>Ga0208410_1001573_pt1 | contig 11628 bp, 8 predicted proteins | sample ETN02SmetaG_3_FD_185787 | JGI IMG/M metagenome (GOLD analysis project Ga0208410, IMG submission 185787) | Marine microbial and viral communities from oxygen minimum zone, Eastern Pacific Ocean - ETNP2014F10-02SV257 (SPAdes) (version 2) | ecosystem: Environmental > Aquatic > Marine > Oceanic ... | reverse complement strand
CGAGGCGAGCCTCCTCTTATTCGCCCTGGACTTGAATCCCATTGGGACTGCGGCAATGGGGGCCGATTAGAAGGTTGCTTCGGACAACTCGATGTCGAATGGGCCTCCGGAGCTGGCAATGGATGCCAGTCGGTCCGGGCCGACGCCGACGCTGACCACCGGGACCCCTGATATCTCCTCTATCCTGGTTAGGTATGCCCTGATCGAACTCGGTAGCGAGCCTATCCCCCCTCCGTTCCTCGATTCCTCGGCGATCTGGATCCACTCTTCCTCCTCCATGGCCGGGAAGCCCGGATGGGACTCGTAGACTGGTTTGCACCTGCTTAGTTCCTCGGAGGAGGAAGGCAGGCGTTTCACCTCCTGGCCGTCGAGTTCGTAAGAGGTACAAATCTTCAGCTCATCCAGACCCCCTAGAACGTCCAGCTTTGTCACTACGAGACCGGTATACCCGTTGAGCCTCTGGCTCTCGTTCAATGCAACTGCGTCGAGCCAGCCCGTCCTTCGGGGCCGGCCTGTGGTCGTCCCGAACTCGTGACCGACCACTGACATCTGCTTTCCCGGCCCCTCTTCGAGTGATAGTTCGGTGGGGAATGGGCCGTTTCCTACACGAGTGGTGTATGCCTTGGTGATCCCGTAGCACTGTTCGATGTGTCCGGGGTGTATTCCTGCGCCATGCGTCGCGTTGGCCCTGCAAGTGATCGAGGAAGTTACGAATGGGTAGGTGCCCTGGTCGATGTCTAGCATTGCCCCTTGGGCCCCTTCCAAGAGGACTTGCTCCCCCCGGGCTAGAGCGTCATCGAGCATCGGTCCAGTCGCACGGATGGAGTTTGAGAACCTCTCATGAATCCAGTTTAGTTCGGAGCCTAGTTGGACGGGGTCGATACGGTCCTTCACCCCTACTGTGGCGAGTTGTTCGTTCATCCTCCTTGCCATTTCTCCTATCTCTTGGCCCCTCCCCATTAGCAGACCTACGTCCACGAACCTGATTCCGACCCTCTCGGTCCGGTCCCTGTAAGCCGGCCCGATTCCCCTGCCGGTCGTTCCGACGACCTTGTCGGCCGAGTCATACAGCCTATGGAATGGGAGAATGACAGCTGCCCTCTCGCTGATGAATAGCCTCTCTCCCTCGGGATGTTCACCAGTCAGTTCTGCCCACTCCTTGAGCTCACGGTCCAATACCCATGGGTCAACTACCATGCCGCAACCGAGTACCAAATTGCAATCTCCGGAGGTGATTCCCGATGGAAGTAGGTGCATCTTGAGAGTAGTTCCGCCGGCCACTATCGTGTGGCCTGCGTTATTGCCACCTTGGAATCGGACGGCCCACTGGGAATTGGGTGCGAGCTGGTCTATGGCCTTGCCCTTTCCCTCATCCCCCCATTGGGCACCTAGCACGACGCTGGCTGGCACGTGACTAGTAACACGGCCAGAGGTGTTTGAATGCTTTGGAGGGAAGATGTGAATCTGGGGAAGCGTGGGAAGCGGTTATGAAGGCCGGGCAGGTCGCGCGACAACATGGCACAGAGGCATCCTGAGGCGGAAGCGAGGCTCCTGATCAAGTGGATCTGCATGAACTGCTCCGCAACTCACCGGGCTCACAACGGAATCAAGCCTCCCCGATCATGCAGGAAGTGCGGCTACACCGGACTCAGGAAGAAGGCTGCAGAGCGCAGGAAGACATGAGCATGAGCATCGGGTCTGCTGGACTCGAAGGTTTCGCCCTCAGTTTGGGACTGATACTCGCAATAGGCCCGCAAAATGCGTTCGTCATGCGACAGGGGCTGAAGAGATCCCATGTTTTCGCCACATGCTTGGCTTGCTCATTGGCTGACGTAAGCCTGATTGCAGCTGGAATACTTGGCGTAGGTGCATTAGTATCCAGTATTGGGGGTGCTGAGAAGTTGATCGCAATAGGGGCGGCCGCATTCCTGACTGGCTATGGGGCCCTTAGGGTCAAGTCCTCCATGAACCCAGAGGCGATAGATATCGAGGGAGAGGCTGAGGGTAGTTTTTCGGCTACCATGGCGACACTGCTAGCGATAACATTCCTGAACCCCCACGTCTACTTCGACACCCTTCTCCTGATAGGTGGGGCTTCAACCGGTTTCATTGGTGACGAACGGATTGCCTTCGGGTTCGGTGCTGCGACCGCATCGTTCGTCTTCTTCTTCTCGCTCGGTTACGGGGCCAAGAGGCTGTCGGGAGTCCTGAACAGTCCGGAGGCATGGAAAGTCATCGACAGGGGCATCGCCGTTGTGATGTTCGTGATCGCAGGTGCAATAATTCACCCTTACCTATGACAGTATTTCGCCCAATGCCGACACTAGTGAGTCGATCTCCCCCAGGTTGTTGTCGATATGGGGGGAAACGCGGAGGAGGCCCGATCTGCTGGTCACTAGGATGGAGTAATCCGACTGCAGGCGGTGTGCGACATCCTCGCTGCTGGTGCCGCTGGGGAGCTTGAGGCTGACTATGGCGCTCCTCTCTCCCCCCTCCATAGGCGAGGCAATCTCGACCCCCATTGCTCCGACCCCATTGATCAGAGAGTCGACTAGTTCCAAGTCATGCCTCCATACCTCATCCATCCCAATCCCGACCAGTTCATCAATGGCAGCAGCGAGCCCGAGGGCAGCCCCGAAGTGAATGGTGGTGTACTCGAACCTGCTCGCGTCCCCTGGAAGGACGAGCCTGTCTGCCCTGAGGTCCCACAGGTCAGTGTTGCTCCTGAATCCAATAAGCCCGGGATTGAGGTCGCTAACCACCGAGGGCGAGATGTAGCCGACGGCCGCACCGTAAGTGCCCCTCAGCCACTTGTAACCGGATGAGACGATGGCATCTGCTTTGGTGGAGTACGCGTCGATAGGCACCATCCCCATCGACTGGGTTGCATCTACGACGAGAAGTGCCCCGACTGAGTGGGCAGCATCGGAGAGCCCCTCTAGGTCGTACCTCTGGCCGTTGGAGAATTCCACGTGGGAGACCGTGACGACCGAGGTGTTCTCGTCGATCAGAGAAAGAATTGAATTTGGGTCCGTGTAAAGTGAGTCGTCGTGCTCGGCGAGTCGTATCTCGGCACCATTCGACTCGCATACCCTCGCCCATGGATAGACGGTCGAGGGGAAGGCGATTCTGCTGGACACCACATTGGAACCACTGGGGGGTGATATAGCCCATGCGAGCGAGCAGAGTAGTTCGGTGGCGCTGGAGCCGACGCATACGTCGCCGACCCCGCACGAGAGTAGTTTCGAAGCAGCCACTCTGAGTGGCATCATGCCCTCCCTCTCCGCGTCTCCATCGAACTCTGCAGCCCCTCCCCTGGCCAGAGAATCGGCCCATTCAGAGGAAATGCGGTGTGCCGCAGGGGATGTCGTGGCGACGTTTGCGTAGGATAGGTTTGTCCATTGGGCCATGTCTAACAGGTTGACTGATGGGGTCTGGCTCTTCAATTCTCAGGAGCGGCTGACTTCGTTCAGCATCTCCTCGAGTGCGGCCTGTATCTGTAGGCACAGGGGCCCATAGTGCCCTGGAAGGTTCGGGTCATTGAAGATCTCATCGAGTATTGAGGCGGTCATTCCGAGCCTCACGTCCATGTCCTTCCCCTTGTTTAGGAGCCACTTCTCCACAGCGTCCTTCGAGGCCGATCTGATGTTTCGGGGAACCTGGTTATCGTCTAGCTGTGCGAGTACCTGTGCAATCTGATTGATGCGAGTATCGATATCTGACAAGGTCCCATCTCCGAGTCTTCCAACGATGGCCCCGCCTTAAGCGCATCCCAAATGAGATGTGTCACTTCCTTGAAATCCATGAGGACCAAGGCATGTTCTCACTGTTGGCAGCCCCATGCCCTGTGCCCTCAGCGGCGAGCGCTATGATTCCCACTTCGGCCCCATCCTCCAGGCAATCTTCCAGTGCCCACATCATCGACTCCTCGAGGCCCTCCCCCTCGATTATTCGCTCTGCTACCCTGTAGCTAATCATCCCTCGCGTAATTGCCTCCCCGATTCCGGTCGCCCCCACGGCGACTCCTTCTTGGGCCCAGAAACCGCATCCCGGCAATGGCACGTCTCCGACCCTCCCTGGTGGCCTGTCGCTACAGCCTCCTGTGCTTGTTGCACAAGCGATAGACCCCGAGCGGTCGCGAGCAATCACACCCACGGTATCGGTAGCCCCCTTGAATGGGGGCCTCCCTTCCACAGGGGCCCTGGCGAATCCCTTGGCGTCGGCCCAAGTCCTCGCTCCCTCTCCGGTTAGGCCGTTTATTTCCTCGTCAAGAAGACCGGCTGCAACTCTGATTGGATTTGGCGTGTCCTCCATTGCTATTACGAAGCCCATCCTGCCGTCTGAAACCTGGATGGAGGCATCCAGCAGTACACTCCCATCGGTTCTGAAGACAGAACCAGATCCTGCATTGAATGCCGGGTCGTCCTCCAGAATTACGCACGCCTCTACTGCTGCTTCCACGGCGGATCCGCCCGACTCTAGGATTCCAGCGGCTATCGCAACAGCCCTCTCCACGTTTGCCAGCCTCTCTGGGCCTGCGCCTGCCCCCCCATGAGCGACAACTGCTGGTATCGTCAAATCAGGCACCTCCCGTTTGGGTGTTAGTCCCCCCGGGTGCTCGTAACCTGAGTTGGAGTAAAAGTGCTACTAGGAAGAATAGTCCAGAGACCCTGAAGCACGTGTGGTAAGACCAGAGGCCCGACCCCTCTACTGTAGATGACCAGATTACTGCCGAGAGGAACGGGCCTATGATACGGGCCAGGGCGCCGAGGCCTTCCTGCGCGCCCATTATTGTCCCCAACTCGTAGCCCCCGTCCTTAGTTGCGAACGTCAGAAGGGACCCTTGCATTGGCATGAAGATTCCATTTCCGATAGCAAAGCCGGCACAAGAGCCAAAGATGAGCCAGCTGATCTCAGGTGACGCATAGGGGATGCTTGAGATTCCCAGACCGGCGAGAGCGGTCCCTACGATCATCATCCCCCTGAGGCTGAATCTCCTCGTCAGGGGCCTAATCATCCCCCCTTGGACAATTACCCCCAGAAGGCCAACGAATGCGAATGCCCAGCCGTTGTCCCTTTCGCTCCATCCGAGACCCCCGCTTTCTGGCCCCATCGATGTAAAGAGGATGAAAGTCCCGTGCATCATAGTGAATCCAATTAGGAACAGAAAGTTGACGTTTACCAGAGATGCTATGATCGGCATCCGCATAACAGAAGTGATTCTTGAAAATGTCTCGCCGAGGTGATTTAGTGGTGACTTCTTAGACTCTGACCTGGATTCTGGAGGCAGACTCTCTGGGAGCTTGAAGATGGCGAGTATGAGGGCTATAGCAGACATAGCGCTGGAGAAGATGCAAGGCAGTAGGTACGGGTAGTCCATCCAAAACTGGCTGTCGAACGGCCCGCCGAAGCCCGTTGCTGGATCCGAAAGAATCCCCCCGATGAATGGTCCGATCATGAATCCGAGACCGAATGCTGCTCCCAACATCCCCATTCTGGCGGCTACCTCTTCGTCTTCGCTGATATCTCCAATGTATGCCTTAGCTACAGCTATGTTCCCATTACCTGCACCGGCCAAGAAGCGAGCGATGACTGCCATCGCAAGGCTTCCCGAAAGGCCGAAGACGATAAAGAAAATCGAGTTCGCAGCGAGGCCGAACATTAGTACAGGGCGCCTTCCAATGCGATCCGAAATCGCACCCAGTATCGGAGTGGAGATGAACTGGGCAAGGGAGTACGTTGCAATCACAATGCCGACCCAGAAGTCACGATTGCCAGTGTCCACTATCCCCTCTGCTGATGCCAAATCCTGTACGAAGTATGTGAGAAAGGGGATTACGAGAGTTAACCCGAGCATGTCCACTAGCACCACTAGGAACAAAATTCCCATTGGGGACCGTTGTCTGGAAGGCATGGCTACCGACACTGCTGTGGGAAGTGGCACTTCAAGAATTGGTTAGTGATCACGCGGATGGCTGCTTGTCGGTCCCCGTGGATATTGTGTCGATTACCTGGGCTAGCCTCTCAACCAGGCTCACCTTCTCTTCCTTTCCGACTAGTGCGTACTCTAGTACCTCGTCAAGTGAGTCTACTGCTAGGATTTCAACCTGGGATTCGTACTTCTCGTCAATTAGTACGTCATTCATATTCGACTTAGGGATAATGACGCGCTTGATTCCGGACTTGGCCGCCGCCTCAATCTTGGCTGAAACCCCGCCTATCGGGAGCACCTCACCGCGGACAGTGAGGGAACCTGTCATTGCCAGGTTCTGGTCTATCGGCACACCTTCGAATGCACTGATGATTGCAGTGGCCATGGTGATAGATGCGCTGTCCCCGTCCACGTTGTGAGTTCCGGGGAACTGGACATGGAGGTCGAAGTCCCTGATGTCCTTGCCCGTGAGTTTCTTCACCACGGCACTGATATTGGTGACGCTCTCCTTGGCCAAGTCCGACAGCCCCCCGGTTGCGATAACCTGGCCGGATCGTCCTTGAGTCGGAGTAACCATTGCCTCCACGGGGAGAACGACTCCTGAGTAGTCTGACAGCCCGGTATCCGCTCCCAGGACGGCTAGTCCGTTCACCCTACCAATCCTTGTTCCTTCGTTCACAAGCATGGCGTACTCAGACTGCCTCTCCAGATACCTGTCTGCCACTTGTTGCTCCAGTGGCTTTGCGATTGCCCTGGCCCTGACAACGTGCTTTGATTGCGTGAATGGGGAAGATTCCTCAGCTGCTAAGTCGCCTGCGATTCGGACAAGCCCACCCAGTTCACGAAGCCTGAGGGATAGTTTGCCCCTCCTGCCGCTTCTCCTCTGTGCCTCCTTGAGGACTAGTGAAATTGCCTGCTTGTCGAAGTGGGGGATTGATTTGCCAGTATCCTTGGTCATCTCGTTCCTGACCTCTTGGGCAATGAAACGAATGAGCCTGCGCCTGTTTCTCTGGGTGTCCTTCATATCGGTGTTTACGTAAACCTCGTATCCATAACCCCTGATCCTGCTCCTCAAGGCTGGATGCATGTTCTGGATGCTATCGAGGTTGCCAGCAGCTACCAGGATGAAGTCTGTTGGCACGGGTTCGGACTTCGTTAGAGCTCCCGAGGACCTCTCCGAGCGCCCACTGATGGAAAGTTCCCTCTCCTGCATGGCCACAAGTAGTGCCTGCTGCTCCTCCATCCTAAGCATCCTGATCTCATCGATGTAGAGTACGCCCTTGTTTGCCCTGTGAACCGCGCCTGGTTCAACGCGCTCGTGGGCAGGGGTTGCTAGATCGGCTCCAGATTGGAAGGGATCGTGCCGGACGTCACCCAGAAGAGCACCGGCCAGGGTCCCGGTTGCGTCAATGAAAGGTGGCTCGTCACTCCTTTCATGCTTGATCAGAAGCTTGGGTATGTTGGACTCATCGCCTGCATTGAGCCTAGTCCTGAGGAAGAAGTAGCCGAAAACAAGAAGGAATGAGCCGAAAATGAACGTAAGGATCTCGCCGGAGGAGATGGTCGCTAGTAGAAGGGCGGCGCCGACGACAAGTGCGATGAAAAGAAGGGTCCTGTTGGTCCTCTCCCTCTGCTGCCTCACATGGGCTCTGCGCTCCGAGATTAGCCTGGAACCCCTGCCTGCAGGGACTGTCCGAACCTTCGGCTCGTTCTCGTCTTCGTGGTTCCTATACACCAGGATATCCTCTAACTGCTCTGGCGGGAGGAACTCGGTCATCGAACGGGCTAGCATGGACTTCCCGGTTCCCGGTTCCCCAACCATGATCATGTGACGCCTCTGCTCGGAGGCCTTCCTTACTACAATCGAAGCCGCTTCCTGTCCGATCACCTGATCGACTAGCTTCGGGGGTATCGGGACCTGCTCGGTAGACTCGATGTCCAATCCTTCTATCCATTCGTCGACAGGCGTTTCGCATACTGGGTCGGAGTCATCGGATACTCCGAATGCGGAGCCTTCTTCCCACGAGTCGAGCGGATCATTATCGGAGTTCTGAACTTCTGCGTCTGCTTGGTCCTGTTCCGTCATGGCCATCCCCGGGGACTTTCCTGCTAGTAGCACCTTCTTGAAGGTGCGTCTGCGCGGTCCGAAGCCATTCTGCCCTACTTCTGCCTCTCTAGGTACTCCTCGCCGTAGTACTTCCATTGCTCCATAGTCCAACCCGATGGTAGCCCACCTTCGGGCAGGGGAGGATGGATTTCTTCCTGTTGCTCGAAGTCAACTGTCTCTTCGTGTTGTGGTTGGCTAAAGTGCTGAGGTGCCGAATATGGCGGTTTGGATTCCTCTTGCCTGCTCCCGCCGATTGCTCCCGAGAAGTACAGCCCCGCCATCGTCCCCCCGCCGATGAAAACCATCAGGATAAGAACCGCAACAACGATTTCAATTGACGAAATGCCGGAGTCGCCGCTGCTGGACTGCTGGTCTGAACTAGTATCGTCATCATCCTCCACTTCCGGGACAGCGGGCTCAAGATTATTCGTGGTTGGAACCAGTATATCCATCTGCTCAGGGGTCGATCTGTCCCATCCATCGGAGTCCACTGCCTTCACGGACAGAGTGAGGTAGTCGCCCATTGAGAGCCCGGAACCACTGGAAGAAGTTGCCAGGAATGGGCCGAGACCATCAGATAAACCCGCTGAATGGCAGATTCCGACGATCCCATTGCAAATAGACCACCGGACCTCTGGATCGACGAGTGCAGGTGTCCCGCTGTAGGAGATTGTAACTGTAGGGTTTTTTCCTAACGCGAAGTCCTCGAGTATGACATCGAGGTCGCCCTGATCGAAGTCCGTCCCCCATGATAGTGGCTTTGCATCGAGGATGGTTACGATGAACTGCGATGAGCTCCAGTCCCCGTGACTGTCGATCAGAGTTAGTTTGACATTGTGTTCGCCTGGCTCCTCCCACATCATGTTTAGGACGCCGTTGATATGATCGAATTGGGCTGAACCGGGAATCGATGTATCGACATCGACCCAAATCTCCTCATCCGGGTCATCGACGTCGGAAATGAGAGGGAGAATCCCGATAGAAACTGGCTCTCCGGACTTCAGCGTCATTCCTTCGAGACTGGAGATATTTGCCTCTGGAGCATCGTTGACATTGATCACGAAAAAGACGACAGAAGTCTGGGATGACTTTGCCCCGTCATCTGCCATCACAATGACCTCTGCAACACCGTTGAAGTCCTCATTTGCAGTAATTGCAGTGAGAGTTTGTCCGGAAATAGAAACGTAGACGAGTTCTTCGTTGCTGTTAGAAACGATGGAAAGGGACAGATCTGATGGAGATACTGGATCGCCGTTTTCATCCGTGTCAGACAGGAATCCAGTGAGAATTGTGCTGGCTGATCCGCCTTCGAAGACTGCTTGCGTAGGAATTGGGGACCATCTAGGTGCCCCGTTCTCGATTACGTTGAACAGGAGTAGGCCATTGTTGACGTCCTCCCCATCATCGATGGAGATTGAGATTCCCTGGGGGATTGGGTTGCCCGCAGAGTCTTCCAGAATGGAGTCGAAGAGAACGGTAATTTGCGAGGTAGCAGAATTCCAGCCCTTGAACTCGGGGTCTGAGCTGGTAATGGAGAGCATGGACAGGGGAGTCTCGGCGTCACTGACCAACCCTACGAGAGAAACCGTCTCCGTGGCGTCAATCTTCACAGTTGGCGTGCCTACGAAACCAGCATCGTTGTTGTTCAGCACCCTGGGTAGTGCATTCCTTAGCTCGAAGGCCTCGCTTGTGACGAGCCATTCGCTCTGCTGGCCCGCTGCATCCTCCCACGACACCCTGGTATCATACTTGCCAGAATCTGCATTTGGGGGAGTCTGTATTGTGTGAACATAAATCGTATTTGCACCCGAACCCTCCATCACGGGATCCGATATCCAAGAGGACTCCCATATGTTTTCTCCTGTCCTCGAGTACTCCATCTGAGGGGTCATTGAATAAATATCGTCAATCAGGTCATTGGGTAAGGCGGACGTCTCGAACTGTACAGAGTCCCCTCTTTCGAAGGTCGTTGAACCGGTTGCAGATGGTTGGGAGGGAATTGGCGGCAAGTCGTGCAAAGCCACTTCGTCGGCATAGTCATTCGAGGAGTTTCGATCGCTCCCCATGTCGAACAGTTTTGCCCGGAATGTGGATACCCCGGACGGAATTGCAGATAGTTCCGAGGTATCGAAATCTATCTGGTGGAGGAAAGATGCTGCGACTCCTATCGTCCCAATTGGCTGCCCTCCGAGGTAGACCTCATCCGAACCGCTGATGATGTAGATTCCGAGTTCCCCTCCCTCCCCGTATGGCTCGACCCCATTATTCGAAACCCTGGCTGATATCTGTAGGATGTCTCCCGGAATGAATCCCGGCATCTGGTTTGTATTCTCCACTTCGAACTCCAAGATTCCCACGTCGATCAATGGCCCCATGTCTGGGTCGATGGCCACCAGGAACTCATTGTAAGATGTGTGAGGGCCATCCATAAGTGCGAAAACTGGCCAGAAATTCTCCCACTGTGTGTTTCCCCCTCCTGCCCTAACCAGGCTGAGAGGTACGACCCATGTGTGCGACTCCCAAATCCCCTGAGTTAATGTCAAATCCTGGAATCCGGAATTGTCGTCTTTGAGTAGCCAACCCCTCCAGTTGTGATGTGGCTTGACGCCGTTGTCGTATGAGTCAGCGCCCACCTTCTCTGTGACTGCTCCATAGATGAATACGTCGACTGAAGGGTCGGAACCAACATATATTGATTCCAATGTTATTGAGACCTCATCTGTGCTAGAATTGAGGGACATCGATATTTCTAGCTGGAAGTCGCTGGTGGATACGTTCATGCAACCACCGTTTGAGAAGTCCGTGTCGTAGTAGTTGGTTCCCCCGGCTCCAACCTTGTAGCACGACCCCGATTGCCGGTCTGCGAACGAGAATGTTGGGTATCCGGATGATGCCTGCATGATGTGTGACTGCCGATTGATCGGACCGTCACTAGGCCACCCCCCGCTACTAGACTCGAAGAATGATACAAATGTGAAATCCTCTGGATTGGAAGTCTTCAGATTGTCTAGAGAGGGGGAAGCGCTGCTCATGCAGGGTCCGCACCAATGAGCTCCAACATACTCACCGAAGACGCTGTGCCCAGGACTGGATGCATACCGAGTCACGACCTCCTGCTCAAGTTCAATCCTCTGGAAGTCTTCTTTCTCAGGAGCTTCGATCATGGAAGAAAGAGGGGCGGCTGCGAGAATTATGCATGCCCAGAAAGAGGGTTGGAGAAGTAGTCTTACGACTGATGCCATCGATTTTTGAGAAGGTGCGGCCAGTATAATCATTCTCCTCGCCCTATAGGGCGAAATTATTGGATGGGGATTGAATGACTTGAAACGTCCGCCACAATCCCCGGGAATGGGGAGAGAGAGCATGGGCGAATGGGTTGCACTTAGGGAGGACGATGGGAGGGCATACCTTGTCCACAGGATACCTGGGGAAGTCAAGGTGAAGGGGCTCGGAAGATTCGATGCGGAAAAGATGCTGGAGGGTTATTCTGTTGGAGATAGGATTACTGTGGGGCAGAAGTCACTTTCCATAGTGGATCCGAGGCTGCCCGAGGCCAGGAGGAACATGTCCCGAAGGGCTCAGGTCATCG
>Ga0208410_1001572_pt1 | contig 11640 bp, 13 predicted proteins | sample ETN02SmetaG_3_FD_185787 | JGI IMG/M metagenome (GOLD analysis project Ga0208410, IMG submission 185787) | Marine microbial and viral communities from oxygen minimum zone, Eastern Pacific Ocean - ETNP2014F10-02SV257 (SPAdes) (version 2) | ecosystem: Environmental > Aquatic > Marine > Oceanic ... | reverse complement strand
ACTTTCTTTTTACAGTGTAATAGCCGGAATTTGCTTAAATTACATTTTAATTGCCGCATTTCCAACTCCAGATATTTCCTCGCTTGAGCAATTTAACTTAGTTACATCATCTCCATCTAGATTAATGTTTTGGCATACCGTTTTCATAGCATTGAACATTATGATTATTTCTGCAGGTGTTATTGGCGGAATAGAAAGAATGGTCCGCTTACTAATGCCGATGCTATTTATTTTGATGATGGTAATGGTAATCAATGCAATGATTAATGGGGATTTTGCTAGAGGCTTAAACTTTTTATTTGCTCCAGATTTCTCAGAAGTTGATGCTACAACCTTTTTAAGAGCCATGGGCCAAGCATTTTTCAGTTTGAGCCTAGGTATGGGTTCCATCATGTGCTATGGGTCATATATGCCTCAAGAAGAAAATATATTTAAAACCTCATTGACAGTTGCAGGCCTAGACACATTAATAGCTATATTGGCCGGCCTAGCTATTTTCCCAATTATTTTTGCATATGGTTTAGAGCCTGGAGCAGGCCCCGGTCTTGTATTTGTAAGTTTATTATCTGCATTTGTTGATATGCCACTAGGAAATATTGTTGGCCCTGCTTTTTTTGCATTATTATCAATTGCAGCTTTAAGTAGCGCTATATCCTTGCTTGAACCCAGCGTTGCATATTTTGAAGAAGAAAAAATTGTTTCTCGATTTTCAGCTGCTTTAACTTTAGGGCTTTTTGCTTGGGTAATAGGTATAGGCAGCGTGCTTAGTTTTAATGATTGGTCTGATATTTCTTTTATTGGAGATCTGAACTTTTTGGATTCAATAGATTATTTAGCTAATCAATTCTTAATGCCAATTGGAGGCATGATGGTTGCAATTTTTGCTGGATGGTTCTTAAAGCCTGATCTCGCTCTAGATGAATTTACTGGAATCCATCTTATTATTTTTAAAATATGGAGATTTTTCATTAAATTCATCTCTCCAGTTCTTGTTGCAGCGGTCTTTGTGTATCAACTAGTCAGTTAAAAATGTCGAGTAGCTTTGAAGGGTCTGAAATATTTGCAGCACCCCCAGAAAAAATTTTGGAATTGATTAATAACTTTGAGTTATATAAAGAATTTTTACCTGGATGCATTGAATCCTCGCGGTTGCCAGATTCTGGAGAAGGTAATGTGATGGGTAAGTTGATATTTTCAGTGCTCAATAAAAATTATGAATTTGAATCAATTAATAAGATCTCTAATTATGAAGTTTGCATCACTCAATCAAAGGGTCCATTCATAGAATTTTTTGCTCTATGGAGTATTGAGGCCATTGATGAAAATTATTCAAGGGTAAAATTTGAAACTAAATTTATCCTCCCATTTGTTCTAAAGATTATTGCTACTCAATCTTTGTTAGACAAAATAGGTAAAAAATTTATAAATGCTTTTTCAAAACAGTTATTAAAATGAAGATCTATGTTTTTGTTCAAAGTGTTGGCGCTTCAAGTTTTTTAAAGCTTGATGTTTCAGGAAGCATGACTTAGTAAGTTCTCGAATTACCCCAGGTAAGAGAACTTTACAATCAAGCAACAAACTTTTTGAGAGTTGGTGTAAATGGTGAGGAATTAAATGGAAAACATAAGACCAAGCCTATCAACTATAGAATATCTCCTAGTGAAAGGTTAGAAATTCGTAAACCCCTTTTTCAAGACCCAAACGAAAGAAGGAAAAATAAATGTAATTTAGGAGAGAGCTCTTAGTTATTCTCAAAGGCAGTTTCTTCTAGCACCCAAGTATCCAATCTTTGATTTGTATCAAATGATAAGGATAACTTTTTTTCACCAATCACTATTCCGCCAACTTTAACTGAGTAAAAATAATCCCATCTATTTTGATGGACGGGGCTATTCAGCAGAGGAGTCCCAAGCAAATATTGAACCTGATCTTTTGTCAGACCTTTTACAAGTTGCTCTACATCCTTATCTTCGATAATATTGCCTTGCAAAATAGCTACTTTAAATGGAGTAAAATAGGAGCAGCCCGATATTCCACCAAGAAATAAAATAGTAATTAAAAATGCTTTTGTTAATTGCTTCATGAAATGATTTGATTATACTTTGAAAGAGGATACATCGAAAAGTTCATGAGTAAAGAAAATACTGAATTAAAAAAAGCTGGCTTAAAAGCAACCCTTCCTAGAATACGAATCTTAGAAGCCCTTGAATCCAATGATAATCGCCACTTAAGTGCTGAAGAAATATATAAGCAGCTTATTATTTCTGGTGAAGATGTAGGCTTGGCGACTGTCTACAGAGTTTTAACTCAGTTTGAATCCGCCGGTATAGTTATGCGACATAACTTTGAAGAGGGTCATGCAGTCTATGAGATTAAACCTGATGATCATCATGACCATATGGTATGTCTTGAAACTGGCAAGGTCATTGAATTTCATGATGAGCTGATCGAAAAACGTCAAGAATCAATCGCTAACGAAATGGGTTATGAGATAGTTGATCACAGCATGGTTTTATACGTAAAGCCCATTAAATAAATTATCCCTTAACCCTTGAACTCATCATGAGTCATCCCAATATATTGGTTAATTGGATATAAAGATGGCTAAAAAACAAAAAGCAGAAGATAAAACAGATCTTAAAGATGGGTCTATTGATATAGAGGACACTTTAGCAGAGGATGAATTGATAGAAGATGAGATAGATTCTTTAGATGAAGAGGTTGATGAGAATCAAAATCCAGAGGAAAAAATTAAGGATCTAGAAGAGGCATTGCTTAGATCAAGAGCTGAACTAGATAATTCTTTTAAAAGAAATGCTGCTGATGTTGAAAAAGCGCATAAATACGGGGTAGAAAGGCTGCTTAATGAGTTATTACCCGTTGTTGATAATCTTGAGCATGCACTCAATAACTTCTCTGAAGATTCGACAAAAGAAGACAGGGAGGGGGTAGAACTAACTCTTAAATCTTTTGAGTCAGCCCTTGATAAATTTGGTATAAGTCCCATCTATCCAGTAAATGAACAGTTTGATCCAGTTAAGCATGAGGCTGTAATGACCTCTCAGGATCCAAAAAAAGAAAATAATGAAATTGAAAATATATTTCAAAGGGGTTGGGAGCTCCATGGTCGAGTTGTAAGGCCTGCTAGAGTTTCCGTAATTAAAAAGTAGGAAAAAAATTATGTCAAAGATTATAGGAATTGATTTAGGAACAACAAATAGTTGTTTAGCTGTTGTGGAAGGGCAACAACCAAAAGTTATCGAAAATGCTGAAGGGGGCAGAACGACTCCATCAGTCATAGGTTACTCAGAAGATAATGAAGTTTTGGTTGGCACTCCTGCTAAAAGGCAAGCTGTAACAAATCCAGAAAAAACTTTATATGCAATTAAAAGGTTAATTGGAAGAAGATTTGACGATGATGTTGTAAAAAAAGATATGGACATGGTGCCATATGAAATTATGAAGGCTGACAATGGAGATGCATGGGTTAAAGTAGATGATAAAAAATTAGCTCCTCCCCAAGTTTCAGCTGAGGTCCTGAAAAAATTAAAGAAAACAGCAGAGGAGTATTTGGGTCATGAGGTTTCAGAGGCGGTCATAACTGTTCCCGCTTATTTTAATGATTCTCAAAGACAAGCAACTAAAGATGCAGGCAAGATAGCAGGCCTTGAAGTAAAAAGAATAATAAATGAGCCAACCGCTGCAGCATTAGCATACGGTTTAGATAAGCATACCGGCGATTCGATTGTTGCTGTCTACGATCTTGGAGGCGGTACTTTTGATATCTCCATTATTGAGATCTCTGAGGTAGATGGTGAGCATCAGTTTGAGGTATTGTCCACGAACGGCGATACCTTTTTAGGTGGTGAAGACTTTGACCTAAAATTAATAGATTATTTTGTTGACGAATTTAAGAAAGAGTCTGGATTCGATTTAAAAAGTGATCCTATGGCTTTGCAACGTCTAAAAGAAGCTGCAGAAAAAGCAAAAATTGAGCTTTCTTCAGCTGACCAAACTGAAATCAATCTTCCATATATTACTGCTGATAGTTCTGGTCCAAAACATTTTGTTCATAAAATTACGAGAGCCAAACTTGAATCTTTGGTTGAAGACCTAGTAGATAGAAGTCTTGCCCCGCTAAAACTTGCATTAGAAGATGCAAAGCTTGGTGTCGGCGATATAAGTGAAATTTTACTTGTTGGTGGGCAAACTCGCATGCCGATGGTCCAGCAAAAGGTTAAAGATTTTTTTGGCAAAGAGCCAAAAAAAGATCTTAATCCTGACGAAGCCGTTGCAGTAGGTGCTGCAATTCAGGGATCGGTCCTCTCTGGTGACACTAAGGATGTTCTCTTGCTTGATGTAACCCCATTAACACTTGGGATTGAAACATTGGGAGGAATTGCCACTCCATTAATTGAAAAAAACACGACTATACCAACCCAAAAATCTCAGGTATTTTCAACAGCTGAAGATAATCAATCTGCGGTGACGGTTCATGTTATCCAAGGTGAAAGAAAACAAGCAGCTCAAAACAAATCTTTGGGCCAATTTAATTTAACAGATATTCCTCCTGCAGCTAGAGGAACCCCTCAAATTGAGGTGTCCTTTGACTTAGATGCTAATGGTATTCTTAATGTGGCGGCTAAAGATAAAAATACTGGCAAAGAGCAATCTATTGTTATTAAAGCTTCCAGCGGATTGTCTGATGATGACATTGAGAAGATGGTCAAAGATGCGGAGGCTAACGCAGAAGATGACAAGAAATTTGAAAGCTTAGTTCAAGCAAAAAATAATGCAGATATGCTTGTTCATGCAACTAGAAAATCTATTGCTGAAGCTGGAGAAAATCTTACTGAGGAAGAGAAAGATGCGGTAGAGGCATCTACTGTGAAGCTAGAAGAGGCCATCAAACAAGACAGTATAGAGGCAATTGAAGAAGCCACTAAAAATCTAAATGAGGTACTAACTCCACTAACTCAGAAACTTTATCCTCAAGCTGAGGAGGGTTCTCCAGACTCATCTGAAGAGACTTCAAGCGATGAGAATACAGTTGATGCTGAGTTTGAAGAAGTTCAAGAAGAAGAAAAGTAAACAATGTCACAGAGAGACTATTATGAGGTCTTGGGGGTCTCTCGCAATGCTTCAGATGCTGAATTAAAGAAAGCTTTCAAAAAATTAGCAATGAAATATCATCCTGATAGAAATCCGGATGATCCTGCAGCTAATGAAAAATTTAAAGAAGCTGCTGAGGCATATGAAGTCCTATCAGATGCAGAAAAAAAATCTGCTTATGACCAATTTGGTCATGCAGGTGTTCAAGGCATGCGTGGCAACCAAGGAGCTGGATTTCAAGATTTTAATTTTGGAGACATCTTTGGAGATATATTTGGCGATGTTTTTGGAGGGCGAAGCTCTTCAGGCAGATCTACCAGAGGACAAGATCTTCAATATACCCTTGAACTCTCTCTTAAAGAAGCAATCCTTGGTGTTAAAAAAACAATAAAAATACCTGTAGATAAATCATGCAATGATTGTTCTGGATCTGGAGCTAAACCAGGTTCCTCTCCAGTTACCTGCAGTCAATGTAATGGTGTAGGTCAGGTAAGAATGCAGCAAGGCTTTTTTTCAGTACAACAACCCTGTAATGCATGTAGGGGTGAAGGAAGGATTATTCAAGATCATTGTGGTTCATGCAGGGGAGCTGGAGTTAAACACGAAACAAAATCGCTTTCTGTAAGCATTCCATCTGGTGTAGATAATGGAGATAAAGTTAGACTCTCAGGCGAGGGAAGTGCAGCAAGAGGAGGTCATACTGGCGATCTTTACGTTGTTATTCAAGTTGCGCACAATGCAATTTTTGAAAGAGATGGCAGAGATTTATATTTTGAAGCTCCTATCCCATTCGAGGTTGCTGTGTTAGGAGGAACAATTAACGTTCCTGGCCTTGAATCAAAAATTGCTCTTAAAATACCATCCTATACTCAAACAGGTAAAGTTTTTAGAATCACAGGCAAAGGCGCTGCTTCAGTTCGAGATTCACGAAGAGGCGATCTTTTATGCAGGGTGGTTGTCGAGACGCCCGTGAATCTCTCAAAGGCTCAACTAAAGATATTTGAGGAATTTACCCAATCTGTAGCTGGCGAAGAACATCACCCAATAGAAAAATCTTTCAAAAAAGCCTCAGACCAATTTCACAATAAATAGAATATTGCATATTTTAATAAATGGCTTCAATGGTAATATGGGTCAAGCAATTCAGGCTCAATGCATGCAATTGAATGTAAAAGTTTCGGACTTTCAATCTAAGGCAATAGATTTAAATGATATATCAGCTGTAATAGATTTTTCTTCCCCAGGGGGGGTTGAAGCTTGTGCTAGTTTTTGTGTCGAGAATAAGCTGCCTTTAATATCAGGTACTACTGGCCTGACAGATGAGCATTTAGGGTTAGTGAGTACTGCCAAAAAATCTATACCCATATTGCTTGCCTCTAACATGTCAATTGGAATTGCTAATTTAAAGAGCTCAATCAAAGAGTACCTTTCGTCAATTAGCATCTCTTCAAAGTGCAAGATCACCGAAATTCATCACACTAACAAAAAAGATGCTCCCTCTGGAACGACCATAGAAATTCAAAGATTTTTAGAAAATTTACCTGGAAGCAAAGTAGTTAGCCCTATCGATATTGAATCTCACAGAATTGGCAATATTTATGGAATTCATAGAATTGCATTTGAAAATGCAGAGGGAAAAACAACGTTTCAACATGTTGCAAACTCAAGAAACGTTTTTGCAATAGGCGCTTTACAGGCTGCCAAGTGGATTCATTCCAAAGAAGCTGGAGAGTACACCTTTGCTGACTTCTTGAATAAAAAGCTTTAATCTGCCCCAACTTTTCTATAGAATACACAAACTTTAAATCCCGAAGGTACCAAGAAGATTATTGTTGGGGTGCTCGTGAAAATGAGTCAACATTATGAGGTGCCGGAGTAATAACCCCGGAGGAAATTGTGAGTATTGTTTCTATAAAAGACCTGTTAAATGCAGGCGTTCATTTTGGCCATCAGCAAAGATTTTGGAACCCTAAAATGGAATCCTTTATTTTTGATACTAGAAAAAAAATTAGCATTATTGATCTTGAGATCACTCAAGAATGTCTGAATGCTGCTGCATCAAAGGCTGAAGAGATCTGTTCTAAAGGAAATAGAATTTTATTTGTTGGTACTAAACGCTCTGCATCTAAAACTATTCAAGAGTCAGCCTCTTCTATCGGCCTGCCTTACATTGATAAAAGATGGCTAGGCGGAACCTTAACTAACTGGAAAACAATACGGGGTTCAATTAGACGTCTTTTAGATATTGAAGAGTTGCAGTCATCAGGAAGAATTAACAAACTTTCCAAAAAAGAAGCTGTAGATATTACAAAAGAATATGAAAAGTTAAACGCAAGTGTTGGTGGCATCAAAGATATGAAAGGTCTGCCAGATGCATTATTTGTAGTCGACGTTGCATATGAGAAAATAGCAGTCACAGAAGCAAAAAAAATGGGCATCCCAATTATTGCTCTGGTTGACACTAATTCAAATCCAGAAGGAATAGACCATATTATTCCTGGAAATGATGATGCAATTAGGTCTATTCGATTAATCACAAAAGTTATTAGTGATGCCTGTGCTAGAGGTCTGGCGTCTTCTCAGGGCGGAACTCTAAACATACAAACTGATGAAGAGGCTTTACCTATAAAAGTTAAAAAGGCCTCGGTAACTTCTGGGAAAGCATTAAATCTAGTTGAAGAGGCTGAGTTAAGCGAGCCAGAAGATGATTTGCAAATTGAAGCAGATAAAGTAAACGATGAACCTTCAGAGGATTCAGTTGAGACAAGTGATGAATCAACAGACGAATCTGAAGAAATGTCTTCTGAAAAACTAAGCGCATCAGAGGATACTGCCAAAGATTCTAAGGAAGAAAAATGACCATTGCCGCAAGTCAAGTTAAAGAACTAAGAGAAATGTCTGGCGTAGGCATGATGGAATGCAAGAAGGCACTTGTTGAAACAGATGGAGATCTAGAGAAGGCTTTGGATCTTCTGAGATCAAATAGCTCACTTAAGGCTGAGAAAAAAGCTTCAAGGATTGCTGCTGATGGTGAGGTCAAGATTGCTGAGAATTCTAAATACACCAGCCTTATAGAAATTAATTCAGAAACAGATTTTGCTGCTAAAGATTCTCAGTTCAAGGATTTTGTAAATGATGTAGCAGAGCATCTTGTTAGCAATCACCTCAATGATATTGCTGATCTAAGTTCGGCATTTGAAGAGAAGAGAAAATCCTTAATTCAGTCTATTGGAGAGAATATCCAATTAAGAAGACTTGAAACACTTGAAGTTCCATCTGGTGGCTGTATTGGATCATACGTTCATTCAGACCGAAGATTGGCCGCTTTAGTTTCTATTGATTCAGATAATCAAGAATTGGCAAAAGACTTAGCCATGCATGTATCTGCAACCAATCCGAGCTGCTTGCAATCAGAGGATATTGATCCTGAGTTACTTGAAAGAGAAAGATCAATATTTTTAGCTCAAGCAGAGGAGTCTGGAAAAGACGCATCAATTATGGAGAAAATGGTAGAAGGCAAGATTAAGAGATTCCTGTCTGAGGTTACCTTAGTTTCTCAAGGGTTTGTTAAAAATCCAGATCAATCAATTGAAGAATTATTAAAAGAAAACAACACATCAATTGTAGCCTTTGCTCGCTTCAAAGTTGGCGAAGGGATAGAGGTTGAGGTTAAAGATTTTGCAGCAGAGGTAGCTGAACAACTCCAACAATGACATCACTATCCTATAAACGTCTTCTCGTAAAATTTAGTGGAGAGGCTGTTGCTGGGGATGATGACCATGGAATAGATCCTAAAATATTAGACCAAATGGCTCAATCTGTTAAAGATTGTAAAGAGCTTGGAACGCAAATTGGAATTGTAATAGGAGGAGGGAATCTTTTTCGAGGTGAAAAATTAAGTAAAGCCGGAATGGATAGAGTCGCTGGTGATCATATGGGGATGCTTGCAACAGTTATGAATGGGATTGCTTTTAGAGATGCTTTAGAAAGGGCGGGGGTAAAGACTAGAGTTATGTCAGCCATTTCAATGTCTGGAGTTGCTGAGCACTATGATAGACGACTAGCAATTCAACTTTTATCCAATGATTTCGTTGTAATTTTTACAGCTGGAACTGGCAATCCATTTTTTACCACTGATAGTGCAGGATGTCTCAGGGCTATAGAAACAGAAGCAGACATTATGTTAAAAGCTACTAGGGTTGATGGAGTGTATTCTGCTGATCCTGAAAAAGATGAAAGCGCTACATTTTACTCATCACTCTCATTTGATGAAGCAATTCAAAAAAATCTTAAAGTAATGGATGCAACTGCTCTAACTCTAGCGAGAGATCATAGTCTGCCATTGAAAGTATTTAACTTAAATCATCCAGATGCTTTGAAAAGAATTGCTTGCGGTGAGGAAATTGGGACATTAATATCATAGTTATGAACGAAATTATTGATCAAATTAAACCTAAGATGCAGAGAGCTATTGATTCACTAGCCCATGAATTTAACAAAATTAGAACAGGCAGAGCCAATCCGAGCATTCTTGATTCAGTTAAGATTGATTATTACGGCAATCCAACTCCAATCAATCAAGCTGCAAATATTTCTGTTGAGGAAGGAAGAACTTTGACTATTTCTCCATGGGATAAATCTTTGATTGGAGAGATAGAAAAAGCAATTATGGCATCTGATTTAGGTTTAAACCCTAGCACAAGTGGCGATTTGATTAGACTGACAATGCCTGCTTTAACAGAGGAGACTCGTCAAGAGTACATTAAACAAGCAAGAAATGAAGCTGAGAATTCTAGAATTTCTATAAGAAATACTCGCAGGGATGCAAACAATACTGCAAAAGATCAACAAAAAGCTGGAGATTTTTCTGAGGATGATCTCAAGCGGATCGAAGATTTAGTTCAAAAGGAAACTGATCATTTTATTGGTCTTGTTGACGCAGAGTTAAAACAAAAAGAAGAAGATTTAATAGAAATTTAGTTATCTCATATCCAGCCAGAATGGCAGAAAACAAAAAATCATCACTCAAGCTTCATGGGATTAATGCTGCAATTATCATGGATGGCAATGGAAGATGGGCCAAAAAGAATGCTTTAAATGTTACTTCAGGACATGAAAAAGGCGTTGAAGTTGTTAGGAAAATTGTTGAGTCTGCGGCAAAAGCTCAGTTAGAGTCTCTTAGTTTATATGCCTTTAGTACTGAAAACTGGTCGCGTCCTAAAAAAGAAATTCTAGGAATTAAAAAACTGATTATTAGCGCGATAGATTCCCAAGTTCCAGAATTAATTGATCAAGAGGTAAGATTAAATTTTTTTGGAGACTATTCCTCTTTCGGAGATGATGTTGTTGGTGCGATCAGCCAAGCTGAAAGAGCGACTTCATTTCAAGATCCAAGGCTTAAATTAAATATTGCACTTGGTTATGGAGGCCGAACAGATATAATTGAAGCAACAAAATTAATAGCAAGTGATATTAAATTAGAAAAACTTTCTGAAGAAGATGTTTCTAATGAGATTTTTTTTAGTTACCTAAAAGCGCCCATTAATGAACTAGATTTATTAATTAGAACTGGCGGAGATCACCGAATAAGTAACTTCTTGTTATATCATTTAGCTTATACTGAGATTCAATTTACTAATACACTCTGGCCAGATTTTTCGGAAGAGGAATTTATAAAGTGCTTAGAAGCATTTTCAAATACGGAGAGGCGTTTTGGCAAACGAACTTTATAAAAATATCCTTCAAAGATTGCCCGCTGCATTAAGTTTAGTTTTCTGTATATTTGGAGTTCTATACTTACAAAATATTTTTCTTATTTTGACCATTGTAATAGCTGTGGGATTTCTATTGATCAAAGAATGGCTTATGCTTTCTGAGTTAAAAATAGATTTAAAGCAAATCATATTTTTTGTAACCTTTTTTTTATTCTCTATCTTTTATACAAAAGGCTTTATAGATTTCTTTCTTTTGATCATTTCAAGTTTCTGGTTTATATACAGCTTTTATTTTATATCAAATAAAAGTTCACCATTTTTCAGTTTTGATAATAACTATTTGGGGTTTTTATTAGTGCTTGGCTTTGTGTATGGCCTCATATATTTAATAGTATTTTCAGAATTTAATAATATAAATAAATTTTTTGTACTTTTTGTAATCTTATTTAATACTGTATTAGCTGATGTTGGCGCCTATCTAGTTGGCAGCAGCATTGGCAAAACTCCACTATTTCCAGAAATTAGTCCGAACAAAACTATTGAGGGTTTATTGGGTGGGGTTGGATTTGTCGCAATCTTTCTATCAGCAATATATTTCTTTAATTTAATTTCATTTGATTTAGTAGTAGTTTCATTAATTAGCCTGCCTTTTGCATTTATTGGTGACTATTTTGAAAGTCAGCTCAAAAGAGATAAGTCATTAAAAGATAGCGGGTCAATAATTCCTGGACATGGCGGTATTTGGGATCGTTTAGATTCACATATTGCTGTCGTGCCCATTTTTATTGTATTAACTAAGTTAATGGTATGAAGA
>Ga0208410_1001570_pt1 | contig 11652 bp, 10 predicted proteins | sample ETN02SmetaG_3_FD_185787 | JGI IMG/M metagenome (GOLD analysis project Ga0208410, IMG submission 185787) | Marine microbial and viral communities from oxygen minimum zone, Eastern Pacific Ocean - ETNP2014F10-02SV257 (SPAdes) (version 2) | ecosystem: Environmental > Aquatic > Marine > Oceanic ... | reverse complement strand
AACAAGTCCAATCAAGGCTCCTGCCCCAAAAGCAAATACTAAAATATAGGGTGAATCACCAACCAAATTAAATTTTTGTAGGACTGCATTGATGACACTTCCTAGAAAAATTAGGCCAAACCAAAATTTTTTCCAGTTAGAAATGTGGTCAAAAATTTTTTCTAATATCATTCAATATACATTATGAACTAAAAAATGATATTTTATCATTTTTTATGATGCGCTCTGAGTAATCTTATGTAGCTTGATGTCAAATATTAAAAGTGAATTGGGGGGTATTTCAGGCCTTCCCTCTTCTCCATATGCCATGTCCGGATGAATAAAAACTCTCCAAAAATCACCTTCTTGCATAAGAGCGATTAGCTTTTGACATCCGGGAATTAATTTTGAAAGTTGGATGGTTAAGGGCTCACCAATATTAATGGAGCTCCAAAAGACTGATCCATCCATTAATGTGCCGTGAAAATCTGCAGTGATTGTATCTGAAAGTTTTGGTCTGGAGGCATTCCTTTGAAATGATTCTAAAATTATGTATTGAAGGCCTGGCTCAATTTCAATAACCTCAGAATTTAGTAAGTTTTGTTCAAGAAAGAATTCGCTGTCTTGTAAATTCATTGCTATATTTGATTGCCGTTCGCATGCAGAAATTAAAATTGTTATAGACAAAAAGATAAATATATTTTTCATATTTTAATTATGCCAAAAATCTGGCTTAGGCATCTTTAAACTTTGGGGTCTCCAAGATTTTTGTAACAGAAAGTCTCCATATCTCCTCTAAATAATCAATAAACTCAATCCATTGTTTTAATATGTCTATATGAAAAAGTTCATTATTACCCTTGTATCCTAGGGAAAACTCAGTTATTTGGCTTTGATTGAATTGAAAACTTTTAACCAATGAAGCTATGTCAAAACAGGGGTGATTCAATCCCGAATATTCCCAATCTAAAAAATAATATTTCTGGTTCCAGAGCAAATTACTCCGATGTAAATCATTGTGAGACAGAACTTTACTTGCTCCGTCTTTATTTAATTCGTTATATAAAGATAAGGCTTTATTAAACATTAGTTTATCAGATGGGTTATCAATTAAACCCTGATATAAAACCATGGAATTAGAAAATATATCTATAGAATGTTCTGGAATGGGAAAACTATGCAGCGAATAAAGACAAGCACCTAACTCATATAAAGTATAAGACTTCTCATTGTCCTCAACGAAATATGGCTCTATACCTGAAATGTACTTCCAAATCATAATGCCTGCTTTGATATCAGAATAAAGAACTTCAGGCGCAAGATCTAAATGAGTAATGCCTTGAAGAATATTTATTTCATTCTGCCTATCTATAGCAAGCTTTGAAGCGATTGCATTATCAAATCTTATAACCGCTTTCATTTCATTAAAATCACATAAATAGATTTTTGAGATTGAGCTTGAAGATAATTCATCCCGCAAAATACAGCTTCCCGGGACTAATTTAATTTTATCAAGTTCTGAATGCATTATTCTCTTTCAGGGCTTTACTCCACGAACGGTAGCCAAAAGTTATTATTACTAAATAGACCCCAAATAAAAATACTGTCGGCCAAAGATCTCTTGAGATAAATAGCAATATTGAAATTGAATCAATGACTAACCAATATATCCAATTTTCTAATAATTTTTTTGCAACCATATATGTTGCTACGACTGCGCCCCAAGTAACCAGAGCATCAAAAAATGGTAGGACTGCATCAGAAAATGATTTAAGCAATAATGCTGATATAAAAGAAAGGCTTAAAATTAGGAAAATTGCAGAAAAATGCCTTGATTTACTCCAAGTATTTATCACCAAGTGCGACGTGCTGCTTGCGTCCACTCTCCATTGAGACCAACCATAAAGCCCCATAAATACATAAAATATTTGCAAATAGGCCTCCATATATAAACCCGCTGAACGCATGATAAAAAAATATAGGGCAGAGCTAATCATTCCACAGATCCAACACAAAATATTTTGTTTCACTGCTAAGACAAGATAACAGATTGCAAAAATAACTGCTGTTATCTCGATCCAATTTTGAGCAACATAGTTAAAAATCATATCTCGCTGTCATACCCATGTGTCTTGGATCACCATGTCGCTCATACAATGTTTCTTTAAAATCAGGAGCCTCATTGCCAAAATAAAATCCCCGGACTGAATAATATTCATCAAAAATATTTCTAGCCCAAATTGAATAAGTCCAACTTCCAATTGAATAGTTATAGCTTAAGTTTGTTAGTGCATATGACTTAGATTGATTGTCGTGAGAATCAGAATAATAAAAGCTACTTTTACCAACTAAATCTAACGATAAAGATGTCCTGTCTGTTATTGACCAACTTATTCCAAGCGCATAACTTCTTTTAGGCGCATGCGCTTGAGCCCTGCCCTCAAGATCAGGTCTAGATTTCCAATTATTTATCTCAGTTTCTAATAAACCAAGTCTTGAAAAGAAATCTAGAGACTCTGCAAGCTTCAAATTAATATTTAGCTCTAGTCCCTTGTTGGTACCCTCGGCAGCATTTTGAGTTAAAAAGGAAAAAGTGTTTGGGTCGGTTGGATCCACTTGAGTTGAAATGAGTACCTGCTGATCCTCTCTATCAGAATAAAAAATTACAGCTGCAATATTCATCGTTTCATTAAATAATTGTGAGTTAAATCCCATTTCATAGTTAGTTAAAAATTCTGGGTCATAATATAAATTACTATTTTTTGAATCTGGTGCTAGCCCAAGATTAAGATTAAATCCACCTTGATTAAAACCTCTAGCAACACTGAAAAATATATTAGAGCTATTGCTTAAAGTTTTATTGAGAGATACCTTTCCTCCCGACATACGATCCGAAGGATTGAAAGACTCTCCAAATGAATCAGCATATTGTGATTCATAATTTTCCCACCTTGCTCCAAGGGAAAGTTTTAAAGACTCATCTAAAAAATAATCTATATTCCCAAAAAGCGATAAATTGTCCGAAGAAAATTTGCTTGAATAAGAGGATTGACTGAAGTAAGGGCCAAAGGGATCCGATGGGTCTCCATATGCTCCGTCATCATTTTTTATATTTCGCTCAGTAACATTAAAATAGTTAATGCCAATAACCCACTTGGTTTTGTGTTGAGAATTTAGATTGGCTATATCAGAAACCAATCTAAACTCTTGGCTCAAAGTCTTTCTATCTCTAATAGTTTCTGAAAAATAATCATAAATATAGGGAGCATGGGACTCTGGATTGCCCCAATCTGCATCATAGCTAATCTCAACATCTGTATCAGTAATGCTGCTGAGACTTTGAAACTCAAATGCATCAAATTGATGAAATGCTTTGACTCCATAAGCATTTGTTTTTTGAGAATCCATCCCTGGCCTATCTGAAAGAGTATTTAAACTCCCATCAATTGACCATATATCCGCTGGATCATCTAAGTCTATCTGTGAAATAAGTAATTTGAGTGATGTTTTTTCAAAGATCTTCCAATCTATTTTTAGCCGATAAGTGCTTTCATCTTTTTTTGAAGTATCAGATTTTCCTGAATATAAATTTTTCCTAAATCCATCTGAATTATCATTTCTTAAGGTCAGCCTATATGAAAGGTTTTCGCTGAATGCAACTGGGCCTCCAAATGCAAGCCCAGCATTAAATGTCCCGAAAGTGCCTGTGGTCACCTCACTGATTCCCTCAAATTGTTTAGTTGGTTCTTTTGTTTTTATATAAATTAAGCCAGCTAAAGCATTCGAACCTATTCTTGATCCTTGAGGGCCTCTATGAACTTCAATTTGCTCTATATCAAAAGTTGTTGCGATGCCTCCCTGGCCAGAATAATCAATATCGTCAATTAAAAATCCTACTGCGGAATTTTGTGTTCTCTCATACCCAGATCTCTCGCCAATACCTCTGATTTGAAAATGTCTCGCCCTAGAATCGCTTGCGGCAAAATTAAGATTTGGAACTAAGTATGAGATATTTTCAAAATGCTTTATGGGCTGAGACTTGAGTAATTTTGTGTTGAGAATGACGATGCTTGAGCTTTCTTCAAGCACCTTAGCATCACGCCAATTACCCTTAACAATTATCTCTTCGATATCCTTAGAAAATAAACCTGAGCTTATTAGGATAAAGAAAAAAGGTAAAAAAATATTTTTTTTGCTATGCATGCAATTCCTCCGCCATTATTGTATGGATCAGGTTCAAAGGGTTTCAATATTGATCTCAGGCGCCAAAGCCACCCCTTTGCAATATAGAAAATGATATAGAGTTATTTATTTAAAATCTATAGCCCTATAATTTCTTAAAAAAATGTGTTTTTATAAAACTATAAAGGAAATTTTAACTGCTTGTGTTATTAGGTAGTGCGCTAAAAAAATTTCGATTAACTTCTAAATAGCTAAAAAATTATGAATAAAAAATTAAAAAAAATAGGCATATTTTGTTTTCTTATGCCTCTGCTAGCACACGCTGGAACTGTTAATAAGAGTCCTGCTGATCCAAGAGAATATGAAACTTTTACCTTAAAAAATGGAATAGAAGTTATCACAGTTAGCGATCCCAACCTTGCTACTTCTGCAGCAACGCTTAGTGTAGGGGTGGGTCAATTTCAGGACCCAAAAAATGCACAAGGGATAGCCCATTTTCTTGAGCATATGATTTTTATGGGCTCTGAAAAATATAAATCGCCTAATGAATATATGCAATTTATAAGTGAAAATGGCGGGCAAACAAATGCCTATACAGCTGCGCAGCAGACAACTTACCTTTTCTCTATCAACAGCGATAAATTTCCTGAAGCGCTTGACAGATTAAGCTCAGCAATTAAGGCGCCCTTATTTAATGGGGACATGGTCGAAAAAGAAATTAATGCGGTTAACTCTGAGTGGTTACTCAGAAGGCAATCTGAACCCTTCATAAGATCAAGGGCAGCTGCAATGACAGGCAATCTTAATCATCCTCGTATTCTGTTGGGTGTTGGGAATAAAGAAACGCTATCAGCAAAAAGAGATACTTTATTAAAAGAATTAAAAGATTTTTATAATAAATACTATTCTTCAAATATTATGAAATTAGTTCTTGTTGGGAATGAATCTCCGCAGAAGCTAAAACGCCTTGCAAAAAAATATTTTGCCAGTATCAAGAATAAAAAAATTGATAGGCAAAAAATTAATATTCCAGCATATTTACCCACTAATCTTAAGAAAAATATATACATAAAAAGCAAGGAAAAATCGTCCGGTATAGGAATTGAATTTCCAATAAAAAATAATCTAGGTGATTGGAAGAAAAAACCTAATCAATATCTAGCAAAAATTTTAAATGCTCAAGAAAAAAATTCTTTAATGGGGAGGTTAGATGATGAGGGCTATATTCAGGGTGGTCAGGCATCATTTTTGCCAGATGCCTGGGGTTTCGATGGCTCTATGTTTATTGATCTGAACCTTACTGAATTTGGTGAAAAAAATAAGGATGACATTATTTCTATGATTTTTAATTACTTAAATGTGATTAGTGAAAACGGAGTAACACTTGCTCATTTCAATGAACTTAAAGCAACTAATAACATGGCATATGAAAATTATACAAGCCTGCCTCCATTGCAAGCTGCATTGACCTTAACTGATCGTATTTTTGAATTAGAACCAGTTCATTTAATTGAATATGAATATGTAACTGAAGATTTTGATGCAGATCTCATCCTCAGTGTTTTGAGTCAAATGAAACCAGAAAATGTCAGAATCTATCATGTTGGCCCAAATGAAGAAATTAATCAGCAGCTTCAATTTGCAGATGGGGGATATAGAGTAGAGGATATCAATGAGTTAGATTTTATAAATTGGGAAAAATCTCAATATGCTCTTGCTATACCTGATGCTGAGTTAATTGAAGATGATGATACTACTTCTAATGAAATGCTTGCTGGGTTTGAGACTCCTCAAAAAGTATTTTCATCAGAAGGTGTTCAAGCTTATTTATCTCATACTCAAAACTTCAGCGGCAAAGAAAGCATGTTGCAAATTGGTCTAATCTCTGAATTACCTATCATAAATCTAGAAAACTATATGGCTTCTAGTTTATTGACTTTCATGTTTATTCAAAAAAATAGAAGGTTTTATCAAAGGGCCTTTAGACGTGGCATATCTTTGGATCCATCTCCAGATGATCAAGGCAATATGATATTTAGATTTTATGGTAGAAGCAGCAGACAGACTCAGTTTGCGAAACAGCTAATACAAAAATATTCGGAGTTTGTTCCAGATGAAAGGACATTTAAAAATGCAACTAAAATTGTGCGAGATTATTATGATGGTTTTGATGAGCAGGATATTTCTGACCAATTAGATTGGTACACAGATAATGCAATCAAACGACCTCCAAATATATATTCAAAAAAACAAATTCTTGATGCGTTGCAAAAACTGAGTCTTGCTGACATTGAAAAATTCCAGAAGGCTCTAAATAAATCTATTTTTCTTGATATATATGGCCATGGTCTTTTTTCGCCAAAGGAACTTAGCCTCTTCGCTTCAGAATCAAGAAATATTTTAGGCGGAACCACTGCAGCTGATCCATGGCATCTTGATGATAATTTCAAGGTAAAAATAGGTACCTCTAAGATGAAAAAAGTTAGCATTCCAAGAGATGGTATTGGAATGGTAGACATAAGTATTTATCCCGAAAAATCTTTAAAAGTATTTAGCCAATTTAGAATTATTAATAAGCTACTAGCTCCTACTTTTTTTAATAGCTTGCGTACTGACCAACAAGTTGGATATGTGGTCAACAGTTTTGAAAGCAGAATAAGGGACTATCCAGCAATATCAATGATGATTATCAGTGACAACACAGATTTACAAAGTCTTAAAGAAAAAATTATTAATTTTCAGTATGGGTTTGCTATTGCTCTTAAAAAAGTAAGTGAGAAAACTATTGAAGGTACAAAAAAGGCAATTTTAGATGATATGAATCAAAAGCCAGAAAATATTTATGTTGAGTCTAGTGGCTATGTTTATGATTGGCAACAAGGCAATTACTTATTTGATACACGAGAACAAGTCAAAAAATATATAGCGAACTCAACAAAACAAGATTTGGTAGACCTGAATAACTCAATGGTCTTTGATGGAAAATTGATGAATATTAATATCCAGCTAAGGGGAAAAGATTTTAATGATAGCGACTTTTTTTCATGGGCAAATATGAATAATTGATCATCAGACCATCATCTAAAACTATTTCTGATTTAGATCAGTTTTAAAGGTCTCTGTTAATGCCATCACAGAAAATAATGTTAATAGTGACGCGAGTGCTATATATACAGATACCCAAAATATTCCATAGTTGTTCCATAAAAAAGCTGCGATCGTTGGTGCAAATGCCCCACCTAAAATTGCTCCAAACTGATAACCCAAAGTTGCTCCTGAATACCTAACTTCTGTGGTAAACAATTCTGTAAAAAATGCAGCTTGGGGTCCATACATCATACCCACGAATATTAATCCCATGGTTATAGCTAAAACTATCAACCAAAAATTACCAGTATCGACAAGCGGGAATATTGCAAAAGCCCATAAGCCGGTGAATATAGCTCCTGCCATAAATATACCCTTTCTCCCATTTCTATCAGAGTACGAAGAAAAGATAAACTGACAAGGAACCATAATTGCTGAAGCAATTAATACTGCAGCCAACATATCATCTCTAGAGATTTCTGCACTTGAAACACCATACGCCAGTAAAAAAGCTATCAGTATATAAAAGGTAACTTGAATTGAGAGAAAAGCTCCGGCTGCTAAGGATATTCGACTTGGATATTTTTTGATGGCTTCTATTATGGGCGAACGTCTGATTGATTTATTGTTACCCTCATCATCCCTTTTCATAGCTTGAAGCTCTTTAAAGGCTTTTGTATCCTCTAGATTTAATTGAATATACATACTAATACCGATCAAAATGGCGCTTGCAATAAATGGAATTCGCCATCCCCAGGAATAAAATGATTCTTCAGAAACGAGCGAGCTTGTAATGATGAATGCAAGATTGGCTAAAATAACACCTACTGGTGCGCCTGCTTGGGCAAAAGCTCCATAATACCCTCTTTGATTTGGTGGGGCGCTCTCAGTAACTAATAACATGGCTCCCCCCCACTGACCGCCAATTGCAAGTCCTTGAGCAAATCTCAAGGAGGTCAGCAAAATTGGTGCGGTTATTCCAATCATTGCATAGGTTGGCAAAAGCCCAATTAATGTAGAGGAGACGCCCATCAAAATTAATGCTATGACTAAAGTTTTTTTTCGGCCAACTCTATCACCATAGTGACCAAAAATAATTCCGCCAATTGGCCTGGCAATGAAGCCTGCTGCAAAGGTTAATAAAGATAAAATTAAGGCAGTTGAAGGAGTTGCTTCGCCAAAAAATGCAGTAGGAAATATTAGTGCTGCTGCTGCTCCATATAGAAAAAAGTCATACCATTCTATGCTGGTTCCAGCTAATGCGGTCAAGGCGACCTTTTGCATGTTTGATTCTGAATTATCTTTATTTTCCATATCAACAAAGTATTACAGATGCCAATGAAAGTAAAAGTTTTATCTATAAATGGTGGGTCTGGGTGGACTCGAACCACCGACCTCACCCTTATCAGGGGTGCGCTCTAACCAAGCTGAGCTACAGACCCAATAAATTGGGAAAAGCGATTATAAACCAAACAATGATCTGGGGAAACTAACTAATGAATTAATCCAGTTTGCCTTCATCTCTTAGTTTTTGACGAATTTTTGTGGCACTTATTTCAGTTACTGAGCTATCAAATACTTCTTCTTCAAATGTATATCCAACTCCTCGACCATAAGTAATATTAACAATATTTGGCACCAGCATAATTTCGTACTCTTGCCCTCTTTCAAAGCCATCTTTTAAGAGCCCTGCTTCGATATTTTTACAAACTTGATCCCAATCAAAAGGGTTATCATTTTGTCCATCTCCACCAGATGCTCCCTGAACATCTCTAACCTGTATTGCCACCTGACCAGTTTTTGCAATGCATCTTTTAAACAAGGCTTGGTGACCATCATGCCAAGGTTGCCATCTTCCCAACATCTGCACTGTTGGTTTTTTCCAATCAAACATTTTTTAGAATCTCCTTGGCCACATCATCATGATTGTGCTCATTCCACTCTGTAATATGGAAATCAACCTTTTCGGGGTCTTGAAAAAGCTTATTAGTATCTTCGTATCTTCCTTCTTTGATCGTATCCATCCAAATCACAAGATCAGCATCAAAATTTTCTCGCGTTTCTTTCGTAGGACATACAAAATCACAAACAACGTATCTACCGTGTGATTTTTCAAAATCTGCAAAAGCCTTCATCCTCATGGACTGTCTTTTTCTACCTTCATCTGAAAAATCCCAATCATTAGACATCTTTCTTACTTGATCAGCGTTATACCATGCAGCATTTAACAACGGCACTAATCTCTGAGTTAGATAAGTCTTGCCGCTGCCAGGCAATCCCATTACTAATATTTTCATTTTTTTAACTTACCAATTCTGATTTATTTTTTATAGACTCATATAGACTAAAAAATAAATAAAACAAAGGCATTAATGTTGCATATTTCATAGTGGTTGCTGCAATTAAAAACCACAACATTCCATCAGCCCCAATAATTCCGCCAAGAAACCCAAAACCAAGTTGAATACTCATAAAAATTGCAGTAAGTGCGAATAGTTTTGTCGCAACTTCTTCTGTTAGATTCCAAGACTCTCCTAAAGAATCCATTACACCCTTATCTTCAAACATAATAAATAATGGAAATAATCCAAGGCGACCATACAAATAAAAGCCAGGTAAAATTAACATCAAAAATCCCAGCCCATAAACAATGGAATGCAAAATATTGGTCCAAAGGAGTGGGAAAAACTTCTTTAAACCCGCAAAAAGGGCTTGATATGGGCTAACCAGCCCCTTATTTGAAATAGAACGAAATGCGACCATGCAACCACCACTTAAAGCAACCGAGAGAATAAGAGATGCAAGTACTAAAAGAAGTACTTGAGCAGATATTTCGCCGATTGCTTCTAGAGCCGCCGTATCTGAACTTGATTGGATATCTAAAGAAGTTATTAAGCTAGCCAAAGCAATTTCAAGGGTCATAACCGGTAGGCACAAGACAAACAGATATCCAATGTTGCTGAGACAAAAATTAATAGATGAAAAAAACTGTTGCATATTTGTATATTTAATTTGAAATTATATTATTAAATCTAAAGAGTTATTTTTTTAAATTTTCTTTTACCTACCTGGTAAATAGCCGAAGAACCAGAAGAAATAATATGCTGTGTATCTGTAATTTTTTCTTCATCAATTCTTACAGCTCCTTGCTTAATCATTCTTATTGCTTCAGATGTGCTGCTTGTCATCCCGCATTCCTTTAAAAGATTGGCTAATGGAATTGAGCTTTCTGATATGGTCAAAGACACTTCTTCTATATCATCTGGCATATTCTTTTTCTGGAACTGGTTTATAAAATTTTCTTCTGCAAGATTCGCTGATTGCTCATCATGAAAACGGGCAATAAGTTCTTTGGCCAGTTCTACTTTAATATCTCTAGGATTTTTTCCTTTAGCTTGTTCTTCTTTAAGCTCATTGATCTCATCAGTAGATTTGAAACTTAGTAAATCAAACCATCTCCACATAAGTTCATCCGAAATAGACATAATTTTTCCAAACATCTCACCTGGAGACTCGTCGATACCTACATAATTATCTAAAGATTTAGACATTTTGTTTTTTCCATCTAACCCTTCGAGGATTGGAACTGTAATGACTACCTGGGGATCTTGGCCATATGCTCTTTGAAGTTCTCTACCAACCAGAAGATTAAATTTTTGGTCAGTTCCGCCAAGCTCTATATCTGCTTCAAGTGCAATAGAATCATTTGCTTGAATTAATGGATACAAGAATTCGTGAAGCGCAATGGTCTGATTCGACTTGTATCTTTTATTAAAGTCATCACGCTCAAGCATTCTCGCTAAATTATATTGAGATGCTAGCTTTATTATTCCTTCTGCACCAAGGCTCTTGCTCCATTCAGAATTAAATCTAACATCAGTTAACTGCGGATCCAAAATCTTAAAAACTTGTTCTTTATATGACTTTGCATTTTCTTTGATCTCAGTTTCATCCAAGGCTGGTCTCGTTTTATTTTTTCCAGAAGGATCCCCAATCATTCCGGTAAAATCACCTATTAAAAATATTATCTGATGGCCTAATTGTTGGAAGTGTCTTAATTTGTTAATAAGCACTGTATGGCCCAAATGCAAATCTGGTGCAGTCGGATCAAAACCTGCCTTCACAATGAGCTGTTTTTTTGATTTTAGTTTTGCCATTAGCTCATCCTCACTAATGAGCTCATCAATGCCTCGTTTGATTAAATTAAGATTTTCTTTCATGAGTAATCATTTATTATAGTATTTAATCGAAAAAATGTTTGAAATCATATGACGGAGCCGTCAAAAGCGAAATTTGTATTTAAACCAATTATTAGAGGAATGGCTATTGCTGATAGTGAACAGCTATTTCCAGTGGGAAAAGTTTATTGTGTAGGTAAAAATTATGCTGATCATGCAAAAGAGA
>Ga0208410_1001568_pt1 | contig 11658 bp, 10 predicted proteins | sample ETN02SmetaG_3_FD_185787 | JGI IMG/M metagenome (GOLD analysis project Ga0208410, IMG submission 185787) | Marine microbial and viral communities from oxygen minimum zone, Eastern Pacific Ocean - ETNP2014F10-02SV257 (SPAdes) (version 2) | ecosystem: Environmental > Aquatic > Marine > Oceanic ... | reverse complement strand
TGTCTTGTAGCTTGTCAACCATTCTTGCGCTGCCTCTCCAGTCAAAGCTTCAATTCGCCTGATTCCAGATGCAACTCCAGTTTCAGAAACAATTTTAAATAAACCGATATCACCTGTTCGATTGACATGAGTTCCTCCACACAGCTCAATAGAGTATTCCCCAAAGTTTAATACCCTAACCTGGTCTTCATATTTCTCACCAAACAGTGCCATAGCTCCAGAATCAATGGCATCCTGATATGCCATTATGTCAATCTTGGCGGCATTATTCTTTCTTATCTCTGCATTAACTTGAGCTTCTATTTCAGATAACTCTGTCTCAGTGAGTGGTTGGTTATGAGAAAAATCAAAACGGAGACGAGTTGCATCAACTAACGACCCTTTCTGTTTTACATGCTTTCCTAGAGTATTCCTCAGTGCCGCATGCATCAAGTGAGTGGCAGAGTGATTCGCTGCAATCTTCAGGCGTTTCTTATCGTCTACAGTCAAGGTTACCTTCTTGTTTATATCAATCTTACCTTTTTCTAAGATACCATGATGAAGGATAGAATTATTCTGTTTTTGTGTATCTGTCACTTTAAAGATGCCATCTTTTGAATGGATTATCCCTGTATCACCAACTTGACCTCCTGATTCAGCATAAAAGGGTGTTGCATCAGTGACGATGAAACCCTCTTGGCCAACTTCAATTGATTTTAATGCATTTCCATCTACGAAGATCTCTTTTATCTTTGCGGTTTTTTCTGTAAATTCGTATCCGAAAAATTCAGAATTTACCGTTAATTCATAATTTTTTTCTTCTGCACCGGAGAACTTATTTGCTTTTCTTGCTCTTATTTTCTGAGAATTCATGTGTTCATCAAAACCTTTTAGGTCGATGGAAAAATTTCGCTCTCTTGCAATATCATTGGTTAGGTCCACGGGAAAACCATAGGTATCATATAACTTAAATACCACTTCACCAGGAAGTACGTCATTTTCCATAGAGAGAATGGCCTCCTCTAGGATTTCCATACCTTGGTCGAGAGTCACTGAAAAACGAATCTCCTCTTGTTTGATTACATCCTCTATGTGATTTTTCTGTTCTATTAATTCTGGATAAGCTTGGCCCATTTGTTCAGCCAAAGGTTCTAGGAGTTTATAAAAAAAAGGCTCATGAATATCTAACTTTTTCCCATGTCGAATTGCGCGTCTCATAATTCTTCTTAGAACGTAGTTTCTTCCCTCATTTCCAGGAAAAACTCCATCAATAATTAAAAAAGAACACGCTCTGATGTGATCAACAATTACGTTTAAGGAACTTGATTCTGATATATCCAGTTTTAATATATCTACTGTCGCTTTAATAAGATTGTAAAATAGATCTATCTCATAGTTGCTATGCACTGACTGCATAACAGCCGCGAGTCTTTCAAGACCCATACCAGTATCAACTGAAGGTTTTGGTAAAGGAGTCATTGAGCCATCTTCAGATCGATCATATTGCATAAATACTAAATTCCAGATCTCAATATAACGATCGCCATCCTCATTTTTTGATCCAGGAGGGCCTCCTTCTACTTGAGGTCCATGATCATAGAAAATTTCACTGCACGGTCCGCACGGACCTGTGTCAGCCATTGACCAAAAATTGTCTTTTTCGCCCATCCTGGAAAACCGACTTGGATCGACATTAATTTTATTGAGCCATATATCGGCAGCTTCATCATCATCTCTGAATACTGTAACCCATAACCTCTCCTCCGGAAGTTCCAAAACATTGGTTAAAAAGTCCCATGCATGCAATATGGCTTCTTCTTTGAAGTAGTCTCCAAAACTAAAATTTCCCAGCATTTCGAAGAATGTATGATGTCTGGCTGTATATCCGACATTTTCCAGGTCATTGTGTTTGCCGCCAGCTCTTAAACATCTTTGAGATGTTACAGCTCGTTTATAGTCTCTTTTGTCTTTTCCTAAAAAAACATCTTTAAATTGCACCATACCTGCATTGGTAAACAACAGAGTCGGATCATTTTCAGGAACAAGAGGAGAGCTTGATACTATTTCATGGTTTTTTGCATGAAAATAATCAAGAAACTTTTGCCTTAACTCATTGCTGGTCATAGATTTCATAACAGAATATTTTATAGATAAATTAGACTCTTTACAGTGTTTTGATAAAAAAGAACCAGCATCAAATCCAAAGAAACACCGAATTAGCTTTTTAATACTTTCCTAATGTGCTCATTGCTGAAACCTCTGGAGTATAAAAATCGAGTTTGTTTGGCTTTATCTTTGATGTTTTCAGGTGCTTTTTCACCAAATTTTCTCATCTTCACCTCTTCTGCCAATGCTATCCAGTCAGTGTTGGTATTCTCGATAACACCTTGAATGATATTTGAAGGCATTTTTTTCTGCTCAAGTTCATAATGAATTCTTATCGGACCTTTTCCTTGAGCAATTCTAGAGCGAACATAAGACTCAGCAAATCTCTGATCGTCTTGCAACCCATCATCAGTAAGCTTTTCTACAATTATTGTTGAAATATCGCTGGGGAAACCCTTTGATTGAAGCTTTAGAATAAGCTCTTTTTGACCGTACTCTCTAAGAGCCAAAAAGTCCATTGCTTTTTTTCTTGCATATGTTGGATCTGAAAACTTGTCCTCTTCATTATCAAAGAGATCAGAATTCAATTCATTAACAGACTTCTTCACTTAGAAAATTATTATGCCTTCTCGCTGACGCCCTCTTTCTCATCTGCTGAGTCCTTATTAGCGTCTTTCGAAGGTAAAAGTTTAGCTCGAATTTGATCCTCAATGTCTTGTGCTATTTCAGGGTTTGTTCTGAGAAATTCACGAACATTCTCTTTTCCTTGACCTATTCTATCCTCTTTATAGCTATACCAAGACCCAGATTTTTCTACGAGATCATGCTCAACACCGAAATCGATAATTTCACCCTCACGGGATATTCCTTCACCATACAATATTTCAAACTCAGCCATTCTAAATGGAGGTGAAACTTTGTTTTTAACAACTTTGACACGCGTCTGATTGCCAATAATCTCATCGCCTTTTTTAATTGCGCCAATTCGTCGAATATCCAATCTCACTGAAGAATAAAATTTTAGCGCATTTCCACCAGTAGTTGTCTCGGGACTGCCAAACATTACACCAATTTTCATTCTGATCTGATTTATAAAGATCACCATTGTGTTTGAGCGTTTAATGTTTCCGGTCAATTTCCTAAGTGCCTGAGACATCAATCTTGCTTGTAACCCCATATGAGAGTCACCCATGTCGCCTTCAATTTCTGCCTTTGGTGTGAGCGCGGCGACAGAGTCAACCACAATAATATCAACCGCACTTGATCTGACTAACATATCTGTAATTTCTAGAGCTTGTTCTCCAGTATCAGGTTGTGAAACAAGCAGCTCATCAACATCTACGCCTAATTTTTCAGCATATTTGGGATCCAATGCATGTTCTGCATCAACAAATGCCGCGGTACCGCCTGCTTTTTGGGCCTCAGCGATAACTTGTAATGTCAGTGTTGTCTTACCTGAAGATTCGGGACCGTATATCTCTACTACTCTTCCCTTGGGAAGACCACCGATTCCAAGGGCCACATCAAGACCAATTGAACCAGTTGAAATAGATTCAAAATACTTGGAGGCTTCATTATCCCCCAGCCTCATTACTGAACCTTTACCAAATTGTTTGTCAATTTGACCTAAGGCCGCTTCTAGAGCCCTTTTTCTATCTTCATTCATAATTTGTATTCACTTTTTTATTGTTTTTTTATGTCTTCTATTATTTCATAATTACTTATAGATAGTTAGGTAGATTTGGAGAATTTCAACCTATTTTCTATTCCTCTCAAAGCAACTTCTGTGGCCTTCATTCTTATCTTTTCTCGATTGCCATCGAACTGATGTAATTCAGATTCAATAACTATTTTGTTTTCGACTTTTTTAGCCCAGGAAAACCAAGTTGTTCCTATGGGTTTTGTCTTTGTTGCTCCTGAGGGACCTGCTATGCCTGTAACTGACACGGAAATATCGCAATCATTATACTGAATTACGCCTTCAGCCATTTGTTCTGCCACCACCTGACTCACAGCACCGTGATCCTCAAGATTATCATCCTTAATTTTAAAAAATTGACTCTTAGCTTCATCAGAATACGAGACAACACCGTGAGAAAAACAGTTGGAACTGCCTGGAATATCTGTAATTTTCTCTGCAATCATGCCTCCAGTGCAAGATTCTGCCACTGCAATTCTAATCTTTTTTTCTGAAGCAATCTCAATCACACGTTCAGCTAATCTTGCTATCATTTCTTTATGTTTCATTTATTGTATTCTCATATAATCTGATGTGCTTATTGATCATTTCCTCAACCTTAAAATAATCAATCATTCTCTGTTTTCCTGCCTTAGCACAACTGTCTCTAAAATCTTTGTTCTTATATAGATATTCTATATTTTTTTTTAATTGATCTTGGTTATCTGGTTTTGCTAATAATCCAGTCACTCCATCCAATACAACCTCCGGCACACCTCCTACATCATATGCAACTACTGGTAAACCAGCAGCAGATGCCTTAAGCACCGAAACACCCAGACCTTCATTTTTAGCCGGATGAACCATTAAGTCAAAATGGGTTAAAAATTCATCCAAGATCGAAGAATAGCCACAAAACATAATATTTTTCTCGAGCTTTTTCTTCGTCACAAGATTTTTTAGCGATGCCTCCATTTTTCCTTTTCCAAAAATCAATAACTTCATATTTGGATAAATTTTATTTAAAGAAAACATAACATTAATTAAGCACGGGTAACCTTTTCTCGGGATAAGTTGGCCAATTGCAACCAAAACAAAATCATTTTTACTGATCCCATATAACTTGTTCACATAATCTCTATTTCTTTGACTATCAAATACACTGGTTTCGACTGAACTTCTTATTAAAGAGACTTTTTTTTCATCGATATTTTGACTCAATATGATCTGAAAAATATTCTCAGAAATTGCAATAACCTTATTAAAAAAGCCGTATATAAGAGAGGATATGAATTTTGGCTCAATACTATCCACTCTCCTTGAGAGAATACTTTTATTAGATAAGAAACGTGAAGCCAAGCCACCTAAAAAATCAGCACCTTTCCTACTGTGAGCATGAATAATATCTGGTTTTTCAGATTGAATAACTCTTATAAGGCGAAACAGAAAAAAAATATCCCACTCACCTCTGCATACAAGATTTATTACCTCAATGCCACTCTCTTTCAATTTTATTGAAAGAAGAGAATCTGGCTGGCATACAACGACATTGATGATCCCTCTTCTTTTTAGTCCATTGGTAAGATAAAGAACTTGCTGAGGCCCACCATAGAGATTGTGACCATTTTCAATATGCAATATTTTCATATAGAGAACATCTTATATTAAAAAATACAAAATAAGATATTCTGAGGGCTTAATTATCTCCCTGATTCACTCAGATACTGTGGGTCTCAGCCTAATACCAGTCTCTTTTAATTGCTCTGATGAAACTTCACCTGGAGCATCGGTCAATGGGCAGCTTGCAGTTTGTGTCTTTGGAAATGCGATCACGTCTCTGATACTCTCGGCGCCGGAAAGAAGCATGATAATTCTATCCAAACCAAAAGCAATTCCTCCATGAGGAGGGCAACCATATTCCAGGGCTTGCAGAAGAAATCCGAATTTTTCTTGAGCCTCTGCATCGCTGATATTTAACAATTGAAACACTTTAGCTTGCATTTTCTTGTTGTGAATTCTAATTGATCCTCCACCTATCTCTGATCCATTAAGAACCATGTCATAGGCTTTTGAGAGAACTTTTCCAGGGTTATTTTCCAATTCTTCAGCGTCATCAATAGATGGAGCTGTAAATGGATGATGAAGTGATGTCCAATTGTTGGAATTTTTATCTTTTTCAAACATTGGAAAGTCAGTCACCCAAAGTGGCTGCCATCCTTCCTCTAATAGATTTAAATCTTTGCCAATTCTGACTCTCAGCGCTCCCAGAGCATCGTTTACAATGTTCTCTTTATCAGCTCCAAAGAAAATAATATCACCATCATTTATATCAACTCGATTTATGAGCTCATCTATTACCTCATCAGGCAAAAACTTCAATATGGGTGACTGCATTCCATCTTTCTTTTTTGAGATATCCTCAATTTTTATGTAAGCCAAGCCCTTCGCTCCATATCGTGCGACAAAACTTGTGTAGTCATCAATTTCCTTCCTGCTCAGAGATGATCCTCCGGGAACGGCCAATGCTGCGACTCTCCCATCTTTATCTTTTGCTGGTCCAGAAAAAACTTTAAATTCAACTTCCTTCATTATGTCCGAAAGATCAACCAACTCCATGGGTATTCTTAAATCAGGTTTATCAGAACCAAAACGTCTCATTGCTTCAGAGTATGACATTACTGGAAATACCTCTGGTAGGGAGATATTCATTACCTGATCAAAAACATATCGAATTAGATCTTGCATCTTGTTCATCACAGATTGCTGATCAACGAAGCTCATTTCAATATCAAGTTGAGTGAATTCAGGTTGGCGATCAGCCCTTAAGTCCTCATCACGAAAACATCTTACGATCTGATAATATCGATCAAAGCCAGACATCATAAGGAGTTGTTTAAAAATTTGCGGAGATTGAGGTAAGGCAAAGAATTTCCCTTGATGAGTTCTGCTTGGGACAATATAGTCGCGTGCACCCTCTGGGGTAGCTCTTGTTAGCATTGGTGTTTCGATATCAACAAATCCATTCTTGTCTAGAAATTCTCTTAATGCTTGTGTGACTCGATGTCTTAGGCGAAGGTTGTGAAGCATTGATTCACGTCTTAAATCGAGATAACGGTACTTCAGTCTTACCTCTTCACTTGCATTTTCATCATGATGAAAAGGTGGCGTCAATGAGTCATTCAATGTGTTCAATTCAGAGGCGATAATTTCAATTTCACCTGTTTTCATATTCGGATTTTTTGTGCCATCTGGTCTTATTCTGACCGTTCCTTTAACGGAAAGAACGTATTCGCTTCTAATGCGTTCAGCTTCAGTGAAAATTTCTTTTTTCTCAGGGTTAAAGACAACCTGGACGAGTCCTTCACGATCCCTAAGATCAATAAATATAACGCCGCCATGGTCTCGTCTTCTATGAACCCATCCAGCAACAGTTACTTCTTGACCTTCTTCTTTAGCTCCAACATCTCCACAATAAATACTTCTCATAATGCCCTTCTTATTTTCAAAAAACGAAATATTACGAGCAACAACAGATATTCGCAATAATCATTTTTACTAATCACCAATTAATTCTTTTTTCTTCCATTCAGGTACTACAACTCCAAGCGAAACAATCATTTTAAAAGCTTCATCGATCTCCATATCTAGCTCAATCACATCCTCTTTTGGGACAATAATGATAAAACCAGATGTAGGATTGGGTGTTGTAGGAACAAAGACACAAACTACATTTGAACCAGTTTTTTTTTGTACTTCGCCCAAAGACGTTGATGTTTGAAATGCCAAACTGTAAACACCTTTTCTTGGGTATTGTATCAAAAGAACTTTTTTAAATGACTGTCCTGTATCTGAAAAAACAATCTCAGCAAAATTCTTTGCAGCTGTGTATACGGATCTAACGATAGGAATTTTGGCAAATAGTTTCTCACCAAAAGTGACCAAAGTTTTGCCTACATAATTAGCCGCAAACACACCTGTAAAAATTAATACCACCAGCGTAAGGATTAAACCTATTCCTGGTAATTTAAATCCAATCAATGACTCTGGTCTTAACTCAACAGGAAGAAGAACAAGCGTTTGATCCATTAAGGTAATCAAAAATCGAAACAATAGAACTGTTACCACTATTGGCAGCCAAACCAATAACCCCGTAACTATGTATTTTCTTAATTTCTTCACTTAGTAACCTTATTTTTTTTCTTTTCCGCTTTGGTGTTATTGTTTTTTTCGCCGTCTTTTTTATTTTTTGCTTTTTTCTTTTCTGAAGAGCCTTTACTTGCATTTTCATTATCACTTTTCACAACATTGCGTTGATTGTCTTTTTTAAAATCAGTCTCATACCAGCCGCTCCCCTTTAACCGAAAACTGGGTGCCGACAAGAGTCTCTTCAGCTTGGGTTTATTGCAAACAGGACAATCAAGTAAAGGATCATCGTTCATTTTTTGTAACTCATCAAAATAATGATTGCAGTCACTGCATTCGTATTCGTAAATTGGCACACTGGCTCCGTTAATCAATTAATTTGTAATAAAAACATTATAAAATAAAAAGACGCAATGAGTGTCATTTGATGTATATCATACTGGCCATTCTCCCACATATATTTTCTCTTCTGTAGGAGAAAAACAACTCGTCATCATAAAAAGTACAGTATTCACCTCCATAAATCAGTGATACACCAGTATTCTTAAGCCTAATTTTTGCCAGTCCATATATGTCGGCTTGCCATCTGTTGTATTCATTCATTTTAAAACAATTTTTTGCATTCTTATCAGAATCTATAAAAATCTCTCTTACTTCATCACCTACCTCAAATGCTTCTTGGGATATGGCGGGACCTAACCAAACAATAATATCCTCTGGATTGCATTTCATAGACAGAAGAGTTTTTTCTATTACTCCTTCTGCTAATCCTCGCCAGCCAGCATGGATCGCTGCAACGACGTTCTGGGATTTATTTGTCGCTAAGACAGGCAAACAATCAGCTGTCATAACCGTGCATACCTTTCCCGGTTCAAATGAAATTGATGCATCACCCTCCGGATAATTGAGTTTATCCGGTTCAATAATAATATCGGTCCCATGTTTCTGATTTAACCAGGCTGGATGATCAGGCAGGTTGAGATCTTTTTTTAATTTTTTTCTGTTTTTGCTTACCGCTAACTCTGAGTCCCCGACATGCATCGCAATGTTTAGCTCAGAAAAGCTACCTTCACTGAAACCATGTAATCTTGTCGTAGTTCCAGCAAAGATATCGCTTAATCCTCTCCAGTCTGGTTCAATGATGTTTATTTTACTCACTGAAATCCCTGTCATTTTCTAATGCATTCAATAGATTTTTTAGATCAGGCGGTAGAGATATCTTTACGTCAATTTCGTTCCTCGACGATGGGTGCAAAAATTTCAATCTAGAAGCACACAGCGCTTGTCTTTTAAATTCTCTAATTGATTCCTCAAGCCCTTTATTGCAACCCGCAGGGATCATTAATCGACTGTATAGCGGATCACCCAGCAATGCATTTCGTTTATAGGCAAAATGAACCCTTATCTGATGCGTCCTCCCAGTCTCCAATTTAATTTTAATATGAGTGTGCGCTCTAAAGCGTTTTATGACTCTATAATGAGTAATCGCATCCTTACCATTGCTATCTACTGACATTTTTTTTCGCTGAGTTCTATGGCGTGCAATGGGCTCATTGATTGTGCCTCCGCCTGTTAAAACTCCATAACAAATTGCATCATATTCCCTGCTGATTTTCCTCTGTGATAGCTCTTGAACAAGATAGTTATGGGCTATTAAATTCTTAGTCACTATCATTAATCCTGAAGTTTCTTTATCGAGACGATGGATTATTCCTGCTCTAGGTATATCACTCAATTCAGGCCATTTATGAAGCAAGCCATTTAGAAGTGTGCCATCAGGATTTCCGGCACCAGGATGAACGACTAACCCTGCTGGTTTATTGATAACAGCTATATCACTGTCTTCATATTCAACCTGGATGTCTATAGGTTCAGCTTTACTAGATGTGTTCTCTGCTAATTCAATCATAATCAAGATTTTTTCACCGCCCACAACTAAATCTCTTGGTCTTTTTTTCTCTTGATCAATTGTTATAGAGCCATCAATTATCCATTTTTTTATTCTGCTTCTTGAGAACTCAGGAAGCAGCTCTGCCAAGACGATATCTAAACGCTTTCCGATCATTTCATCAGGCAGGCAAATTTCTTTATTATACTTTTTCATAGCTATGATAAATTTATATTATTTATCGGATATCAATTTTGACTTAAAATCTCATTAGTATTAACTTACTCTCAATTGAGGTTTAATCTAGCATAAAATAGATGGTTAAAAATTTTTTCATTACAAATTCAAAAAATATGGTTAATCAAATTAAATTAATCTCCTTGTTATTGATGACATCAGTATTATTCGGATGTGCTAATAATGAAGAAACAGCAGAAGAGGCATATATCAATGATGTTGTCAGGGCTTACGAGACTGCCCAAGCAGCGGTCGTTGCTGGTAATTACCGAAGAGCCATCGGATTATTTGAGACTATTCAATCAAGATTTCCATTCAGTGAGCTTTCAAATCAGATTCAGATGGAACTTATGTATGCATATTACAAAAGTGGCGCAAAAGAAGAAACGATCGATCAAACTGAGGCATTTATTAGGGAAAATCCAACTAGTCCAAATATTGACTACGCTCTATATATTCAGGCACTGGCTCATTTTGAAGATCAACCAGACTTTTTAGAAAGAACTTTCAATAAAGATATGAATAAGAGGCCGCCGCTCGATGTCGAAAAATCCTTCTCTATTCTTGAGCGATTGGTTACAAGGTATCCTGCAAGCGAATATGCTGCCGATGCTGAATTAAGAATGGTGTTCTTAAAGAACAGACTAGCCGCTTATGAAAACATTGTTGCTGATTATTATATTAGAAGTGGCGCTTATGTTGCGGCACTCAACAGAGCTAAAGACGCCCTCGAAAGATACAATGGTGTACCAGGTAATGAAGAATCACTCAAGATAATGTTAAAAGCCTACGAAAATTTGGGTATGAATGAGTTGGCAAGTGACACAAGAAGCGTGCTTAACCAAAACTATACAGATAATTCTGGTGATTCGTATTATTCAAACAGCTCAAGAATAGTGGATAATATGTTTACCCCCTCAGCAACCTCAATTGCTGCAACAAATACCAATAATGAAGAGATTTCTGGTGATGATAGAATAGTGGATAATATGTTTACCTCCTCACCAACCTCAATTGCTGCAACAAATACCAATAATGAAGAGATTTCTGGTGATGATAATGTTGGTACCGAGAAGGAAGTCCCAAAATTTTGGCAAGCTATAAAGACACTTCTGCCTAAATTACCTAACAAATCGAATTAAAAAAATTTTCAGCTATATAAACTTATACTATTTTGGAAAGTTGTATCCTGATGTAATTGGATACCTCCAATCTCTCCCAAAAGCTCTATTACTTATCCTGACTCCGGGGGGTGTTTGACGGCGTTTGTATTCATTTCTCTTTACCATTTCGAGAACCCTTATAACTGTCGCTCTATCAAAACCAAGATCAACTATTTCTTCAACAGATAAGTCCTCTTCTATGAAAGCCTCAAGTATTGGATCAAGAATTTCATAAGGAGGCAAGGTATCACTGTCTCTTTGATTTTCACTCAATTCTGCGGAGGGCTCTCTCTCAATAACTCTCTTTGGAATAACCTCTGATATAGTATTCCTGTAACAGGCAAGCTTCTTTACCATCGTCTTAGTGCAATCTTTTATTGGGGCAAAGCCCCCAGCCATATCGCCATAAAGTGTTGCATATCCTACTGCCATTTCGCTTTTGTTACCGGTTGTTAGGAGCATTA
>Ga0208410_1001567_pt1 | contig 11660 bp, 17 predicted proteins | sample ETN02SmetaG_3_FD_185787 | JGI IMG/M metagenome (GOLD analysis project Ga0208410, IMG submission 185787) | Marine microbial and viral communities from oxygen minimum zone, Eastern Pacific Ocean - ETNP2014F10-02SV257 (SPAdes) (version 2) | ecosystem: Environmental > Aquatic > Marine > Oceanic ... | reverse complement strand
GAGTTTAACAAAGCTGTTAAAGAATATTCTGATGTTCAACAGGTTGTTTGGGTGCACGATGAAATCCAAGTAGAATGTCCTGAAGAGAACGCAGAAGATATAGGAAAGTTAGCTGTAGAATCTATCAAACGCACTGGCGAACATTTCAATTTAAGATTACCTTTAACTGGTGAATATAAAATCGGCAATAATTGGAGTGAAACACATTAATATGGCATTAAATACAAATATAAAAAAGAAGTCAGATTTTGATTTTGATTTAAAGTTTGGAAAGAAAAGAGAAAACAGACTTCATACTCTTTTAGGAATGAGTAGTGAAGATAAAGTTGAAGTGAAGACAGAAAGAGATTGGTGGCAGAAGACAGGTAATATTGCAATAGAGGTTGAATGTAATGGTAAACCTTCAGGCATTACTTCCACTAAAGCTAAGTATTGGGTACAATGTTTAGCAAATGGTGATAAAGATTATTGTTCTTTAATCTTTGCTACTAAAACAATGAAGCGTCTTGCAAAAAAGTATGTCAAAAATACTAAAAGCGTTGGTGATGGTAATAGAAGTAGAGTAGTATTGATTCCATTATCCGAAATATTTGACAGAAAAAATTTAACGTAAAATATGGAAAGGAAAAATGAAATTGAAGAAAAAGGTATTATTAATAGATGGAGATATATTAGCATATAAGATAGCTACTTCTAATGAAATAGACACTCATTGGGGTGATGGCTTTTGGACATTACATTGTGATGAAACTCAATGTAAGTTTGAAGTTGATGCTAAGATAGATGACTTAGGTCAAAGTCTACAAGCTGATGATTATATTGTAGCTCTAACTGATAAGAATAATTTTCGTAAAGATGTTCTTCCAAGTTACAAAGACAATCGTAAACAAAGACGTAAACCTATGGTTTTAAATGCTTTGCGTGATTACATTATGGAAAAACATAATGGAGTTATGTGGAAAAACTTAGAGGCTGATGATGTTATGGGTATTCTAGCAACTGAACCTTGTCCTACTGAGGACAGAATTATTGTCTCTATTGATAAAGATATGAGACAGATACCTGCTAAGGTTAGTAGAGATGGGGAAACTGTAGAGGAAATCCCTGAAAAATTAGCTAATTACTGGTTTATGATACAGACGTTGGCGGGAGATTCTACTGATGGTTATACTGGGCTACCTAGTGTGGGAGTTAAGACTGCTGAGAAGCTGATTAAGAAGTATACTAATGTTCCCCTTTTAGACCTATGGAAGATAGTCGTTGGTGCATACAAAGCTAAAGGCTATTCAGCTAAGGAAGCCTTACAACAAGCTAGAGTTGCACATATTCTTAGACATAAAGAGTACAATAAGAAGACTGGGAAGGTGAAGCTATGGCAGATAAAGTAAAGCAACCACCTCACTATTTTAGATTTAAGATAGAACCTATTACCTTTATTATGCAGAATGAAATTCCGTATGCTGAAGGTAATGCTATCAAATATTTATGTCGTTGGAGATGGAAGCATAAAACTAAAGAGGCTCAAATAGAAGACTTAAAGAAAGCAAAACAATACATTGATTTAATTTTAGAACACGAGGATAATAAATCAGATGACAAAATAAAACTTAAACTCGGTAAAGAAGGTAAACTGTGATAAAAAAAATTCTTATGTTTACCTTAATTGCTGTTGCGTGGTTTGGTGTAATAGTTGTTACACTTAATTATTTACAAGGAACAATTTAATGTTACAACACAATCATATAATTATTAGAGCACAAATTAATAAGCCACCTAAAGACATTCGTTTTATTAGAAAGTGGATAAAGAAATTAATTAATGCAATAGGTATGAAAAGACTAGGACAACCTAATGCACACTATGTTAATGACAAAGGGAATAGAGGACTAACTTGTCTTGCTGTTCTTAGTACATCACACATAGCATTACATACTTGGGACGAAGAATCTCCTGCTGTATTACAACTAGATGTTTATTCTTGTAGTGATTTAGATAAAAATATTGTGTTCAAACATATAGAACAGTTTGAACCAAAAGATATAAATTATGTGACGATTGATAGAGAGAAATTTATTAAAGTAAGTTCTCCTTCTTAAAAATTATGAGTAAAGATAAAAAATTAAAAGGTAAAAACCTTAATATGTTTGGCAATCCGATACATATGCCTACAGAAAAATATAAAGAAGGTTGGGATAGAATATTTGGAAAAAAAGAACAAGATGAATTAAAAGAATCTTACGAACAATCTAAAAAAAATAAAGAAGAACGAGTAGATAAAGAAACAGAAAAGTTTTTTGATGATATAGCAAACAACACACCTAATGATAAACAATTTAACGAAGATGAATTTAACGGAGCATAATGAATTACGAAAGAGATAACTTACTAACTGATTTTGGCAAGACTACATTAAAAGATAGGTATTTATTACCTGATGAACACTCACCTCAAGATGCTTTTATGAGAGCGGCGAAAGCCTTTTCTGATAATGATGAAATGGCTGAAAGAATATATGAATATGTTTCTAATCTTTGGTGTATGTTTTCTACTCCTATCCTAAGTAATGCAGGAACTAAAAGAGGTATGCCTATCTCTTGTTTCTTAAATTATGTTGGTGATAGTAGAGGTGAACTGGCTGAACACTATACAGAAAATGCTTGGTTAGCTTCTGTTGGTGGTGGTATCGGTGGTTATTGGGGGCACGTTAGAAGTGATGGTGTAAGTACGTCAGGTGGCTCACAATCTTCAGGAGTAATTCCTTTTATGCACGTTGTAGATTCAGAAATACTTGCCTTCTCTCAAGGTAAAACTAGAAGAGGAAGTTATGCTTCTTATATGGATATATCACACCCTGAAATATTAGAATTTTTAGATATAAGAAAACCTAGTGGCGGAGACATACATAGAAAATGTTTAAACCTACATCACGGAGTAAATATTCCAAATACATTTATGGAACTTATAGATAATTGTATTAAAGAACCTACTTATGATGACAGTTGGGATTTAATTGACCCTCACACAAAAGAAAAAGTAAGAACTATATCAGCACGAGATTTGTGGCAAAAAATTTTAGAGAATCGTGTGGCTACAGGTGAGCCTTATGTTTGTTTTAGTGATACTATAAATGAAGGACTACCTCAACAACAAAAAGATTTAGGATTAACAGTACATCATTCTAATCTTTGTACTGAAATAACCCTACCTACAAATGAAACACGGACAGCCGTCTGTTGTTTGTCTTCCCTTAACTTAGAAAAATATGAAGAATGGAAAAAAGATACTTTATTCATTCCTGATATGATTCGTTTTTTAGATAATGTACTACAATACTTTATTGAAAATGCACCTGATGAATTGTTTAGAGCTAGATTTAGTGCTAACAATGAAAGAAGTATTGGTCTAGGTGCTATGGGTTTTCACGCTTACTTACAATCTAAAGGAATACCTTTTGAATCTGTATTAGCTAAGTCATTAAATTTAAAAATATTCAAACACATTAAAGAACAAGCAGTGGAAGAGTCTAAAAGACTAGCAATTAAAAGAGGTGAAGCTCCTGATATGGAAGGAACAGGTATGAGAAATGCACACTTATTAGCAATCGCACCTAACGCTTCATCATCTATTATTTGTGGTACTACTTCCCCATCAATAGAACCTTATAGAGCTAATGCTTATGTTCAAAAAACTATGTCAGGTTCTTTTTTAGTTAAGAATAAATATTTAGAAAAACTTTTAGAAAAGAAAGAAATTAATACTGAAGAAGTATGGTCAAGTATTGTAGCTAATAGAGGTTCAGTATTACATTTAAAAGAACTAACTGATTATGAAAAAGATATTTTTAAAACAGCTATAGAAATTAATCAACAATGGATTATAGAACACGCCGCAGATAGACAAAAGTTTATTTGTCAAGCACAAAGTCTTAATGTTTTTGTTCCTGCTGATGTAGATATAAAAGAACTACACGACATACATATGTTAGCTTGGAAAAGAAAATTAAAAACTTTATACTATTGTCGTTCTGAAGCAATTAAAAGAGCTGAATTAGTTTCTAAAAAAATAGAAAGAACAATCATACCTGAAGCTGATTGTTTATCGTGTGAGGGGTAATGGAAGAGAAGAAACCTGATGTTATACAAGTAGAGTATAATGATAAAAAGAAAGTAATATATGTTAATAAAGATAAACAAACTATATTGTGGACTGTATATCATACAATATTAGCATTAGAATTATTAGCAATTATTATTATAGAAGGGATTGAATTATTAAGATGAGTTTATTTAAAGAAAGAATACATTACAAACCATTTGATTATGAATGGGCTTTTGAATCTTATGACACAATGCAAAAAATGCACTGGCTTCCTAGTGAAGTACCATTACACGAAGATATAAGAGATTGGAATGAAAGACTTACTAAAGAAGAAAAGAATTTAATTAATCAAATATTAAAATTTTTTACTCAAGGTGATGTTGATATAGCACAAGCATATTTAGATAAATATATTCCTATGTTTAAACCACCTGAAGTTAGAATGATGTTGTCTTCTTTTGCAACAGCAGAAGCTAATCACGCTCACGCTTATGCTTTACTTAATGATACTATAGGTGAGCCTGAGTTATTAGACTTTAAAGCATTTCAAGAATATAAAGAAATGTCAGATAAACATACATATTTATTTAAAGATAAAGGAAAAGGTGTTCAAGGTTTAGCTAGAGACATCGCTTGTTTTTCTGCATTTGGAGAAGGACTACAACTGTTTGCTTCATTTGTTATGCTACTTAACTTTCAAAGATATGGTAGAATGAAAGGTATGTGTCAAATAGTTACTTGGTCTATTAGAGATGAAACACATCACGTTGAAAGTATGATTAAATTATTTAAAACATTAGTAAAAGAAAACCCTAATATTTGGACAGAAAAATTTAAAGCAAGTATATATCAAACAGCAAGAGATATGGTTGAGCTTGAAGATAAATTTATAGATTTAGCTTTTGCTATGGGTGGTATTAGAGGACTAAGTGCTGATGAAGTTAAGAAATATATAAGATATATAGCGGATAGAAGACTACTTCAGTTATCATTAAAACCTAATTATGGAGTAAAAGATAACCCTTTAGGTTGGTTAGATTGGGTATTAAATGGTGTAGAACACGCTAATTTCTTTGAAAATAGAGCAACAGAATACAATAAAGGAACTATAACGGGTAAACTTTGGAACTAAAGTGCCCGTTTTAGAAGAATTATATGGCAAAAAATAACGAAGAAGATTTAGTTTTACCTATTAAATCAGAAGATTTGGTAAAACTTTTGAATAATGTATACCCTGAGAAATCACCTAATTTAAAAGATGATACTAAGACTATCTATTTTAAAGCAGGACAAAGGGACGTAGTACGATTCATAAACACACTTAAAGAGAGGACTAAATAACTATGTGTATGTCATCACCTAAAGTACAACAAGCTCCAATTCAAAGAGCACCTGCTCAGGTTGCTTCAAGAATGGAAGAAGTACAGGAGAAACCGATAGAGTTGATAACAGCAGATAAAGATGTTAAGAAGAAAAAGAAAATAGCATCTAAATCAGGTACAACAGCTTTACAAACTGGCGTGAACACTACAACAGGTGCTTCAAGTTCAGGCGTATCTTATACAGCATAAAGGATATAAATGGTAACTAAAAAGAGCAACGAAACAATGATGCAGGTTAATCCTACAGCGAAAGAACGATATTTAAAATTAAAAGACAAAAGAGAATTGTTCGTAGATAGAGCTCAAGAGTGTAGTGAACTTACAATATCTTCTTTAATACCCGCAGATGGATTTAATCATTCATCAAAATTATACAATCCCTTCCAATCGGTAGGAGCTAGAGGCGTAAACAATTTAGCCTCTAAGTTACTTCTTTTATTACTACCACCAAATTCCCCATTTTTTAGATTATCCGTTAGCGGAAAAACAAAAGAAGAACTTGACCAAAATAAAGAAATGAAATCTGAAATAGAAAAATCTTTAGCAAATATTGAAAGAGAAGTTTCTAAAAAGATTGAAGAGTTAGCTTTAAGAGTTAGTGTATTTGAAGCTCTTAAACATTTAATAGTATCAGGAAATGTATTAACTTATCTTCCTAAAAAAGGAACGATGAGAGTATTTCCTATCACTCATTATGTAGTTAATAGAGATGCTTCAGGAAACATATTAGAAATAGTTATTAAAGAAAGTGTTAGTCCTTTAAGTTTAGATGCAGATGTTAGAAATATGGTAATACAAGATGCAGATTATAAAAAAGATGAAGACTGCGAATTATATACACATATTTATAAATTAGAAGATGAGAAATTTTACATTTGTCAAGAAGTACACGGAATTAAAATTCCTGATTCAATAGGAACATTTCCTAAAAACCAACTTCCTTATCAAGCATTAAGAATGGTTAGAGTTGATGGTGAAGATTATGGTAGAGGATATGTAGAAGAATTTTTAGGAGACCTTAAATCATTAGAAGGATTGTCTCAAGCACTTGTTGAAAGTGCGGCGGCTTCTTCTAAAGTAGTATTTATGGTAAGACCTAATTCTGTTACTAAGAAAAGAGATTTAGCTTTAACTAGAAATGGTGATATTATTACTGGTTCAGAAGAAGATGTATCTGTATTACAAGCACAGAAACAATATGATTTACAAGTAGTAGAAAGAAGTATTGCAAAATTAGAAGAGAGAATGTCTTATGCTTTCTTATTACACACAGCAATTCAAAGAGATGCTGAAAGAGTAACAGCTCAAGAAATTAGATATATGGCTGAACAATTAGAAACAGCTATGGGTGGTATATACTCATTATTATCACAAGAATTTCAACTTCCATTAGTTACAATACTAATGAAAAGAATGGCTGAATCAAAAGAGATTCCACCATTACCTAAAAATTCAGTTAAACCTACAATTATTACAGGTATTGAAGCATTAGGTAGAGGAAATGATTTACAAAAATTAAGAGAATTTGTGGCTGAGTTAGGTAATCTAGCTCAGATGAATCCACAAGTAGTTCAATCGTTAAATCCTGATGATTTAATTAAACGTATCGCTACAAGTTTAGGAATAGAGATGGAAGGTTTAATTAAATCTCAAGAACAAATGGCGGCTGAACAACAAGCACAGCAAGAACAAATGCAACAACAACAAATGATGCAAATGGCAGAAAAAGCTGTAGCTCCTGTGGCAAGTAATATGACTAAGCCACAACCACAATAATAGAAGGAAAATAAAATGGTAGATAAAGTAGAAGTACAAAGTAATGAGACTACTGCTGAGAAACCAGTAGAAGAGAATAAGCCTACACAAAGTAGACCTGAAGGTTTGCCCGAAAAATTCAACTCAGTTGAAGATATGGTCAAATCATATTCAGAGTTAGAGAAAAAACTTGGTGAGCAATCTCAACCTACTAAAGAATCAGTAGACCCAGTTTCACAAGCAGAAACAAAAGAAGAACAACCTAAATCTGATTTAGATATTGCTACAAAAGCAGTAGACAGTGCAGGTTTAAATATGGAAACTCTTTCTGAAGAGTTTGCTAAAGAGGGTAAACTTGCTGACAATTCTTATAAGTCATTAGAAAAAGCAGGAATACCAAAAGAATATGTGGACAGATTTATTGCAGGACAACAAGCAATAGCTGACCAACAATCAGCAACAGTTAAAAATATGGTTGGCGGAGCTGAGGCATATGATAGTATGTCTGAGTGGGCTAGTAATAATTTATCTGAAACTGAAAAACAGGCTTATAATGCGGCAGTAAACAGTAAAGATTTAGAAGCTGTTAAGTTAGCTGTAGTAGGTCTTAAAGCAAGATACGCACAATCAACTGGAAGTGAACCTAAATTAGTAGAAGGTAAAGCATCTCCAAGTGGTGAACAAGGTTTTGCATCTTGGGCTCAAGTTACACAAGCTATGGCTGACCCTAGATATTCTAAAGACCCTGCTTATCAAGCTGAAGTTAAAAATAAATTAGCTAATAGTAAAATATAGAAAAAAATTATGTGTATAGGTAGTAAAAGTAGTCAAACAATGATTAAAGCAAAAGAACCAACAGCTAAAAAAACAACAAAGAAAAGAAATGTTGGCACTGTGAGCGAAACTACTACCTCATCACCTGATAAGAAAATTGCAAACTTAAATAATACTTCAGGAATGAGTAATTATGAAACAAGTGGCAATCTTAATATAACATAGTTGTGCAATCTTTATAGATGGCAACTGCCAAGTAAGTAAGTATATTATCTTAACCTTCTTGCGGGAAGACAATTTAGTATAAGAAGCTGAAAGTACGAGGCTTTTATTAACAACAACGATATAATTAATAGGAGAATATTATGTCAAATGCAACACCAGTTTCCGTTGGACGAGTAAATAAAGCGGGAACAGAAGACGCATTGTTTTTAAAAGTTTTTGCGGGAGAAGTTCTTACTTCTTTTGACAGAGCTTCAAAAACAGGCGGACAAGAGATGGTTCGTTCTATCTCTAGTGGGAAGTCTGCAACATTTCCAGTAATGGGAAGAATTGATGCGGCTTATCATACAGCAGGAGCAGAAATACTTGGTTCTGATGTAAACCACAACGAAAAGGTTATTACAATTAATGACCTTTTAACATCTTCAGTGTTTTTATCAAACATTGAGGAAGCAAAAAATCACTGGGACGTAAGAAGTGCATACTCTGCTGAAATCGGTAGAGCTTTAGCTTTTGTTAAAGATAAGCACGTTTTACAAACTATTGGTTTAGCGTCACAAGCGAACGCAAACGTATCTGATACTGGATATGGTGCAGGTTCAACTGTGACAAACACTGACATCGCTAACGCAACTGCGGCTACAAGTGCTAACGGGTTTATCACAGCATTATTTGACTGTGCTAAAAACTTAGATAACAACTACGTTCCTTCAGAAGGTAGAAAATGTTTTCTAACACCTGAAATGTACTACAAGTTAGCTAATGCAACTAATGCTATTAACGTAGACTTTAGTGGTAGAGGCTCAATCGCAGAAGGTAAAGTAACAAAAATAGCAGGTATTGAATTAGTACCTATGCCTCATTTTGTGAAAGATGATGTAGGAACTTCAGACGTAGATGCAGGTCAAACAGCTACAGGCGGAACGCCTCAATCTGTAAACCTTACTAACTATGAAGGTCTTGTATCACACCCTAGTGCTGTTGGTACTGTTAAACTTATGGACTTGGCTGTTGAGTCAGAATATGACATCAGAAGACAAGGAACATTAATGGTCGCTAAATATGCTATGGGACACGGCGTTCTTAGACCTGAAGCGGCTGTAGGAATTAAAGAAGCGTAATAGTTTCTTTATTACACCACAATAGATTAGGGGGAGCAATCCCCCTTTTCTACTTATAATAACTTCAAGATATGCCTAGTGGGTATCTTGATTAACTCGCCTAAGAAAGGGGGAAATATGACACTAGACTTAACACCATTCCGAGCTTTTTCGGTAGGTTTTGATGACCTATTTGATGAGCTTAGAAGTTTTAAGACAGTTGGTTATCCGCCATATAACATTGAAAGAATGTCAGATGGTATATATAACATTTCAATGGCTGTTGCAGGGTTTTCAAAAGATGACCTTACAATTTCTGTCAAAGAAAATGTCTTAAAAGTAAAAGGAAAGAAAGAAAGTAAAGAGAAAGATTATCTTTACAAAGGTATTGGTGAAAGGTCTTTTGAACAATCATTTAAACTTGCTGAATTTACGGAAGTAAAAGAAGTTAAGTTAGAAGATGGTGTTCTAAACATTTCTTTGATTCAGAATTTACCTGAAGATAAGAAAGAAAAGACAATCAAAATATCTTAATAACAAAGTCTAGGGGGGAGCTTAATCCCCTCTAGTAAATTATAATAAGAGGATATAAAAATAATGATAAATAAAATAACAGAAACAATGTTAGAAGCAAAACACTTTTGGAATGAACATAAAAAAGTTAGTATTGCTTTTACAATAATTTTATTAATAGCAATAATAGTATAATATAATGGCAACACAAATTACACCTACGACTGAATTACAAACAGTTAATCAAATGTTGAGCGTTATAGGAGAAGCTCCTGTAAACTCAATTACAGGGACAGTAACTACCGATGTATCTGTCGCTAAAAATATTTTAGATGAAACTTCAATGTCAGTTCAATCAATGGGGTGGAATTTTAATACCCATTATGCGTATGTACTAGCAAAAGATACAGACAATAAAGTACCCTTACCATCTAATTGCGTACAAGCCGATGCTTCCGCACAATACCGAGATAGAAATTTAGTTATTCGTAATGGTTTTCTATATGATATGGATAATCATACCGATGTATTTGGAACATCAAACGTCCTACCTACTTGTGACTTAGTTCTAGTCCAACAATTTGAACAACTCCCTGAATATGCAAGACAATATATAGCAACTAAAGCCGCTAGACGTTTTGCTTCAAGATATATTGGGGATAAAGGAATCACTGAAATGGCAGGAAATGATGAACAAGAAGCACTAGCCGCTTTTAGACAAGCTGATAGTAGAAGTGCTGACGCTAATATATTAGAAGGTGATACTAATACTTATTCAATTATAAACAGGACTATTAGAAGGACTTATTAATGGGACAGGTGATTTCACAATCAATACCAAATTTTCTAAATGGTATGTCTCAACAAACCGCTTCACAACGTGGTATTAATCAAGGTCAAGACCAAGTTAATTGTCAAAACAACATTGTAGATGGGTTATCAAAGAGACCACCTTTAGAATATGTAGCTACATTAGATAATACAAATGTATTTCCTAATACTGCTAAGATATGGAGTATACAAAGAGATGCGTCAAATAGATATTTATGTGCGTTCTATGATAATGGAGTTAAAGTTTATGATTTAGCAGGTAATGAAAAAACTGTAAGTTATCCTAATGGAAATACTTACCTTAATTCTACAAATCCTAAAAATGATTTTCGTATGGTTAATATTGCGGATTTCACTTTTATAGTTAATAAGTCAATTATACCTGCGGCTGACAGTACAACAACTGCGGCAAAAATAGAGGAATTTCATATCTACTGTAAATCAACTAATTATGGTAGAGAATATAAAGTAGCATTAAAACACGAAGATTGGGCTTATGAAATAGAATGTATATTTCAAATCCCTACAGGAAATGATGCTTCTACAGATAGTAAATATAGAGATACAAATAAAATAACAGATATATTAATGAAGGGACAAGCAAGTTCCCATTATAATTCAAGTGCAAATGGTATTGATTTTAAAACAATTAGAACAGATACAGGAGCAACATTATCTACAAATGGATTATCAAACTTTTCTGATATAAATACTTATTTTAATTTTGAACAATTTGATTCTGTTATTTACGGAAAAATTATTAATCAAGCTAAGACATATACATTAAGTACATCTGATGGTTCAGGTAATACAGCGATGTATGCTATTAGAGATACAATACAAGATTTTACAAAGTTACCTTACTATGGAAAAGAAGGTACTATTGTTAAAGTAACAGGTGATGAAGGAGATACTCTTTCTGATTACTATGTTAAATTTGATGGTATGGGTGTGTGGACAGAAACTATTGCACCTGCAACAAGTG
>Ga0208410_1001566_pt1 | contig 11664 bp, 9 predicted proteins | sample ETN02SmetaG_3_FD_185787 | JGI IMG/M metagenome (GOLD analysis project Ga0208410, IMG submission 185787) | Marine microbial and viral communities from oxygen minimum zone, Eastern Pacific Ocean - ETNP2014F10-02SV257 (SPAdes) (version 2) | ecosystem: Environmental > Aquatic > Marine > Oceanic ... | reverse complement strand
GAATAATGGTTCATTATTCGGTCTTATAGGAACATCAACATTTGATTTTGATGCCCAAGAAATTACTTGGTGATGTAAAGGAAGATAAGCAATATTATCTCTTACAATTTTCCAAGCTTTTGCTATTGCAGCATTTCTTTTATCTAGATCAACTTCACCTTCCATTACTCTGATTGCAGCATCAACTTCAGTATCGCTAAAGTTAACTTTATTCCAACTTGCATCAGTTTCGTATAGATAGTGGAATACGTAGTGACTGTCTAAAGTAGGAACACCCCAACCCAGCATATAAAAGTCGCCTTGGTTATCTTTAAGTTCCTTAAAGTGTTTGCTTTTAGTTTGAGCAAATAGATTTACTTTAACACCTATTTTTCCTAACATTCCTACAACAGCTGTACAAATTGCTTCATCATTTACATATCTGTCATTTGGACATCTTAGCTCAACTTCAAAACCATCAGGATAGCCTGCATCAGCTAATAGTTTTTTTGCTGCACCAACATCATAAGGTAATCTTTTATCAAGTGCCTTTGTGTAACCTGTAACACCTGGGAAAGTTATAATTCCTGCTGGTTCACTTAAACCTCTCATAACTTTTTTCTTGATAGCTTCTATATCAATCGCTTGATACAGGGCTTGTCTTACCTTTTTTTTCTTAAAAGGATTGTCTCCAGTATTACCTGATCTTAGTTGATCAGCAGCTTGGTCCATTCCTAGAAAAATTGTACGCATCTGTGGAGTACTTTCTACTTTATGTCCACCAGAAGATGAAATACGATTTAAGTCTTGAACAGGAGCATCAGTTACTAAATCTATTTCTCCAGATAATAAAGCAGCAACTCTTGTTGCGGCATTCTTAATTGGAAGCAACTGAATCTCAGTTATATTGTGCTCAACATTACCCCACCATTTATTGTTTTTTTTGAAAACAGTTTTTGTATTAGGCTCTCTTAAAGTAATTTTAAAAGGACCAGTTCCCATTGCATTAGTTGCAGAATATGTTTCTTGTCCTGCATCCCAATTTTGTGGAGCTACTACAAAATTATCAGTTGACCATTGCTTAGACATTATAAATATATTTGATAACTGGTTCAAAAGAATTGGATTTGGTTTACTTGTTTTAATTTGAACTGTGTAATCATCAATAGCTTTAACTCCTGAGATAGTACTAATATATTCTTTAAAATCTGATGTAGGTTGTTTTGCTCTTAATATACTAAAAACAACATCTTCAGATGTCATTTTTTGTCCATTAGAAAACTTAACGTCATCTCTTAAAAAAAAGTACCAAGTGTTTGGATCAACTGCTTTCCATTTAGTTGCAAGTTGTGGTCCTATTGACATGTCTAAACCTCTAGTAACTAAAGCTTCATAAATTTGCCTAGACACTTGGGTAGTTGGACCTTCATTTTGTGCATGCGGATCTAGTGTTAAACTATCACCTTGCATTGACCATTTAATCGTTTTTGCAATTCCATTACTTGGAGCAAAAATAATCAAAAAAGCCAATAAAATTTTAATAAAATTTTTAAATTTCATTTTCCCCTCCTAATTATTATAAGGAAAGTATAGGTGAATTATTTTAAATTTTATAGTCTATTTATTTAAGTAAAATTAGCTTTTATCACTATCAACTAGCTTTTTCTTACTAATCCAAGGCATCATTGCTCTTAAATTTGCACCAACTTTTTCAACTGGATGCTCAGCTAGTTTTGCTCGTGTAGCAAGAAAGTTTTTCTGACCATTTTTACACTCATTCATCCATTCTTTAGTGAACTTTCCTGATTGAATATCTGCTAAAACTTCTTTCATTCTTTTTTTTGTTTCTTCTCTATTAATTATTCTTGGACCGGATTGATACTCACCATATTCTGCAGTATTTGATATTGAATAATTCATATTAGCTATTCCACCTTCATAAATTAGATCAACAATTAATTTAACTTCATGAACTGTTTCAAAATATGCCATCTCAGGTTCATAACCCGCTTCTACTAAAGTTTCATAACCATTTTTTATTAATTCAACTAGTCCACCACAAAGAACTGTTTGTTCACCAAATAAATCAGTTTCAACTTCATCTTTAAAAGTTGTTTCAATTATTCCAGATCTTCCACCACCAATAGCTGAAGCATAAGACATAGCTAAATCTCTAGCTTTACCTGAACCATTTTGATGAACAGCAAATAAACAAGGAACTCCACCTCCTTTTTCATATTCACTTCTAACTAAATGACCAGGTCCTTTTGGAGCAACCATAAATACATCTAAATCTTTTCTAGCTTTAATTAAATCATAATGAACATTTAAACCATGAGCAAAAGCAATTGAAGTTCCTTCTCTAACTCTCTGTTCTATATTATTTTTATAAATTGATGCTTGTAATTCATCTGGTGTTAAAATCATAACAACATCTGCCCACTCTGCAGCATCAGACAAATTCATAACTTTTAGACCTTTTGACTCTGCTTTAGCAATACTTGATGAACCTTCTCTTAAAGCCACCACAACTTCTTTTACACCACTATCTTTTAAATTTAAGGCATGTGCATGTCCTTGACTACCATAACCAAAGATTGCAATTTTTTTATCTTTTATAAGATTTGCATCAGTATCTTTTTCATAAAACATTTTCATTTTTTTTCTCCTAATTTATTTATTTAAAAACTTCGGCACCTCTAGTCATTGCTATAGCTCCGGTTCTTGAAGTGCTTATTAAACCTAGAGTTTTTAATTTTTTACTCATTTTGTCAATTTCTCTTCTAAGAGCAGTTATCTGAATAACAACAGATTGTTTTGTTTTATCCAATATTACTGGATTAAATCTTTTACAGGCTTTAAGACATTTTTCTATCTTTTTTTTATTTCCTACAACCTTAAGTAAAGCCATTTCTTTAAATATTACTTTCTTATCCTCTCTTTTAAAATCAGCTACTTTATGAACTGGAACTAATTTTTTCAATTGTAATTTTATTTGATCAATTACTTGTGGTGTTCCTGTTGTGACTATAGTAATTCTTGAAATATTTTTTGCTGCATCAACTTCAGCTACAGCTAAAGACTCTATATTATAACCTCTACCAGAAAACAAACCAACTACTCTTGCTAACACGCCAGCTTCATTATCTACCCATACAACAAATATATGTGTGCCTAATTTACCTTTTTTAGTTGGTATGCTGTATGCTGATTTAGGTTTTGTCATTAAACTAATGTTTTTCCTTTGCCGGTAATTTTTTTCTCTTTTTTATCACTAGGTCCTAAAATCATTTGATTATGAGGTTTTCCTGATGGAATCATTGGGAAACAATTTTCACTTGGATCAACATTACAATCAAATATTACTGGACCGTCATATTCAAGCATTTCTTTTATTTTATGATCTAACTCATTTGGATTATCAACTTTAATTCCTTTACACCCATAAGCTTCAGCTAATTTAACAAAATCTGGTAATGCTTCAGAATAACTCTCTGAATAATTTTTTTCATGAAGTAATTCCTGCCATTGTCTTACCATTCCCATATATTGATTATTTAAAATAAAAATTTTAATAGGCAAATTATATTGAACTGCTGTAGACATTTCTTGCATGGTCATTAAAACTGAAGCTTCACCAGCAATATCAATAACCAGTTTGTTTGGATGTGCAACTTGGACACCAACTGCCGCTGGAAGACCGTACCCCATAGTTCCAAGACCACCTGAAGTCATCCATCTATTAGGTTTATTAAATTTATAATGTTGTGCAGCCCACATTTGATGTTGACCAACTTCAGTAGTAATAAAAGTATCTTGATTTTTTGTTAATTCATATAATCTTTGAACAGCATATTGTGGTTTTATTGTAGTATCGCTATTAATAAAATTTAAAGAATCTTTTGTTCTCCATTTTTGGATCTGTTCCCACCACTTTGATATTTTTTGTTTATTTGAATTTTTTAAACCATTTTGTTTTTTATTTATTTTTTTTATAGCTGACTTAATTACTTCATTTACATCTCCAACTATTGCTAGATCTACTTTTATAATTTTATTAATTGAAGACGGATCAATATCAATATGAACCTTTTTTGATTTAGGCGAAAACTCATCTATCTTACCTGTAATCCTATCATCAAACCTTGCTCCAATATTAATTAATAAGTCACAATCATGCATGGCATTGTTCGCCTCATAAGTCCCATGCATTCCTAGCATTCCAATAAATTGATTATCTTCACCTGGAAATGCACCAAGACCTTGCAGTGTTGATGTAATTGGAAAACCAATTAATCTTACAAATTCTCTCAATGTTTCACTTGCTTTGGGTCCAGAGTTAATAACTCCTCCTCCAGTATAAATTACTGGTTTTTTTGCTTTAGAAATTAAATTAATTAATTCATCAATTTCTTTTTGAGTGAATTTATTATGCAACTTATCATTAATTTTTTTTTCTTTTTTTGGTTTTGAATAATTTGTTTTAGCAAATTGAATATCTTTAGGAATATCAACTAATACTGGTCCTGGTCTTCCTGTTGTTGCAACTTTGAAAGCTTCATGTAAAATTTTTGATAAGTCTTTTATATCTTTAACTAGCCAATTATGTTTTGTACATGGTCTAGTGATTCCTGTTGTATCACATTCTTGAAAAGCATCAGTTCCAATTAAATGCGTAGGTACTTGCCCAGAAATACAAACCAAAGGTACCGAATCCATGTAAGCATCAGTTAAAGCTGTAACTACATTTGTTGCACCTGGACCTGATGTAACTAAAACAACACCAGGTTTACCTGAAGATCTTGCATATCCTTCAGCAGCATGTCCTGCTCCTTGTTCATGTCTTACTAAAATATGTTTTATTGATGAATGGTTTTTTAATTCATCATAAATAGGTAATACTGCACCACCTGGATATCCAAAAATAAATTCAACATCTTGATCTTCAAGACATTTGAATACAATTTCAGCTCCTGAACATAATTTAGACATTCATGCAATCTAGCTGAAGTTGTGCTAATTGGTCAAGGCTAAGTACGTATTATCTAAATTTTTTTTAAAAATTTATTTAAGCTGTTTGGCTTCATCTTCTTCCAATCCAACATATTTCCTCTACTCCAAGTAGTCTGTCTTTTGGCATATTGCCTTGTCTTTATTGATATTTTTTCAATTACTTCATTAATTTGAATTTTTTTATCAATATATTCTTTAATCTCAGTAACACCGATGGCTTTATTTGCACTTTTATTTTTAGCAACTTTAAGCTTAATAAATTTTTTTACTTCTAAGATTGCCCCTTTTTTAATCATTTCGACAACTCTACTAGTAATTTTTTTAATTAGCTCATCTCTTGGAAAATCAATGTAAATTTTATAAAAGTCTTTTTGTTCATAATTTGATTTAGTGTTTTGGAACCAATCATATAAAGATTTTTTTGTAAATTTTTTTACTTCGTAAGCTCTTATGACTCTTTGAGTGTCTGAGAGATTAATATGTTTTTTTGCTAAAGGATCTATTTTAACTAATTTTAAAAAAAAATTTTTAGATCCAATTTTTTTATGTAAAGATCTTATTTTTTCTCTAAACTTAATAGGAATGTTTGGAATATTAACCAGTCCTTCAATTAAACTTTTAAAATATAAACCTGTACCACCAACAAGAATTGGAACTTTTTTTCTTTTTTTAATTTCTAAAATTTTTTGATTAACCAATTTTAACCAATCACCTGTTGAAAAATTTTTTTTGACACTTTGAAATCCATACAAATGATGTTTTATTTTTTGAAAATTTTTTTTAAAGGGTCTCGCTGATAGAACCTTTAATTCTTTATAAACTTGCATACTGTCTGCATTAATTATCTCGCCATTAATTTTTTTGGCAAGTTTAATTGCAAAGTTAGATTTGCCAGATGCTGTGGGTCCATAGATTAGAACAATTTTGGATTTTAAATCCATAGATTAATCTAATTTGACACCAATATATCTTCTTTGATTTTGGCTATTGTAAATGACTAACAATATAGTTTTTTGATTACTATTTAACACCTGATTTACTACTTGATTTAAATCATTAGCATTTCTTATTTTTTTCTTTTGAGCTTCTAAAATTATACTATTAATTTCTAAAGAATTTCTTAAAGGACTATCATTTTCAATTTTTGTAACAATCAATCCAGAGGTTTGGTTTGGTAAATTTCTTAATTTAATATCCTCTTTTGTTAATTTTCTTATCGTTATTTTTAAATCTTTAATTTCTAATTCTTTTGAACTTGTGTCCTTTTCTGCAACTTTAAAATCTTCAGAAGTTTCCAGTCTACCAAGAGTAATAGTTTTAATAATTTCTTTTTTATTTCTCCAGATTTTAACTTTTACTTTTTTTCCAACTTCGGTTCTCGCAACTATTATAGGAAGTTGTTTCATCTCTTCAATTTTTTCACCATTGAATTCTAAAATTATATCTCCTGCTTTAACTCCTGCTTTATCTGAAGGACTATTTTGAGCAACACTTGCAACCAAAGCACCTCTTGGTTTATCTAATTTTTCTACGTCTGCAATTTCTTTTGTAACATCTTGAATTCGAACCCCTAACCATCCTCTTTTCGTTTCTCCAAATTCAATTAATTGATCAATTACTATTTTTGCACTATTCGATGGTATTGAAAAACCAATTCCTATTGAACCATTTCTTCCAAGAATAGCTGTATTAATTCCAATTACATCTCCATTCATATCAAACAGTGGTCCACCAGAATTACCTTGGTTGATTGAAGCATCTGTTTGAATATAATCTTCATATCTAGATAATCCTATTGATCTATTTCTTGCTGATATAATTCCAGAAGTTACAGTTCCACCTAATCCAAAAGGATTTCCAATTGCAATAACCCAATCACCAATTCTTGCTTTATCTGAGTCTCCGAATTTTACAGGAATAAATTTTTCTTTTGTCTCCAATTGCAGTACTGCAATATCTGATAATGGATCTTTACCTATCACTTTAGCTTTAAATTCTTTATCCCCATTAACTCTTATAATTATATCCTTTGCATCTTGAATTACATGATTGTTTGTTACTACTATTCCTTTTTCATTGATAATAAATCCTGAACCTAAAGCTGATGATTTTCTTTCTTGGGGAGTTCCAAACTCTTTAAACATATCTTCAAATGGAGATCCTGGAGGAAATTTAAAAGGAAATGGATTTGATTGAGTTTTAATTATTGTTGTAGTTGAAATATTTACCACTGATGGCATTAATTTTTCTGCTAAATCAGCAAATGAACCAGGTTTGTTTTGTGAAATTAAATTTGTTTGTAGACTTAAAGTAAATATTATTGCTATAAAAAAAATCTTAAACTTGCTCATTTTAATTCTTTATATAATAAATAATTATAAAACCTATAATAGCAAAGACTAATCCGCCTGTTCTTAACTGACTATCTTTTATTAATTCTAATTTCTTGAGCATACTTTTCATTTTTGATGGAAATATGGCATACAAAATACCCTCGAAAAATAAGAACAGACCAAATGCTATGATCAATTCCTTCATTATAGATTTATTCTGATTTAGGTTTTATATTTCCAAAAAATTTGAAAAATTCACTATCAGGAGACAAAATAAGAGAAGTTTCTCCACCTATCAAAGCTTTTTCATAAGCTTGCATTGCTCTATAGAATGCAAAAAACTCAGGGTCTTGTCCAAAAGCATTAGCAAAAATTTTATTTCTTTGACCATCACCCTCACCTTTCATTATTTCAGACTGTTTTTCAGCGTTGGCTAATATAACGGTTACTTCCTTATCAGCTGTTGAAGTTATAGTAACTGCCATTTCTGCTCCTTTAGCTCTAAATTCTTTTGCCTCTCTCTCCCTTTCAGTTTGCATTCTTCTAAAAATAGCTTCGCTATTTGCTTGAGGAAGATCAGCTCTTTTGATTCTTACATCAACAATCTTTATTCCAAAATTTTCAGCTTCATTATTTACACCTTCTTGAATTAGAGCCATCTGCTTAGTTCTATCTTCAGAAAGGAGTGTTTTTAATGCCTGTTGACCTAAAACATTTCTTATTCTTGAGTTTATAATCGTTGCTAATCTAGATCTTGCAACTCTTTCATTTCCTACTGATATATAAAATTTTAGAGGATCTATGATTTGGAATCTTGCAAAAGCATCTACAATTAATCTTTTTTGATCTGATGCAATTACTTCTTCAGGTGGTGTATCTAAATTTAAAATTCTCTTATCTAGAAATACAACATTTTGAATGAAAGGAATTTTAAAATTTAATCCAGGTTTTGAAATTATTCTTTTAGGATCACCAAATTGTAAAACAATTGCTTGATTTACTTCTTTAACAATAAAAATTGAAAAAAACACTGTTGCAGCAATTGCAACTATAATTCCAGTAATTATTTTTCCAATATTCATTTTAGTTTGTCGCTTTCTTTTTTAATTCAGGCAACGGTAAATAAGGTACCACACCAGAGCCTGCATTTTTCTCTATTATTACTTTATCAATATCAGCCAATACTTTTTCCATTGTCTCTAAGTACATTCTTTCTTGAGTTACAGATTTGGCATTTCTATACTCGTTATAAATTGCTAAAAACCTACTCGCTTCACCCTCGGCTTTAGCTACAACTTCTTTCTTATATGCTTCAGCTGCTTGAAGAATTTTTTGTGCTTCCCCTCGTGCTCTTGGAATTACATCATTTGCATAAGCTTCAGCTTCATTTTTTGATCTTTCCATATCAGCTCTTGCTGCCTGTACATCTCTAAATGCATCAATTACTTGATCAGGTGGATCAGCTTTTTGAGTTTGAACTTGAGTAATCTGAATACCGCTGGTGTATTCATCTAAAATTTTTTGAATAATTTCTTGTGTGTCATTTTCTATAACTGATCTACCTTCTGTTAAAATAGATTGAATATTTGATCTTGCAATTACTTCTCTCATTGCAGTCTCAGCTGCAGCTTTTACTGTTCCTTCTGGATCTTGGATTTTAAACAAAAAATTTCCAGCATCTTTAATTACCCAAAAAACTGAAAAATCAATATTTACAATATTTTCATCTCCCGTTAACATTAAGCTTTCTTGAGGAACGTCTGCCACTCCACTTGATGAAGAAAATCCACTATCTCTCTCAGATCTAAATCCAATGTCTATTCTATTAACCTTTGTAACTTTTGGAGTTATAACAGATTCAATTGGAACCGGAATATGATAATTTAATCCAGGTTGAGTTGTTTTGACAAATTTTCCAAATCTTAACACAACACCTTGTTCATCTGGTAATACTCTATAAAGTCCACTTGCAAGCCAAACCAAACCTAAAATAATTAAAACTAAAATTGCTTGTTTGCCTCCAGAAGAACTTCCGCCAGGTAAAAATTTTTTTATTTTTTCTTGAAGCTCTCTGATAATTTTATCAATATCTGGTGGGGTTGGACCTCTTCCAGATCCATTCCCTTCTCCTCCTCCTGGAGGAGTTCCCCAAGGGCTACCGCCTCTTTGTTGAAAATCATCTGACATATGACAATCTATATAATGTCTTTATATAGAAAAACAAGTTAAGATCTAATTATGCCAAAGGAAAAGCCAGAATTAAGTGACGCAATGCGAAAAAAAATGAGTGGAAAAACTCATGAAAAAAATCCAATTATTGGAACAAAATTTACTATTGCAATCTCAAGCGCAAAAGGAGGTGTTGGAAAATCAACATTTGCTACAAATCTTGCTTTAGCATTAAAAAAAATTGGATGTAAGGTTGGATTATTAGATGCTGATATTTATGGTCCATCTATACCTAAAATGTTTGGTATTGATGAAAAGCCAAAAAGTGATGGTCAAAAATTAAACCCTATAAATAAATATGATATCCAATGTATGTCTATTGGATTTTTAGCTGATCAAGAAACACCCATGATTTGGCGTGGTCCAATGGTAACAAGCGCAATTAAAACTTTTACTCAAAAAGTTAATTGGAAAAATCTAGATTTTATAATTGTAGATATGCCACCAGGCACAGGTGATACACAATTAACATTTTCGCAAGAAATAAAAATGGATGGAGCAATTATTGTTTCTACGCCACAAGAAGTAGCTCTACTAGATGTTAAAAGAGGGATAAAAATGTTTGATAAATTAGGAGTAAAAATTTTGGGTTTAGTGGATAACATGAGTTACTTTATTGGAGATGACAATAAAAAATATAATATTTTTGGTAAAGATGGAGTGCGTAAAACAGCCGAAGAATTTAAGAAAGAATTTTTAGGAGAAATACCAATTGATCCTGAAGTTGGAAAATCAGGAGATAGTGGTAAACCTATCGTTGAAGAAAATCCTAATCATGAAATTTCAAAAATTTATATAAATTTTGCTAATAAAATTAAATCAACTTATCTTTAAGATCAAAAGCTTCCATTAGTTCATTCCATTCCCTTTTAGATAAACCTGAATTTTCCACAGAAACATTTTCATTTTTAATTAATTTTTGAATAACTATTTTTCCTTTAGATGAAACTTCTGTTCCTCCAACTCTATAATCCATAAAAGCATCGTAAGTAATAGGAACCCATTTTTTTAAAGTATCCAACATAATATCTGCATAAACTCTAATTTCATACTGGGCATGATGGTCTGCTCTTAATCTCAAAAAATTCATAAGATTTAATAAATCTGTTTTCCAATACCATTGAGTATATGTATTTAAAGTTAGGTTCATTCTTGCAAGTTCTCTTGCTAACCCTTTTTTATTTTCATCAATTATTGATCCGTCATATCTTTCATTAAGCATTATTTCATAATTTCCATAAGTTCTTCCAGCATCACTTTTTAAAAGTTCCAAAACTTCCTTTGCTTGCTCACCTTTCAAAACATCTCCTCTTCCTTGTCTGTTATTAGTTGATTGAGCAGCAAGATTTTCTGAAGTTGGTAAATAAAATTCTTTATCTAAAATTGAATATCTTGCAGAATATTCATTTACATTTGCTGTTCTATGTCTGATCCATTGACGTGCAATAAAAATTGGTAATTTAATATGATATTTTATCTCACACATTTCAAATGGAGTACTATGCCAATGACGCATCAAGTATTTTATTAAACCAGCATCTGTTGAAACTTGTTTTGTACCTTTTCCATAAGAAACTCTTGCTGACTGAACTATTGAAGTATCGTCACCCATATAATCAACAACTCTTACAAAACCATGGTCGAGCGCAGGCATTGCCTCATAAAGAACTTTTTCCAGCTCTGGAGCTGTAACTCTTTTAGTTGGATTGCTTTGTAATTGCTGATTCTTTATTTCTTCTGATTGTTCTTTAGTTAATTTCATGATTTTTATTGAATCTCTTGTAATTGGTTTTATATTAATAGAGTTGGCTTGCCAACTACGACGATAAACGAATTTCGTAATAACCATTGCGGACGTGGGGGCAGTACCCACCACCTCCACCATTTACAACTTATGGGGGTGAACTAGATTCGACGGGTGACTAAAGGCTATTCTTTCGTTCGGAATTGTTCCACCGTAACGGGCTAATTTATAATTGCTAACGAAAGTTACGCACTTGCTGCTTAATTAACTTTGTTAATTAAGTAAACGGGGTCTGGGGCACCTGGCAACAGAACGCCCCCTACAGATTCGAACATCACTAATAACACCAACACTTTTTAGAAAGAA
>Ga0208410_1001565_pt1 | contig 11664 bp, 13 predicted proteins | sample ETN02SmetaG_3_FD_185787 | JGI IMG/M metagenome (GOLD analysis project Ga0208410, IMG submission 185787) | Marine microbial and viral communities from oxygen minimum zone, Eastern Pacific Ocean - ETNP2014F10-02SV257 (SPAdes) (version 2) | ecosystem: Environmental > Aquatic > Marine > Oceanic ... | reverse complement strand
AGTGTGTTTGATCTATGCCTTCATTTCTAAAGACTTTGCCTAATTCAAATACTTTCTCGAAACCTCCAACTATTAATCTCTTGAGGTATAACTCTGGAGCTATTCTAAGATACATATCCACACCTAAGGCATTGTGGTGAGTAGTAAAAGGCTTTGCTATAGCTCCTCCTGCTTTAGGTTGTAAGACTGGAGTTTCAACTTCAATAAAACCTTCTCCTTCCATAAAGTTCCTAATTAGATTTATTATTTTTGATCTTATTTCAATAGTTCTTTTTGAATCTGGATTTACAATAAAATCAAGGTATCTTTGTCTAAATCTTGTTTCTTTATCTTTTAAACCATGCCATTTTTCTGGGAGTGTTTTTAATGATTTTGAGAGGATACTGCTAGATTTTACCTTTATTGATAATTCACCTTTTTTAGTTTTCATAATTTCACCAAAAGCGCCAATAATATCTCCCGTGTCATAATTTTCAAAAAGAGAGAGCTCTTTTTTGGACATATTACTTTTATCAACTAAAAGTTGAGTTTTGCCTGTATTGTCTAACAAATCAAAGAATGAAAGCTTCCCGAAAGAGCGACTTTGTAGGACCCTTCCTTTAATTAAGGCTTCGATCCCTGTATGCTCTCCAGGCTCTATGTCATTATGTTTCTCAATAATATCTTTTATATCAACAGCTCCTTCAAAGCTTGTTGGGAAAGAATTAGAAGTTAATTTATTAAAAAAACTAATCTTTTGCTTTCTTAATTCAAAAATTTCCTTTTCTGATTTTGAAAAATTGCTCACTTGTATAGCCTAATTATTTAATTTATATATTTCTTCAAGTCCATCTAATGTTAAGTTCTCTTGAAATTTAGATTTAATATTTAACAAAGGTTGAATTACCTTGCCTAAACCACCAGTAATAAGAATTCTTGGTGCTAATCCCGTCTCAAGAATTATTTTCTCAATCATTGAATCAATCATTGAGGTATGCCCCAATATAAGCCCACTTTGTATTGCTTCGTAAGTATTTTTCCCAACAACATTTCTTGGCATCTCAAGTTCAACAGACTTAAGAGAAGATGTCTTTGAAGTAAGTGCATCTAAACTAATTTTTATACCTGGTGCAATTGATCCACCTAGGTATTCTTTTTTATCATTAACTAGATCAAAAGTAGTTGCCGTTCCTAGATCAACAACAATAACTGAAGACTCTGTTTTAATATACCCTCCAATAGAATTAGCAATTCTGTCTGGTCCTAACTCCTTTGGGTTGTCGATATTAACTTTTAAACCTGTTTTCACTCCTGGCCCAACGACTATTGCATCTTTGGAAATAAACTTGCTAGTCGCCAATGCAACACTATTGGTAATCTGAGGAACAACTGAACAAATTATTGCACCATCAATTAAATTTTCTTTAAGAGGTTTTAGATCAATAATTGTTTTGAACATCATAAGTAACTCATCAGAAGTTATTGTTTTTCTCGTAGTAAATCGATAACCTACCCAGGAATCAGAATTACCAACACCAACAGTTGTCTCGCTGTTACCAACATCAATAGCTATAATTTTTTTCATCCACCCTCCAGTTTAAATTCAATATTATCAATTAACCTTACATCCTCGATGATTGCAGCCAATAAAATAATATACTCAACTGTTTTTTCTGTTGGCTCAGAAAATGTTTCTAAATCTAATATTTCTAAATAGTCAATACCTAGATTTAAATACTTAGAACTAAATATTTCAAAAGCATCCAATTCTCTTCTATCGGAAAAATTTTTTTTTGCTTCTCTAAGTATTGTATAAAGTAAAGTAGCTTTCTCTTTACCACTATCAGTTAATAATAGATTTCGACTACTTAATGCTAGGCCTGAGCTTTCCCTGATAGTTTTACCTTCAATTATTTCTATTTCGCATTTTTTTTTGAATATCAATTCTTTAATCAAAAACAATTGTTGAGCATCTTTCTTTCCAAAAATTGCAACTTTAGGCTTAATTAATTCAAATAGTCTATTAACAACAGTGAGGACCCCATCAAAATGTCCCGGTCTTGAACTACCTTCATATTGTTTCCCTAATACTCCAGAATCAATTAACTCAAAAGAATTTTCAGAATAAATATAACTATTTTCTGGAATAAATAGATAATCAATATTCAAGTCCTGTAAAATTTTTATGTCATCTTCAATTGGCCTAGGATAGCTATTAAAATCTTCTTCTTCATTAAATTGCTTCTCATTGACAAAGATGGAAACCATTGTTGGCAAACCTAATTTTTTTCCTTCCTCGATTAATGAAAGATGGCCTTCGTGCAAGGCCCCCATAGTAGGAATTAAACAAATATCACTATTTAATATATTGTTATTTATTTCTTTAATAATTTTCATATTTATCGTGCCCTAAAATTTGGTGCCCGTAATTACTTGTAATTTATAGTACCTACTTTTAGTAATTTTTGATCATTTATTTTGTAATCTAATAACTTAAAATCATTAAATAACTCTGAAAGTGGCTCTATAACAAACCTTCTATTTTGCCAGTCATAATGCGGAATGGTTAATTCTTTATCTTGCACCTCAATGTTGTTGAAAAATATAATATCTATATCAATCACCCTAGGCCCGTATCTAAAAGTTTCTTTTCTTCCAATTAATTTTTCAATTCTTTTTATATCTGTTAAAAGGTTTTGGGGATTTTTTTTATACTCAACCTCAACCACCAAATTAAAAAAATTTTCTTGTTCTTCAAAAAGTAGTGCCTCTGAGTCATATATAGAAGATACTTTCTTAATATAAGATATTCTAGAAAGTTCTTTTAAGGAGTTTTCAATATTTTGCTGCCTATTTCCAACATTAGAACCTATAGATAGAATAATTTTATTAAAATTCTTCACTTACTGTAACACTTATATCTTCTGTTGTTTGATTTAGTAATGTCTCGGGTTTATGAACAGTAACAGAAATCCCTTTGATAACTTTTAGCACACTTGTCTTATTGCCTAATTGCTCAATTTCCTCTAGTAGTTTTTTAGCAAGAGTTTCAATTAAATTAAATGATTCTTTTTTTACTAAGTCAATTATTAGTTGAGTAATTGTTTCATAATTAATCGTTTCTTCTAACGAATCTTGTGATTCTTTTGTATCTTCAAGCATCAGCTTGACATCGACCAAAAAGAGTTGTTCCTCTTTTTTTTCTTCAGTGTAAACACCATGTTTCCCATATGCTTTAATCCCTTTAACGTCAATGGATAAGAACATTTTTAATTATTAGGGATAAAAGAAATCGCTGCAGGAGAAAGTGGTCTTCCTAGAATTCTTTCAAGAATTGTTCTAGCTAATATTGGGTCATCTAGAAGTTTTGAGTAAATTAAATAACCTGCAAGTATCCCAGGTATTTCTTCATCTAAATACTCTCTATGGATCAAAAGTTTAATCTCTTTATCAGCTAAAGCTTCTTTAATGGACTCAAAAATTAACTCTATAGATTCCTTCTGAACATTGACACCAAGGGGGAAATGATATGTTCTAAATCCAACTTCTTGATAGTTTGTTAAATTAAAATCAGACTCTAATAAAGAAAAAATTGAATTTATTCCTTGGCTCTTTAGCCATTGGATTTCTTCTTCTCTCCTAATTTTTCGTGCTGTTAATCCGCCACCACCTATACATTCAGATACAGCAAGCTTTCCTTCAATCACCCAGTAAAAATCATTTGGTTTCAAACCTGCCATTAGTCCCCTTATAAATACTCAGTATATTAGCTTACACTTAAATTTCATTTATCTATATGTAATCGAACTAATGAAACTCCTGAGTTGTAGCAATGATCTAAAAGGCTGTCTTCAGGTAAAGATACTAAATCAAGAAATTTCTTATTTGAGTAGCCAACAATTAGAGGGAAGTCTCCAGCCAACTTCTCAATTTCTAACAACAATCTAGCTGAATCTTCTAATTTCTTTCCAAACCCTAACCCTGGGTCAATTGCAATTTGAGATTCATTGAGTCCAGAATCAATTAATCTAGAAATCTGTTTATTTATTTCGACTTTAACTTCACTAACTATATCTTTGTATTCCATTTTTTCATGAATATTTTTAGAAAGAGGATGTCTATGAACAAGAATAATGCCGCAATCATACTCAATAGCTTTGTTTATTATTTCTTGATTTTGAAAGCCAAAAACATCATTTATAACTGAGAAACCCGAACCTAGAGCTTTATCAATAACTTCTACTGTATTGGAATCTATAGAATATTTAAATTCATTATTCATATTATTAAGAAAATACTGAAATCTATTCAGTTCATCTAGCTTGTCTATACTCATAAAATTCGGCTTAGTAGACATACACCCTATGTCTAATAATTTTATACCCATATTTCTTGCTGTTAAAAATCTTTGTTGCAATAATTTTTTAGACCCTAAAACACCGTCGCCAAAAAATGAATCGGAAGTTATATTTATAATCCCCATAATTTTTTTATCTAGTGTAGATAAAAAGTCTTTCCAGGAAAACAAATTAATTTAAATTTAAAATTGCTTCTGAACGTAGAGAATAATCTAACTCGTATAAGCCTGTTGAATAAGTAGTGATTATGTCAGAAATTGAGTTTTTAGGATTAATCATATCTGAGCATAAGTGCTTAGCTTTTATTCTTGCAAAAACTCCTTCACATTCAAGTACGCCATTAATGGTATTGACTATTGTTTCTGTAAGTTTTTCTTGAAGTGTTAATTCATTTGAAAGGTGCTCAACTAAATCAGCAAATTTTGAGAATCCAGCAATTTTCTGTGATGGAAATATTGCAATATCAACAAATCCAAAAAATGGTAACAAATGATGCTCACACAAACTTATAAAAGGTAACTGTTTAAAATAAATTGGCTGGTTGTGGTCAACACTATCCAGTTCACTAAAAATAAAATTAATATCATTATTCTTATCTTCTAATTTCATTTCAATTTGCTTTAAAAATCTCTCTGAAATATTTTTCGTTTCCTCAATACTTTTATTTGAATTATCAGAAAGAAAGGCTGCTAAGGCTTCCTGAACATCTATTTTTTCTTCAGTATTCTTTTTCATGCTAATTTTAGATTAGCTCCAGTACCTTTTATATTTACTTTCCTTATAGAGCTGAATATCTTTGCAATTTCATCTTTATCAATAGTTTCTTTCTCAATTAATACTTTTACCATTGTCTCCATTTGTTTTTTAAACTTTTTTAAAATTTTCCCAGCAATTATATGAGCATCACTTAAAAGATTCTTCACTTCATCATCAATGGATGAAGCAACCTGATCTGAATAATCTTGTTGTCTCCCGTAGTCTCTTCCTAAAAAAACTTCATTGGAACCTTTTCCAAAAAGCATAGGACCTAACTTATCACTCATTCCAAACTCCATAACCATTCTCCTTGCTATTTCTGTCGCTTTTTCTATATCATTTGATGCTCCAGTTGTAGGGTCAGCAAATATGATTTCTTCTGCAACCCTACCTCCCATTAGCATTGCCAATTTGTCTTTTAGTTCAGCTTTAGATGTAAGATATTTCTCATCTTCAGGAAGTGCTTGTGTATATCCAAGTGCTCTTCCTCTTGGTATTATTGTTACTTTATGTATTGGGTCAGCATTAGGGAGAGCCCATCCAACTAATGCGTGCCCTGTTTCATGATAAGCAATAATTAACTTTTCTTTATCGCTCATTAACTGACTTTTCTTTTCTGGACCTGCTAAAACTCTATCTATTGAATTTTCTATATCTTTAATTGAAACTTTTTTATTGTCTTTTCTTGCAGCTAATAGCGCAGCTTCATTTAATAAATTTGCTAAATCAGCACCAGTGAAGCCAGGAGTTTGTTTAGCAATATTTTTTAAATTTACGTTCTTCGCTAGTGGTTTATCTTTAGCATGAACCTCTAAGATTTGTGTTCTGCCTTTTAAATCTGGCCTGTCAACTATTACTTGTCGATCAAATCGACCTGGCCTAAGGAGTGCCGGGTCTAAAACATCAGGCCTATTTGTAGCAGCCATTAAGATAACACCTTGATTTGACTCGAAGCCATCCATCTCTACAAGAAGTTGGTTTAAAGTTTGTTCTCTTTCGTCATGACCTCCTCCTAGTCCAGCTCCTCTCATTCTTCCTACAGCATCAATTTCATCTATAAAAATTATTGATGGAGCAGATTCCTTTGCTTTTTTAAATAGATCTCTAACTCTACTTGCTCCAACACCAACGAACATCTCAACAAAGTCTGAACCAGAAATGCTATAAAAAGGTACGTCTGATTCACCAGCAACTGCTCTTGCTAACAAAGTTTTCCCGGTTCCTGGTGGCCCAACTAAAAGAACACCTTTTGGAATTTTGGCACCAAGTTTATTAAACTTTTCTGGAGATTTAAGAAACTCTTTAATTTCTTCTAACTCTTCTTTTGCTTCTTCTGCTCCAGCAACATCCTTAAAAGTTACTTTGGGCAGCTGCTCATCAACTTCTTTTGCTTTTGACTTACCAAATTGCATTACTTGATTCCCATTTGATCTAACTTGAGAAAACATAAAAAACATAAAGCCTGCAAGAAACAACCAAGGCAAGAAGGCAATAAAATATTCCTGAAAGCCTGCTGGCTCTGTGTCTGTTGTTAGAACAATATTCTGATCAATTAATATTTGAAAAATCTCTCCTTCAAATCCTTCTGGATATTCAGTTTGAAAAACTTTATCGTCTTTAGTTGTTTTAAATTGAACAGTATTTGACTGTTCTTTTATGGTCGCCTCAACGACTTCTCCATTGTTAATTGATTCCTGAAATTCAGAAAATGTTGAAATAGATGGGGCATTTATAGTTTGATTGTATTGTTGAACACCAATAAATATTAGTATTCCTAAAGCAACATATAATAAAAACGGTTTAGTATTCTTTTTCTCTTTATCTTCCATTATGTTTTAATTTAATATATTAAGTTTTAAAAGCAACAAAGAAAACCTAAGATAGCTCAGCTAAGTAAGGCAGCTCTCTGTATTTCCCCATATAGTCAAGCCCATAACCAACTACAAATTCTGAACCAATTTCAAATCCTTTATACTTTATTTCTACTGGAATTTTATTCTCTACAGGCTTTACAAACATGCACATAGTTTCAATACTCTTGGGATTTCGAGATTCTAATATATCAATTAAAGAAGAGAGCGTGAGGCCTGTGTCGAATATATCTTCAACAATTAAAATATTTTTGTCTGCAATATCAACATCTAAATCTTTTTCAATCTTTATTTGTCCTGTTGATTCAGAACCTTCATACGAAGAAATGCTCATAAACTCAAAAGAAACATCAATATTCAAATTTTTTGCCAAATCACTAATCGCAATAAAAGCACCTTTTAAAACTCCTAATATAATTAAATCTTTTCCTTCATAGTCTTTATTGATTTGATTAGCTAATTGATTGATTCTTTCTTGAATTTGTTCTTCTCTTATTATTTTTTTAGTAATCTTCAATTGAGCTCTTTTCTATTGAAGCAATCATTATATTTGATTTTCCAGATTTTTCATACTCAATAAGAGAATCTGATTTTCTAATACCTGGCACCCAATAAATTTCTTCATTCAAAAAAACAACTGGCCATACTTCTTTTAATACATTCTTAATTCCATAATTTCTAAAAATCTCAGATACTTTAATATTTTTTCCATCAACTTTTATTTTGTCACCATCTTTAATTCGACTAATACTAAATACTTCTTCTTCAGGAATAAATGCATTCCAATTATTCATAAATTTTACATTTTCTTCTGATGAGAATTTAAAAAATCCAAATTCTTGTCCTTTGGTCTCATATTCTTCTGACCAAATTTTTTTATTTACAAAAATTAGTAAGGAATTTGAAACACCGCAGCTCCAGCTATTATCAAAGTCAACTTTTTTTTCATTATCAATTGCTGTGAATATTTTTTCAATATCTTTTTTCTGTAAACTTGGTATTCCTAATGTTTTAGAAAGTAACGAAAGATACATATTGCTTTTTATATTTCTTTCCTTAACTAGCGCTATAGGTATTTCAACATATCCTTTTGCTGTTTTAACATATTTAAAATCTAAATCTGTTGTTTCAAAAATTGATTCGATTTCTGTTATTAAGCTACTGATTTTCTCCTCAATGGTTCCTTCAAATTTTTCATCTACTTTTGGAATTAACTCGTTTCTAATCCAATTTCTAATAATTTTGTTATCAAAGTTTGTTGCGTCATCTAAATACTCTATATCATTTTCTTTTGCGTATTTAATAAGATTCTCTTTTGAGATTCCTAATAGAGGTCTCTTGGTTCTTTCTGTCATTTTAGGTATTGACCTTAGACCTCGAACTCTTGTACCCCTAAGAAGGTTAATGAAAAATGTTTCAACTTTGTCTGAAAGTGTGTGGCCCGTCAAGAGTATCTCTTCTTCTTTTAGGTCTGAATATAAAATTTCATATCTGGCTTCTCTCATTTTTGTTTCAGATGAATTTTCTTCAAGACTTGAATCTAAGGCCTTATGTTTAATTTTTAATTTTTTTGCAACTCTATTAGCAGACTCCTCTAAGTCATTGGAATGTTTTTGGTTATGTCTAACAAATATAGATCTTAAATTAGGTATTTTTTTAGAAACGATGGCAGCTAAAACTGCACTATCTACTCCCCCGCTTAAAGCTACAACATAATTCTTTGATGTATCAAGATTTTTTATAATATCTTTCTCAATTTTATTTGTCATCTATAAACAGGATAGTTTTATTTTTCTATGACCTTGTATCTTTTTCTTGTGACCTGTCGAAAGTACTGTATAACATTACCAATTATTACTAATACAGCTATTGCAACAGAAGTAGGGATGAGAAATCTATATGTCCAAGCTGCGTCTTCCTCTACTTCAACTTCTTCCTCAATCACAATTGCAGGAACGGGATCATCTTCATAAAGGTTTCTATCTAAACCATTAATAATGCCTGTAAAAGAATAGGCATTCACACTTAAGGTAAGGACACATAAAAATGATAAACCAGTAAAAAATCTCTTCACATTTAAAGAGTACTAAAAGAATAAAAAAATATAACTATATTATTAATTTATTTTCTATTTTGTACTTTCAAGAGATTGTTCAAGATCTTCTAGGATGTCTTGTATATCTTCTATCCCTATTGATAATCTAATCAATTCAGGTGGTGATCCTGCAGCAATTAAAGCTTCCTCATCTAATTGTGAATGAGTAGTTGTTGCAGGGTGAATAGCCAAAGACCTCGTATCCCCAACATTTGCAACATGTCTAAACATCTTTAAATTATCAATAAATTTTTGTCCGGAATCTTTTCCTCCTTTAATACCAAAAACAACCATTGTCCCGCCTGTTCCTTTCAAGTATTTTTCTGATAATTCGTAAGCTGGATCGTCTTTAAGCCCTGGGAATCGCACCCACTCAACTAAATCATGATCTGAAAGATATTCTGCAACTTTTTTTGCATTTTCAGAGTGCCGTTCCATTCTTAAGCCTAAGGTTTCTAGACCACTCATTACCTCAAAAGCTGTATCGGGTGACATATTCGCACCTAGATTTCTTAAGGGGACTGTTCTAAGTCTAAGAGAGTAAGCAACAGAACCTAAGTCTCCTAAGTCATGGCCCCATCGCATTCCTCCATAACTTGTGTCTGGAGTGTCGTAAAGAGGGAAGTTACCATTACCCCATTCAAAACCACCTTTTTCAATTACTGCTCCAGCAATAACTCTTCCATGGCCTGACATCCATTTTGTTAAAGAATGAACAACTATGTCTGCCCCAAAGTCTAGAGACTTTTGTAGAGCTGGAGTTGTAAATGTTGCATCAACAATTAGTGGGATTCCTTTTGAGTGAGCAACTTTAGATAAACCTTCAATATCAGCAACAACTAGTCCTGGATTAGTAATTGTCTCAACATATATTCCTTTTGTATTTTTATCTATGCTTTTTTCAACTAAGTCAAGGTCAGTAGTGTCAACTTTTTTAAATGTAATACCAAACTCAGGAAGTATATTAGAAAACATAGTAAAAGTTCCACCATAAAGCTGAGTATCCGTAATAAAATTATCACCCTGACTAGATATATTTATTAATGAATATAACACTGCAGCTGTTCCAGAAGAAAGGGCAACACACATTGCTCCATCTTCTAATTCAGTCAATCTATTTTCAAGTGACCCAACTGTTGGGTTTGTTAACCTTGAATAAATATTACCAAATTCTTTTAATCCAAAAAGATTTGCGGCATGCTCTGTGTTGTTAAATTGATATGCTGTTGTTCTGTATATTGGTGGTGTTATAGATCCTTGGCTATCAGCACTCGAATCATAGCCTGAGTGTAAAAGCTTTGAATTAAATTTCATATGTTCTCCTTTTTCTGGAAAAGATTCTGACTAATTAGTTGCATTTCTGCCACATCTTCAAGCACCTTGGATAGTCATCCAGGTTGCTGAGGTCTTAACCTTCTCAATATGCTTACTTAAATTATATCAAATTCATAAATAGAATCTATAAATTTTCTATTTTTTCCCAATTTCTATCATTGTGACCAAAATGTGAAAACAAAGTATCTTCTTTGTAGTTAACTTCAAGGAGGTTTAGCCTTTCAATTATTGAGCCGGGCTTCATGTCAAACTTACTTACAAAATCAACTAACACTTTGTTTTCTGATTTTTCAGTCCCAAAAGTCTCAACAGTAAGTTCGTAGGGCTCAGCTTTACCAATAGCATATGAAACTCTAACTAAGCATTCATCAGCTAAACCATGGGAAACTATATTCTTTGCTAAATGTCTTGCTGCATAAGCTGCTGATCTATCAACTTTACTTGGATCTTTACCTGAAAATGCACCTCCACCAACTGGAACAGATGGGCCGTAAGCGTCAACTACAATCTTCCTTCCAGTTAGCCCAGTATCTCCTGCTGGACCTCCTTTAACGAACGAACCCGAAGGGTTCAAATCTAGTATGAATTCCTCTTTTACAAAATTTCCAGCAAGTTCAAATACTCTAGAATGTAACTCGTCAATATCGATTTCATTTTGATGCTGAGTAGATACAACGACTTTTGTCTTATCTCCTCCAGTTGTAACCTGTACTTTTGAATCTAAATCTAGCATTTCATCAGAATGTTGCATATCCCATAAAGCTTGTTGAATGTTTCGAGACTTATCAAAAGTTGGAGGCATAAGGGATTCTGTTTCATTTACAGCATAACCGACCATAATTCCCTGGTCTCCGGCACCTTGATCTTTATCATCTTCAACAGCTGCTCTTATTTCTTCAGACTGAGGCGTAAGTTCATTCTGGATAGTTAAATTATCTAAATCAAAATCTGGAAAACTTGTTTTTATTGTTTTTTGAAGTGCTTCTTTTACAATACTTATAACAGCTTCGTCTGTAATGTTAGCAATCTCACTAATTTCACCACCAACAACAACTAAACCTCCATTGTCTGTTCCTGTTAAGAAAGTTTCCACAGCTACTCTAGATTTTTTATTATTCTCTAGAGCCTGTGTTAAAACGTAATCTGAAATTAAATCTGCTATCTTGTCAGGGTGTCCGGGTGAAACTGTTTCTGCTGTCACATATTTTGTCAAAATAATTCTCCTATTTATATATCTCTGGAGAAAAGCTATTTTTTGTTATAAACCACA
>Ga0208410_1001560_pt1 | contig 11690 bp, 9 predicted proteins | sample ETN02SmetaG_3_FD_185787 | JGI IMG/M metagenome (GOLD analysis project Ga0208410, IMG submission 185787) | Marine microbial and viral communities from oxygen minimum zone, Eastern Pacific Ocean - ETNP2014F10-02SV257 (SPAdes) (version 2) | ecosystem: Environmental > Aquatic > Marine > Oceanic ... | reverse complement strand
AAAGCTAGGAAAAGGTTTGGGAGAAATGCATTTAAAAGCGCATGAGTCTAATCCAAATTTATTTGGATATCCTGTTGAAGGTTTTATTGGTATTACCCAGCAAAAGAGAGGATGGGAAAATAATTGGATAGAATGTTTTATTAAATTAAGAATTGAACCTCAATTATCATTCCTTAAAAATAATTTCTTAGACATAAACACTAAAAATAAAATTAAAGAAAAAATTAAATCAGAGCTTCTTACACATCAACCAATGAATGTACTTGTTCACGGTGATCTATGGTCAGGCAATAAAGGTATAGAAAAAAATGGTAAGGGGGTTATATTTGACCCTGCATCTTGGTGGGCTGATAGTGAAGTAGATATTGCAATGACAAGATTATTTGGGGGTTTCAATAGTGAATTTTATGAAGAATATCATAAAATTATTCCATTAAAAAAAGGATTCGAAAAACGAGTTATTATATATAATTTTTATCACATATTGAATCATGCCAATATGTTTGGAGGTTCATATATTCATCAAGTACAAGATTACATCAAAAGAATAATGACCCTGTAATCTACTGTCAACCTAAGTATGTCTTTTTAAGATTTTGAACCTTATTTATAACTGCTTCACGATTTTCACTAGTGCGAAGATTTTGCCAACTCCATTGACCAACAACTATAACGCCGAGGAGTTCTAGTAAACCTGGAAGAATTGGGAAAAAGTTAATCGTGTCAATAATAATTTTAATTATTATTTGAGCAATAACGACAACAGCAACAATACCTGCCGCTTTACCGTATTTTCCCATTTGGGTCCAATCAACATTTCCAAGAGTTTCGTTGACTTTTCCCATTACATCAGAATACTTCTCAGAAAAACTTTTGTTTTCAGTAGTTGTATTGGAGCCAGAGTCTTGATTTGACTCGGAAGTGTTGTCACTCATGAACAATCTGGTGGCAAATTAATATATATGAACCAGACAGTATCGGAAAAAACGTCCGTTGACTACCTTTTTGTTATGCGTAATTCCGAACCGAAACATTTGGTATTTTTTAAGATGTATTGGTATATTTAGATTTTGAAGATATTTAAGCTGAAATTCGATTTACAAAAACTTTAAAATGTTTCCTAGTACTAACATAAACATTAAAAAATCTCAAAAATAGGAAAAATTTAAAATGCTAGTTTTTTGATTTAAATTATTATATTTCCATAGACTTTTTTGAGAATTAAGTAATGAAAATATCAAAAGATTTCAAATATAATTTCTTAAGCATAGATGAAAAAGAAAGATACCAAAAACATTTAACTCTTCAGGAAATAGGGATTGCAGGTCAATTAAAACTAAAAAATAGCTCAGTAATATGTATTGGAGCAGGAGGTCTTGGATCATCTGTTTTACTTTACCTGGCAGCCGCTGGAGTTGGTAAAATTGGGATAGTTGATAACGATCAAGTTGAGAAGTCTAATCTCCAAAGACAAATCATTCATGAAACAGATACTGTTGGTAATCTGAAAATTGAATCAGCCCGAGAAAGAATTAAAAGATTAAATCCTAATACTGAAGTATTAATTTTTCAAAAAAGAATTAATTCAGAGAATGTGCTAGATATTATTAAAGATTTTGATGTTATTTGTGATTGCTCAGATAACTTTGGAACTCGATATTTAATAAATGATGCTTGTTTAATACTTAATAAACCTTTAGTTTTTGGAAGTGTTCAAGGCTTTGAAGGCCAAGTAAGTGTTTTCAATCTTTTTCAAAATAGTCCTAATTTAAGAGACTTACTTCCAGAATCTCCTTCAAAACAAACTGTCCCTAGCTGTGGGGAATTTGGGGTTATAGGAGTTTCAACTGGTCTTATAGGAGTTCTTCAAAGCAATGAAATAATTAAAATTATCCTTGAAAAAGGTGAAATTCTTGATGGAAAAATTTTGATTTTTAATCTATTAACTATGAAAATAAAAAAATTAAATTTAAAAGCTGATAAGGCATATAAAACAATCCAAAATCTTGCTCAATTCGATGATTTTTACAACGATACAGAATGTTCGAATCATAATATTGAAATTCAGAGAATAAATGCCAAAGAATTTAAGAGTTTATATAAAGAAAAACCCGACAAAATACTTCTAATAGATGTTAGAGAAAATGAAGAATTCTCTAATTCATGTATTGAAGGTTCTATATCTATCCCACTTAGCAATCTAGACCAAAAACCTCATTTAGAATTTATTAAAAAAGAAAGTTTAATGAAAGAGGTTTTTACTTTATGTCAATTGGGAAAACGTTCTGAAAAAGCTGCAAAGCTTTTGTCAAAATTTAGTATTCAATCAAGATCAATCGAAGGTGGCATTGAAAAGATTCAACAAAGTATAGTCAACTAAAACTTTGAGAATATTTCAATAATCTACTCCTCTTTTTAAATCGACTCCAACATTTGCATAATGTTTATGACAAACCATCTCAGAGTAAACATTAGCAAGTTCAAAGTATGAAGGTTCATTCTTACATCTTCCAGTAATAACAACCTCTGTGTCTGTAGGTTTTTTTAAGAGAGTTTGATGAATTGATTCAACTGGTAAAAGTTCTAAATCGACAGTTGGATTCAATTCATCCAAAATAATAGTTTTATATAAACCACTAAGAATAGCCGCTTTAGCAATTTCCCATGCTCTTTCAGCTTCAACGTAGTCAATTGGTTGTTGCTGCCCTCTCCATACAATGGCATCTCTCCCTGAACGCAAATGGTCAACTAAATGTGGATAACTATCTCTCAAAGCTTCTATAGCAGCGTCCTCAGTATAACCATCACCTCCTTTTAGCCATTGCAAAATTAAAACTCTATGACTCTTGTCTTGAGATATTCCTTTCCCAATAGCTTGAAGAGCTTTACCAAGTGCACTTGTAGATTTACCTTTTCCTTCGCCAGTATAAATTTCAATTCCACCAGAACCATTAATTTGCCTGCTTGTTGAATTCACCTCTCTTCTAAAACGCGGTCTCATTTCTGAATGAAGCTGAGATATTCTTACCAAGGAGGAAGGTGCTGCTCTTCCCGTAATGATTATCTCCAAGCCATCAGGACGATGTTGTAACGAACTTACAACTTCCTCTATATCAAGCATGCCTAAATCCAGAACTGGATTCAATTCATCTAGAACAACTACTGAGTAAAGTGAGCTTGCAATTGCACCTTTAGCAATATTCCAACCTCTCTCTGCCTCAGAAATATCAAATTTTGTCACTTGCTCAGCATTAAAGAATTCCGATCTTCCTGTCCTCACATGATCAATCAAGTGTGGGAATCCTCTTTGCAATGCTTCTATTGCTGAATCTTCATCATATGACCTCTCAGGACCTTTCAGAAATCTGAGTAAAAGAACTCTTGACTGTCTTTTTTCGCATATTCCTAATCCTATTGTTCTAAGCACAACGCCCAAAGCAGCCTGACTCTTCCCTTTACCTTCTCCATCATAAATATGAAGTTGACCTTTTGATCTTTCCTGACTGTCACTTGCGGTAACAATTCCAATACCTCTATTTCTACTTGTATTTGTCAATTGAACAAGGTGAGTAAATTTAATCTAAAATAAATGAATGAATATTATTAAAAATTTAATAATAAATTCAACCTATTCATATTGTTAGATTTTAAAGTCATTAGCATGTTCAATCAACTAGAAATTCTCTCTGATGAACAAAATGAAAAACTTTATACAATTAGAAGTTATATCAAAAATCTTCATAGTGTGTGTGTCGCTTATTCAGGTGGCGTAGATAGTACATTGGTAACCTCATTAGCCTTCGAGCAATTAGGCAGTAAAGCAATTGCAATAACAGGTGTTTCACCTGCCTTAGCTAAAACACTACTTGAAGAAGCAAGAAGTCAAGCGAAATGGATTGGGATTAAACATTTAGAAATTGAGACATCAGAATTAGATCATGTAGGTTATAGTAAAAACCCAAAAGATAGATGTTTTGCATGCAAAAAAGAGCTTCACAAACACACAACATTTTTGTCTAAAAAACTTAATTACAAAATTGTTTTAGATGGAGTTAATTTAGATGATCTTGGAGATTATAGGCCTGGAATTCAAGCAGCCAAACAAGCCGGAGTAATTTCTCCCCTGGCTAAATTTAAATTTACTAAAAAAGATATAAGGGATATTTCGAAAGCATTAGGCTTCCCTTGGTGGGACAAACCTGCTCAACCCTGCTTATCATCAAGATTTCCTTATGGATATGAAATAACAAATCAAAGACTAAAAATGGTTGAAAAGGCAGAAGAATACTTAAAGAAAGGTGGAATATCAGAAGTGAGAGTTAGATGTCAAGGTACAACAGCCAGAATAGAAATTCCTCAAGATCAATTAGAAAATTTTTTTAAGAATTATGATTTTAATAAAATAGTTCAATATTTCTCTAATTTAGGTTTTAATTGTACAAGCCTAGATCTTGAAGGATTAATAAGTGGCAAATTAAATAGATAACATTCCAATTTAAACTGTTGTTCTAATTTGGTTATGAACTGTTGAAGGAGGATTTCGATTAATAATACGCAAGAGATGTTCTTTAGCCATCAAAGCTTCAATTAAATATTTACTAGCTCTTTCTGGCTTCATATTTTGGCCACATGTAAAGATATCTACTGCAGAATAATATGATTCAGGCCATGTATGTATTGAAAGATGAGATTCCGCTAGCAAAGCGATTGCTGTAACACCCTGAGGTTCAAATTTATTACTTATAAGATTTAGTACTGTTGCATTAGCCAATTTCGCCGCATTGCTTAATATACAACGTAAAAAGGATTCATCATTTAATTTTTCGTAATCACATCCATAAAGCTCTAACAAAAGGTGTTTACTTTGAGGGCCTAAATCATCTTCATTAACGAATGCTTTTAAAATTTGATTTTTTTCTGAAAATTCCATTCATGCAACTTATATGAATAATAGATTAGCTAAAAAATGCAACTTTTTAAAATTATAAATAAATCATTTGTGAAGAGCCTAAAAAAGATTTATTAAACTTATCGAGATGTGTTGCACTTATAAGACATTGGCTCTCTTTCCCAACAGAATTTAATAATAGATTTTGTCTAGTTATATCTAATTCTGCTAACACATCATCCAATATCAATATTGGTGGCTCATTGAATGTTTTACGCAATAAGTCAAGTTCAGCCATCTTTAGAGCTAAGATAAAAGTTCTTTGCTGGCCAGATGAACCATATTTTCTTACTGAAATATCATTAATAAGAAACTCTATATCATCGCGATGGGGACCAAAAGTGCATTTACCGGTTAATTGCTCTATTGAACGCTGTCTATATAATTGTTCTTCTATTTTCTTACTAATTACTTCTTCTTCTTCTTCTTCTTCAAGAATATTTGCTATCCCAGAAAGATAATTTATGCTAATTTGCTCTTTAGATTTGCTCAAATGACTATGCCAATATTCAACGTATGGTTTTATTTTTGATAAAGCTCTTCTTCTACGCCTAAAAATTCTTGTACTTATTATTGACATTTGAATATCAAAACTATCAATAATTTCTGTAACTTGATCTTTTAGCAAACTTTCTGAACGCCAGAAATGGCTTCTTTGCTTTAAAAGCCTATTAAATCTACTAAGCAATTCGACATATACAGGTTCAAGCTGAGACACAACCTTATCTATCCATATTCTTCGATAACTTGGTTCACTTCTAACAATATCTATATCATTAGAACAAAAACATATACTTCGAATATAGTTCTTTATCTCACTGTTTCTTTTCAATAATGTGTCATTTACATAGACTTTTTTAGCCCCTTTTCTCAATAAATTCACTTTTAAGTCATCCTTAAAATCAATTTGACCACAAATCACCGCCAAATCACTATTATTTTCTATTAAATCTTTATCGCTTAAAGATCTACTAGATTTTAATTGGCTAAGAAATTCAACGGATTCAAGTAAGTTTGATTTACCAATGCCATTACAGCCTAGAACAATTGATCTTTGCTCCTTAAGATCAATTTCGAAACTTTTATGGTTACGAAAATTTTTTATTTTTAAGTTATTTAAGAAAATTTGTTTTATGCATTCCTTTGTCAAATTAGCTAAATTTAAAATATTTAGATTTTCTTTAAAGAAATTGAAAAATTTAAGGGCATGTAGCTCAGTTGGATAGAGCATCAGATTCCGGTTCTGAGAGTCGGGGGTTCGAATCCCTCCATGCTCGTATCACAAAAACTTAAAGTTTATAACCCATTACTCTAATTCCATTTGGATCTAAGATAAATCCACTGTCTTCTAAACTTTTAAAGGAGGAAACTGGAGCTTGGACAGAAATACTGCACCCTGGCATTTGCCTATTTATTTTTTCAAGTGTTACTTGAAGAAGTATCGAATAAAAAAGTGTCTGATTTTTGCCTGATTGAGCACTTAAGTTCCATAAATTAGCATTTAATCCTCTATCGGAAGTCACCCTAACAAACCCATAGATCTTTTTTTCAGATTCGTTTTGTATGGTAAAAAAGAAATTACTTTTCTGAATAGCTATAGAAAGTTCTTTTAATGGAAACGTCTCACAGCCACAATTGGCTAAAAGTTTATTTACATCCTTAGCTAATGGAACATGAACAGAATTAAGAAAATAACCCTCTGGCAAAAAAAGTTTTTTTTTAGAAAAATATTGCAATTTTTAACCTGTATTTCTCATACCTGCAGCTATACCATTAATAGTCAAAAGTGCTCCCCTTAACAATTCACTTCGACTATAAGCTCTTTTCGATTCATCCTTATCAATGAGAGCCTCACTAATTGGAGGTTGTCTTGTTTGGTCTCGAAGCCTTCTTAAAAGTGAAACCTGCAAAAACCCTAAAGGGATTATTGTTTTGTTTCTTAAATTGACAGATGATCTTAAGTCTCTATCTGACTCAAGAAGCTTATTTTTGGCAGTAATCTCAAGTATTAAAGTTTTTGTCAGATTATATTCTTTAGAAATTACATCAAAAATAACCTCAAAAGAATCTCTATTCTTTGGACTGCCTAGAGTATCCACATAATATTTCGCGACTTCTAAGTCTACTTTAGATAATGTCATTTCTACTTTTGATATAAGCATCCTGAAGAAGGGCCATCTTTGGTGAAGTACCCTTAATAATTCGATTTGTTGGGGATCAGATTTTAATTCCTCTGATAGTGCAGTTCCTACACCAAACCAACTTGGCAAAAGAAATCTACTTTGTGTCCAGCCAAAAACCCAAGGAATAGCTCTTAAACTTGATAAATCCTTAGCTCCTTTTTTTCTTCTAGCAGGTCTACTTGATATCTGTAATTTACTAATTTCTTCGATTGGAGTAACTTCTTGAAAGAACATTAACAAATCAGGATTCTCATGAACTAATTTTCTATAGTGCAATCTTGATGTTTCTGCTAACCTTGTCATTAGTTCATTCCATTCTAGGGTTGCATCGAGCCTATTATTCACTAAACTATTCTGAATAACTGCTGTGACAACGGTTTCTAGATTATACAAAGCTAGCTCAGGAAGACTATATTTAGAAGCTAAAACTTCTCCTTGTTCTGTTATTTTGATTCTTCCTTTTAGGGTACCGCTTGGCTGAGCTAATATTGCTTGATAAGCAGGGCCGCCGCCTCGCCCGACAGAACCTCCTCTACCGTGAAAAAGTCTGAGGACTATATTATTTTTACTTGAAAGATTTTGAAGAGCTATTTGAGCTCTATGAATTTCCCAATTACTAGAAAGGAATCCTGAATCTTTATTACTATCTGAGTAACCTAGCATTAATTCCTGAAGAGGTTTAAAAGATTCACCAACTTTTGGTAAAAGTGATCTATATAAATCTAATTGAAATAACTTATCCATTACTTCTGGAGCTCTTTTCAGGTCCTCCACGGTTTCAAAAAGAGGAACAACTAACAGTTTTGAGTGCGAAGAATTTTGATCCAGAAGTCCCATCTCTTTTGCAAGAAGAAGAACTTCAAGTAAATCAGATGCACTATGACTCATTGAAATTACATAAGAATGACAAATACGACTTCCAAATTCTTCTTGCAGCCTCTTAACCATTTTAAAAACACAAAAGGTTTCTTCTGTACTTTTACTCCAATTAACATCTGATGGAATTAAAGGCCTTTTTGTATCTAACTCTTCTATTAACCATTCAATTTTCTGCTCCTCAGACATCTGATCATATTGGAAAGGTAAATCAAGGTAATTTGAAAGCTCTTGAAGTGCATCACTGTGCCTAGTACTCTCTTGACGTATATCCAAACTTGCTAAAGAGAACCCAAAAATATGTACCTGTGTTAGTAATGTATTTACCGCCTGGCAGCTTAACTCTGTACTATTAAGACTATTCTTTATTAATTCAAGATCATAGGTAAATTCCCGAACTGATTTGTAATGCAATTTTTCAAGTTGCTCAAGATTTTTAGTATCTGACTCCCCTTCTAAAACTAACTTCCACCCACGTTCTGCTAATAGATTATTTCTTTCTTGGGTTAGTCTCAGTTTTTCTAGAATATAACTTAATTTCAATCTGTAAGGCTCTGCCCTATATCTTGTTGCTCGTGCTTCATAAATTTCCGGAAAGTTCACTCTATCAGTTTCCAGTGATTCCAAGAGAGAAGAACTTACTTGGCTCCATTGCATTGAAACGCTTAATTGATCTCTAAGATTGGATATCGCATTAATATATCTTTCTAACATTAATTTTCTTTGATAACAGGCAGTTCTCCATGTTATTTCCGGGGTTACAGATGGATTACCATCCCTATCAGAACCTACCCAAGAACCAAAGTTACAGAATGATTCATATGGCATCTGTACATCTGGATAATTTTCGGTAAGCGCTGAAGCAATTCTACCTCTCAACTGAGGCATCGCATTAAAAAGAACTTGTTGAAAATAATGCAAGGCATAATCAACTTCGTCTAATACTGAAGGCTTGAATTGGTGCAGTTCGTCCGTCCTCCACCAAAGTCTTACTTCTTCTTTTAACTGTATTTTTAGAGAATTAATTTCTTGTATTGTTAAAAAGTTCTCTACCTGTATTTTTTTTAAGAGGTTTGCAACTCTAGTTTGCTTATGCCTAATTGTATGTCGTACTATCTCTGTCGGATGCGCCGTAAAGACCAAACGAATATCCATTTCCTGCAATAATTCCTCTAATTTTCCTGGAGGAACATTTAATTTCCTAAGCCTATAAAACAATTCTCTAAATGTTACAGGTGCATTTTGCCTAGCCAATGCAGGAGCAAAAGGATCAAGATTATCCGGGGACTTGTGAACATTCTTATTTGTAAAACTTTGAATATACCTATCTTCCTCGACTCTTTGCTCCAAAATATTAACTAGTTGAAAATATAAGGAAAAAGCTCTTGCCGCAGAGATGGATTCTGCCAAATCCATAGAATTGACAATATCAACTATCTTATTTTTAAATTTTTTTGAAGTATGCTCATCAACTGGGGTTGAATAACTTAATTCTTTAAGCTGTATTAAACGCTCGGCCTGTTCATATGGACATTCTTCTCTTAAGACTGATTCCCACAAATCTTCTATCAATGCACGATTTTTGTCTAGAGGATCATTTTTACTTATAAGATCCACCTTATTATTTGTTAACTGTTCCATAGATTCCATATAATTATTATGTCACAAGTGAATCTGTTCGTATCAAATATTAGTTTAAATTATTAAATACTTTCTTTTTCACATTGTTCCATATCATGGATAGCAAATTTCATTATTTCCTCTATAGATAGTCCTTTTTCATATTGTTTTATCCATTTCATAGATTGATTACCCTCTTCTAGAACTCTATATATAGGTTTCAAAAGATGATTCATATTAAACTTTTCAGCAGTAAGCGATAAATCTGCGAGTAAATTTTCTATCCATTCGCTACAAATAATTTTTCTGCCATCTTTCCAATGAATTAACTCTGCATTTAAACTATTTGTTGCAGCTTGAATTTCATTTTGATCACATATTTTTGATAATTCATCCAAAGAAAAAATACTTGTATTCATAGGGTCTAACGTTTCTATATTTTCAAATAAATTTAAAATTCGCAATTCTAGCAAGGCTGTTATTCCTAACAACAAATTAATATCTGAAACGAAGTCGCAGACTCTTAATTCCAAGCGGTCTAAAATTAAAGGCCTGTCAGGACCATTAGGTCTAATCGATGACCAGAGATGTCTAATGTTTTGCATATTCCCATTGGCTATATTCCTCTCAATCCACTTAATATAGCTTTCATGATTTATAAAAAAAGGTACTTCTTTTGGTGTTTTCGGAAATTGAATCCACCTCTGCGAGTGATTATTAGTAATTTCATTGTTTAAGAAAGGTGAGCTAGCACTTATAGAAAGATACAGAGCAGCCTCACACCTAACCAATCTAATAGCAGCAAAAAGTTGCTCTAAATTATCAATACCTATATTGATGTGAACACTTGATGTGGCAATAGTTATTCCATAATTATCTTGTATAAATTGATGATAAATATTATCAATATCAGAGCGTTGAAATCGACTATTATGTCTAAAGCAAAGTGTAGATGAAGGAATAATAGTCAAATCTCTCTTTAGTAACCATTTTCTTAAATTGACTCTTGGAGTTAATAATTTACTATATATATCTTTATAGTCTTTCCCCGGAGTAGTTATATATTCAACATTCCTCTTATCAGGCTCTTTAACAAAATTAGAAAATGTTTTTTCAATCTCATCTGAAACTCCAATATGAGAATCTAGAGTACCTGTGAAGAGCTCGACCTCAAAACCCTTATATAAATTATCAATAATCATTTATTTATCCAAACAAGATAAAGCTTTAAAAATTCCTTTGGCTTTATTAATAGTCTCTTGATATTCACTTTCAGGAGAAGAATCTGCAACTATTCCCGCTCCAGCTTGAACTGAAACATTATATGAAGCATTACTTGAAGGAGTAACAATCATGGTTCTTATTGTAATTGCCGTATTTAATGCACCATTAATATCTATAGATCCATAAACACCTGCATAAGGTCCTCTTGCATCTTTTTCGAAGCTATTTATCAATTGCATAGCTCTTATTTTCGGTGCCCCAGTTACTGTACCAGCGGGAAAACATGCTTTTAGCAAATCCCATACGTCAGTATTGTTTTTTAAGACCCCTTCAACCTCACTTACGATGTGCATAACATGTGAATATTTTTCAATAACCATTAAATCTTTGACCTCTACAGTGCCAACTTCACAAACTCTTCCCAAATCGTTTCTTCCAAGATCTATAAGCATTACATGCTCAGCTATCTCTTTTGGATCATTTAATAAATCTTTTTCTAATTGTAGATCTTGTTGTGCATCTTTGCCTCTAGGTCTAGTACCAGCAATTGGTCTTAAGCTTGCTACGATTTGATTATTTTTATTTTTCTCAGCTTTAACCATAACTTCTGGGCTAGAACCTATTAGATACCAAGAACCAAAATCAAAAAAAGCCATATAAGGAGATGGATTAACCATCCTTAAACTTCTATATAAATTAAAAGGATCATTATTAACATTCGATTGAAATCTCTGACTGAGAACAATTTGGAAGATATCTCCTTTTCTTATAAATTCCTTTGCAGAGATTACTGCATTTTCAAACTCCTGTTTCTCCCAATTACTTGTAAAATTAAAATT
>Ga0208410_1001556_pt1 | contig 11726 bp, 11 predicted proteins | sample ETN02SmetaG_3_FD_185787 | JGI IMG/M metagenome (GOLD analysis project Ga0208410, IMG submission 185787) | Marine microbial and viral communities from oxygen minimum zone, Eastern Pacific Ocean - ETNP2014F10-02SV257 (SPAdes) (version 2) | ecosystem: Environmental > Aquatic > Marine > Oceanic ... | reverse complement strand
ATTTCCTCCTGCTGAACCAGAAATTCGTTTGTCTCTTCCGATCCGACAAAAATCAGGAGTTCCGACGCCTCTTCCGGAATATGTCGGATGGGACTGAACCGTTCCACATCCTCCGGACTTAAATTCAGGATCTCGTTCTTGCTGCTGAGCATCACCGGCGTTAGGTCGTAGATGCCGCTGATGGCGCATCCCCCGGCAATCAGGTCCGGAGGAAGACCCAACTTTTCTGGCCAGTCCCGATGCATCAGCAGGGTCACGAGGTGACCTCCCGCCGAGTTTCCGGAAATATGGATCCTCTTACGGTCTATGTCCAGGGAATCGGCATTCTGATAAACCCACTGGATCGCCTTTTGACAGGATTGGAGGATCTCCTGAAAATCCGCATCCGGAAAGAGAGGATAATCGATGACCACCGTAACCGATCCATCGGGACAGAAACCATTGGAGATAAAACTGAAAACCTTGGCATCCAGGGAGTGCCAGAAACCTCCGTGGATAAAAATCTGCACCGCTCCATTGTTGGGCTTCTCCGGATTCGAAAATACATCGAGGGTCCGGTGTTTTCCTTCGGCATAGGAAATGTCGGTCTGGCAATGGTAACTTAGCCGAGCCTGGCGGCTGAGTTCTTCCCTCAGATTGAACCATTCCTGAAGGTTGTCAACCTGGTCGAGACGAAACTGTTGTTCCAACTGATCCTGATCATAGTTCCTGAAAACGATTTCTCCGGGATTCATGGGGTTTCCAAATGCTTCAAGCCGACTGAAAACAAAAAGGGATTAAGTTGGATCGTTTTTATCTGAACACCCCGGCATTCTTTTTTTCAGGCAGGATTCCGGCCGGACGATAGATCAGCATCAGGATCAGAACCAAACCGATGATGATAAGTCTGAGTGCCGCGGCCTGGGTCTGAAAATCCGGGGTGACCAGCAATGCGATCAAACTGTCACTCGCAGACCAGAGCCCCCAGATCACCAACGCTCCCAGGATTGCTCCGAAATTATTGCCTTTTCCTCCTGCAATCAGCATCACATAAACCTGGATGGTGAAGATGGGCATAAAATCCTGGGGGCTGATGAACCGCATGAAACTGGCGTACATCGCCCCGGAAAGCCCCATGATGGCACATCCAAGCACAAACGCCTGGAGCCTGTAACTGAAGACATTCTTCCCCATCGCCTCTGCTGCGGATTCGTCTTCCCGGATCGAACGCAAGACTCTTCCCCAGGGGGATTTGTAAATCCTTTCGAGGGACAAATAGAGGGCCGCGATGACGGCAAACGCAATCAGCAGAAAGAGGATATTGTCGACAACAGGATCTTCCGACCAGTCTGACAAGGGTTTTGGTAAGCCGTATAAACCGTTCGGACCACGGGTGATGGACTCAAGATTTAATGCCATGAGTTGAAGGGTGATCGCGACGCCAAAGGTGGAAATGGCAAGGAAATCCTCCCTCAAACGCAAGGTGATAAAACCGACCAGCAAACCGCTGAACGCAGAAATCACAATCGCTGCCAGCCAGGAAAGGATGATCGGCAACTCAAATCCTCCGATCAAGGTATCGGGGTATCGCGGGCCGGAAAGGATGGCGCTGGTGTAGGCGCCCACCCCGAAAAATCCTGCAATGCCGACATTGAACAAACCGGTGAATCCATACTGGATGTTGAGCCCGAGACAGCAGATCGCATAAAAGGAACAGATGATCAGGAAGAACACCGGAAAAGAAAGTATTTCAAGCATCCCGCTCCTTTTCTCCTAAGATTCCATGGGGCCTGAGGATCAACACCAGAATCAGGATCAAGAAAGATACGGCTCCCCGGTAGGAAGACCAGCCGATGGCAACCGCGATTGCTTCGGACATTCCGATCAACAGCCCTCCGAGGACTGCGCCGTAGATGCTGGTCACGCCTCCTACGATGAGTGCCGCAAACATCGGGAGGATCAATTCAAACCCCATTTCAGGGTCGAGTTGGGTGATGTGCGCATGGAGCGTGCCTGAGACGGCTGCCAGGGAAGCTCCCAGGATCCAGGATCCCCTGATGACCTGATCGACATTGATCCCAATCACCCTGGCCAGGGATGGATTTTCTGCCACGGAACGCATCTTTTTCCCTATGAGAGTCCGGTTCAGGAAAGTATGCATCAGGACCACACATAACACCGTGATGAGCAGGATGAGCATGTCATCGGGAACGATTTTTAACCCCTCGAAGACCTGAACCGCACGGGGAATGTAAAAACTGTAAAACTGCTGATCTCCTCCTGCTGCCAGGTGGATGACATTCCTGGCAATCAGCGAAATCCCGAATGCAACAATGATAAAGGTGATCCTTGAAGAGTCCTTGTCCCTGAGTCTGCGAAAAACGAGCAGGTCTGTAATCAAAACCACGATGGAGGTCATCATGATGGAAAATAATATGGAAACCAGCAGCGGCCAGCCGAACGAGACCGGCCCCATCTTACCAATTCCCAATCCCATCAATGCCAGCACGCCAAGGGAGACATATGCCCCCACAGCCATCACTTCACCCTGGGCAAAATTGGCAAAACGCATGACATTGTAGGAAATGCTCAATCCCACCGCGCCCAGGGCAATGATCGATCCGTTGACCAAACCGTCGATGAGGAACTGGATCATGCGTCACTCCCGTTTTGGGCACCAAAATAAATCTCTCCAATCTCGGAACTCTGCAGGACTTCCTCTGCCGTTCCTTCCAGGCGGAGTTTGCCTTCAGCCAGGATGATTCCCCTGTCAGAGATCTTGAGGGCGGCCTTGGCATTCTGTTCCACCATCACCACCGTCACCCCGGTTTCTTTGATCTTGGTGACATGTTCAAAAACCTGCCTGCGGAACAAGGGGGAAAGCCCTGCAGACGGCTCGTCCAGCAACAGCAACTTTGGAGACGACATCAGGGCCCTGGCAATTGCCAGCATTTGCCGTTGGCCCCCTGAAAGAATCCCGGCTTTTTTCCCGAGATAACGTTTCAGATCCGGAAAGAGTTCAAACACATGGACCAGCCTTTGATCACGGCTTTGCGGATGGGCCAAACTTCCCAGATCGAGGTTGTGCTCCACACTGAGCCGTGAAAACACGTTGTTGGTCTGGGGCACGTAGGCGATGGACTGACTGATGATCTGATGGGTTTTGAGTCCGTTGATTTCCTTCTGTTTGAAAAGAATGCTACCGGAAGAATACCTCAGCAGTCCACAGAGACATTTGATCAGGGTCGATTTCCCGGCTCCGTTGGGTCCGATCAGGGTGAGGATTTCTCCATCCTCGACCCACATCGTAATGTCGTTGATGATGTTCACCGAGGCACTGTATCCCGCACTGAGATCCCGGATTTCAAGCAATTTCCCATTCATCGATGAATTCATTCCCAGGTTTTCCTGTTATTGGATGGACCTGAAAAAGTCATAACCCAAAATGTTCCTCCCGGTTCCTTCACTCACCAAAAAACGCCTCCAATAGCCTTTTGTCGGAACGGATCTCATCGGCATCTCCCTGCATCAATATCGATCCTTCTGACATGACCATGATCGGCGAACAGAGTTTCATCACCATTTCCATATTGTGTTCAATGATCAGAATGGTGATGCCCATCCGGTTGATTTCCCTGATTCTCTCGATGATTTCCTCCAAAAGCACTGGGTTCACTCCTGCTGCAGGTTCATCGAGAAGTATCATCTTCGGATCCGAAATGAGCGCCCGACCCAGTTCCAGGAGCTTCAACTGTCCTCCAGAAAGGTTGGATGCAGGTTCATGCTTCAGTAGGTCCAGTTTCAAAAACTCGAGGATTGTTTCTGCCTTCTTCCTGAAAACGGCTTCCTGCTCCCTGACCGCCTGGTACCTCAACCAGTTGTTCCAGAATCTTTCCCCCAATTGATCCCCAGGGACCATCATCAGGTTTTCCAGCACCGTCATTCCGGAAAAAGGCCTGGGAATCTGGAACGTCCTGACGATTCCAAGGTGAAAGGTCTGATACGGCCTCTTCCCGGTAATTTCGTGACCGTCAAACATAATCCTTCCGCTGCTCGGGGGAACATTCCCCGCGATCATGTTGAACATGGTGGTTTTGCCTGCACCGTTCGGTCCGATCAATCCGGTGACCGAACCCTGTTCAATGGAAAAACTGGCTTGTGAAACGGCCTGAAGTCCTTCGAATTCCTTGGAGAGACTGCTGACTTCGAGAATCATCCTCTTTTCTCAAAAACTTCAGAAAAGAAACATGAATGGTGTGGGAACAAAACAGGATCTTTTTAACGGTGGGATAAGGGCAGGACCATGAATATGGTTGGATGGATCCATGAACGGGAGGTTGAACCGGGCAACCTCCCTGAGTTTCTGATGATTACTTCATGCTTCGGACTTTGGCTTTCACCTCATTCACCTGATCGAGGCTGATCCCGCCGACTTCCTTGTAATCTCCGCCTTCAAGCTTCATCTGCACGAAAGGAACGGCTACGTCTCCGTAGGGATCGAAATTGATCGGACCGGTTGCACCGACATACCAGATGTCATCGCCTTTCTGGATCGAAGCAATGGCATCTTTCATCCCGGAAACCCCGCCGTAATGGTGTTTCCCGGTGGGACCTGTCAGTTCACGGATGATTTTGGCGAGGGTTGGTCCTTTGATGTCCATCCCCCGAATGTCCGCGGTGACCATTGCGAGGCCGATCAATACCCCGGAATCATAGCCCGACGTTCTTCCAGGACCTTTGGGACTGGCATCCCAGCGTTTCTGAAAATCCGATTCCATCTGGTTCAGAGATGAATTCGCAGGGGTACCGGGACTGATGAACCAGGCATTTTTCAGCAGATCATGACCGACGGTATCGACGAAGGATGAATCGTTCATCCCCTGGGGCATGATGAAGTTCTGAGGACCGTCAAACCGGATCCAGTCACGGAAATGCTTCACCCCGTCCTGGATGTTGCTCAACATGTAGAGGCTGTCAGGATTCCCTTCCAGAGACTTGGTGATTTCCGCACGGTAGGATGCCTGGTCAGGATTGAATGGAACCGTTTGTGCGATATCACCCCCAAGGGCCTTGAAGGCCTCGACAAATTCGGTTTTATTATTCTTCCCCCAGTCATTGTTCCAGTAAAGAATCGACGGTTTCCTGAAACCGGCATTGTACGCCATGATTGCTGCAGCTACGGCCTGCAGGGCATCCGCCGGAAGGGTCCTGAAAAACAAACCCTTGGTCTCTCCCCTTTTTCCCATATTGGTGAAGGTGGAGGAGGTTGAAGCGGTTGCAACAACGACCACATTTTTTTCCACCGTTACGGAACTCAGCAAGGGGGCCGTGATCCCGGAGGAGATCGGTCCAACCAGTGCGGTAACCCCCTCGATGTCGATCAGTTTTCTTGCCGCGTCAACGGCTACTGAAGCCTGGGTGTTGGAATCCCGGACGTCATAAACCAGCTCACAACCTACACCAAGCTGTTTTCTGGCTTCGTTCACATGCTCCACGCCCATCTGAGCCGCCCTGGAAATCGGCACCCCATGCGCTCCGTAGGCTCCAGTCAGGGAAAGGACTGAACCAATCTTATGGGTACAGTCGGCAGCAGATATGTTTGCCGTTCCCAGTAAAAGAATAGGTAGAAAAACCTTAAACACTTTGCTAATTATTTTCATTTTTTCTCCTTTGAAAATTAATTCACAATTTTGTGAAATCATCATTCTATGAAAAATGAGGGTATAACAAGTAAGAATGGATATGCAATCCCTAAATTATCTTATATTGCAGGTGATTCAAGTCTTGGTGACTCAATTTCTTTTCTTTCACGAGTTAGGCTTCATGAATGTTTTCCACAGAAGACTTTGATCGGAAGAAAAATGATCCAAAATGGAAAAGTGGTTGGTTTGTTCCAGGATCATGTTTTCACAAGGGAGACCAAAGCTTTTTACCTTTTCAGCAAATTCCTCGGCTTGCCTGATAAATTCATTTCCTTCATTGGAACCCACAACGACATTCAAGGGTGCATTCATTTTTTCCGCAAAAAGTATCGGTGAAAACAACTCGACTTCTTCCTGATTGAGCCTGATCTCCTTGTTCTTTTCCAGAAAGAGAATCGGATTCAGGTCGTATACCCCACTCAAAGCCAAGACTGAATCAATTTTAGGAACCGTTGGGAATCCTTCCCCAATCCAGTTCGTCGATGCCAGCATGGCGGCAATTTGTCCCCCTGCAGAATGTCCCGAAAGTTGAAATCCCTTTGGGGCATCCACGTATTGATGGATGTTCTCTGTTAAAAAAGAAAGCAGTTTTCGACAGGAGTGCATCTGTTCGGAAAAGCTCACCCCAGGACAAAGAGGATAATTTGCACAGACATAGGTGATTCGGTTTTTGACAAATGCCGGTGCGGGAAACTCGAAATGGTCCTTGTCTTGACTGTGCCAGTAACCACCGTGAAAAAAGATGTGAACTGGGGCATTCGTTCCGGCAGGGAAAAGGTCAAAACATTCCAGGGGATCTTCGCCATAAGAAATGTTCCGGATGCATTCCAGTTCTGAACGGACTTTCCGGCTATCATTTTCCCAGCGTATGGGGAATTGTTCATAATCCGGAATTCTGTGTTTTTGAGAATAATAGAATTCCAGATTCTCTTGGGTTAAATCGAGGTAAACCTTTTCCAAAATGAACTTAAATTGATTTTTTTAATGGGTTCTGACAGCCTTTTTCATTAAAATTTTTTTGAAAAAACCGATCAGAATTAGTTACTGTTTTCGTTGTATTTCATGATGCTCCCATGCCGTCCGGTTTTATCGCGTTCAAGATCAAAGCAATCCCCTTCAAGGGGCTTGGAAAGCTGGATCAAGTTGGCCAACATGTCATGGTCCTCGGCATCCAGGCTAAGATCAAAAACCTGAAGATTTTCCTCAAGATGCCGGTTTGAGGTTGCTCCGACGATCACGGCCGCCACACCGGTTTGCCCAAGGGTCCAGGCAAGCGCCGTCTGAGCTAGACTGGCATCATGTTTTTTTGAAATTTCTGACAAAGCCTTGAGGATCTTCTGGAAATGCTGCCAACCCCCGATATCATCAATGACCAGTTTGTATTTGGTCAAAGAGCGGTTGCTGAAAGCTTGGATGGGTTCTTCAGCCTCCAACCATTCCGATGAGAAAAATCCGCCTGCCAAAGTCCCGTAACACAGCTGCTGGATATTCTGCTGCAGACAGAAAGGGATCAACTCTTTCTCAGGTCTGGTATCGATGGGCGAGTACTGAACCTGGTTGGTCAAAATAGGCACCCCCCTTTCCACAATGAGTCTCGTCTGTCTCGTATTGAAATTCGTCAGCCCGATGTGCCTGATTTTCCCGGATCGTTTTAATTGGTGCAGGACCTCCGCGGTTTCAAGATAGCCCGGAATGCCGTCGGGATCCCACCAGTAAAACTGCACCAGATCCAATTGCTCTACCCGAAGCCGTTTCAGCGAACGGTCGATGGTGCTTTCGACGTCTTCCGGTGTGATGGTCTTGAGAATGGAATAATCCGGAACAAACTTGGTATGAATCTGGACTTCCTTGGCCAATTCCGGGAACTGAACACGAAACCTTCCAATCAGTTCCTCAACTCCGGTGTAAATGTCGGCACAGTCAAAGGTGGTAATACCTGCTTCGACAAATCCTGCCATGTCCCTGACAGCCTGATCCGGGTCAATGTTTCCATGTCCGCCAGCCAAATGCCATCCGCCCTTGATGATCCGAGAAATTGAATAACCCGGAGCCAGCTCAATCCGTTCCACTTTCGATCGGTCCATGACCTACTGCCTGCTTTCGGGTAAGGGAACCACGGTGGTTTCGGCATGGCTGAACGTTCTCAACCCCTGCCTGCTGATTTTGAACTGTCCCCCGCAGTGGGGATCCGGACAGGCAATCACGGCATCGGTAGTCATCCAGTCATTGGCTTCGGTAAACCGCTGTTTGGCAGGAAGTAACGGAAGTATGGCAGCCATGGGATAAAGCGGAAATGACTTCCGCCCTTTTTCAGGGAAGACAATGTTTTCTCCGATTACAAAAAAATGCTCGCCCTGCTGATGATCACATACCATCGGTTTCTCCCCTGAAAGCACTTCCACTTTCAGATCATAGAGTTGGAAAAGGTCTGAGCCCTCTTTTTCTTCCTGATTTTCCATACATCACCTCCTCTTGTTTTTCCAAGTAAAATCGAGTTTTTAATAAGCTTAAACAGAGACTTTCTGGAATCTTTCTTCTTTCCAGATTTCTCCCGAAAGGACCTTTTTCAAACGTTGGATTCCCTCCCAGATATCCTGATGCGAGTGGTACAACGGTGAAATTCCAAAGCGGATCGAATCCGGTTTGCGGAAGGAAGAAACCACTCCGTGTTCGAGTAAGGCTTCACTGACCGGACCTGCCCCGGGATGGCGGATGGAAACATGCCCTCCGGACTCGGAATGTTCGGCAGGTGAGATCATTTCCGCTCCCAGACTTCCGCATTCCTGGGGAATCAACTGGTGGAAGAGCCGGGTTAAAGACTCATGTTTTTTATCTATTTCCCGGACCGAAACCTTTTCCCAGATTTCGACTGCCGCAGAAAAGATTTCATTGGGAATGATCACAGGCGACCCCGTCGACTGGCTGATGATTCCGGGATTCGGCTCGTATCTTCCCGCAAAAGCATAAATGTCCAAATGCCCCATCCAGCCAGGAATTGAAGGCCACTGTTTGTTTTGATGCTTTGGATGAATGAAGAGGTAGGCCGGGGCTCCTGGGCCACCACAGAGGTATTTATATCCACAACCGACGGCAAAATCGGCATCATTCCCCATCAGATCGATTTCCACCGCACCCGCCGCATGGGAAAGATCCCACACCACCAACGCGCCGACTTCTTGAGCCTTCTGCATCAGCCTGCCCATATCCCATCTCAGACTCGTCCGATAGTCCACATAGGAAACATTCACCACCGCAACATTTTCATCGAGGCAATCTAAAAGCTGCTCGTGAGAGTCAGCAAACCTGATCTCTGCATCGACCCCATAGTTTTTCAAAGATTTGATCCAGCCCTCGGCAATATAGACATCGGTTGGGAAATGATTGGACTCGGTCAGGAGAATGTTGCCAGAGTTTTTAATCCCCCAGGCATAACTGATCAGTTTATGGAGATTGATGGAGGTATTGTCACAGACAACCACATCTTCGGGTTGGGCACCCAGCAGATGGGCAATCCCGTTTCCCAGTTTTTTCGGCTGATCGATCCAATCCAATTTCGACCATCCCTGGCGTCCCAAATTCCGCCAACCTTCATTGAGCATCCAGGCCACTTTTTCAGGTACGGTTTTGGGCATTGCCCCCATCGAATTCGCATCAAAGTGGATCGATCCTGTTTCGGCCAGCAGAAACTCGGAGCGCAGTTCCCGGAGAGGATCATTGGCATCCAAATCCATACAATGCTTCAGCTCAATCTTTTCCATCACTTTTCCTTGGATTCCAACATTGCCCTGATTTGTAAAATTTCGTATTCATGGGCGGCTTTGAGAGCGCGCCATCTTTCATCATCCATTTCCTCCGTCCTCCAGGCAATCATGCTGATCAGACTCCCTGAACCATTCTTTCCTGAAAATGGATGGGGCAGGATCCGGATCATGATCCTCGGAACCAGGGAGTCCTTTGAGTTTCCAAGATGAAAGTGGATGATTTTCATTTCCTCTTCCAGAGATACCCGGATCAGGATCGATTCTCCATTGAGTTTTAAAATCCCTTCGGCAAGATGACCTTCGACCATCCGGACTTCTGCAAGGTTGAAATTCCATTCCGTGATTTGATTTAAATCAGAAAGGCAGTGGAATGCTTTTTCCGGGTTGCAGGAAGATTGAACCGATGTGATGTGCGCGAGTCCGTCATCCATCACCGAAAACACCTTTCATTGCAGATTCATTTCCCATAACCATAATCTTTCTTTGCTCCTTCTCTGCTGATGTAGCCTGCCTCAAGATCTTCTTCAATTTTCTGGATTTCCCGGTTTTGAGGATTCCCAAGTCCTCCGCCACCGGGAAGTTCGAGAAGTATCCGCTCGCCTGGGGGAACCCGGTAAACCGCCTTGTCCTTAATAGAGGATCCGTCACTCAGTCCGGCACTTCCTTTCATGCCGGGAGATCCCCCTTCTCTTCCACGAGGCGGATTTTTCATGCGATCGAAGGTGGCGGCGGAAATGGTGAAAACCTCTTCTTCCGAAGAGCCGATTTCAAAGACCTGCCCCAAACCTCCACGGAACTCTCCGGCACCTCCGGAATCCGGAAGGAATTCTTTACGCCAGAATATAATCGGCGAATCCGATTCTGTCACTTCCACCGGGATCGCCCCAACCCCACTGGGAAATGCGGTGACCGAAAGACCGTCTTTGCCAGGACGTGCTCCGACTCCCCCCATGGCAACATTCATGACATTGAATGATCTCTTTGCATGACCATCATCGGAAAAAGGGAGGACCCAGATGCTCCCGGCACTTTCTGCGGGAACTTCTCCGGTGAGAACCTGGGATAGACAACCAAATGCCAAATCAGGAAGCATCTGACCGATCACGTGCCTGGCACTTACCGGGGAAGGAGGAAGTGGATTGACGGCAGAACCCGGCTCGGCTTCGATGCTGAACAGACTGAGAGAAGCATGGTTGTTGGGGATTTCCGGGGCAAGAATGCTTTTCAATCCAAAAAATGTGTAGGCTTCCGTGTAGCAAAAGGGGGAATTGATGCCGTAACCCGATGCGGATGAAGAACCGGAATAATCGACCAGGATATGTTCTTTCGAAATCGACATCTTCGCCCGAAGCAACAGTTCCCGCTCGTATCCGTCGAGTTTCATTTCTGAATAAAAATCTCCTACAGGAAGTTTTTCGATCACCTTTTTCATCGCATCATAAGACTGCTCCAGAATGGATTCCCCCAATTCCTCCAGGGAATCCAAGCGGAACTCGCCCATCATTTCATCCAGCCTGACTTGAGCAGTGTCATTGGAAGTGATGAGCGAGAGCAGGTCTCCCTTCACTTCCACCGGATTTCGGCTGTTGGCCTCCAGAATGGAAAGGATGATCTGGTTCAATCGGTCACCGTCACGAAGTTTCATATGAGGAATTCGCACCCCTTCTTCATAGATCGACCTTGCTTCGGCAGAAAATCCACGGCCGCCAACATCAATCATATGGCATGTCGAGGCAAACAGGGCGGTCGCTTTTCCGCGATAATAGGCAGGTGAAACCACCACAAAATCAAACAGGTGTCCTGTCCCCATCCAGGGATCGTTGGTAACAAAGACATCTCCGGGCTGCATCGAGGTCACCGGGAAACGCTCAAGGAAATGACTGACAGCCTTGGCCATGGTGTTGACATGCCCCGGAGTTCCGGTGACAGCCTGGGCCAGCATCCTTCCCTGAAGATCATATATCCCCGTAGAAAGATCTCCTGCTTCACGGACCACCGATCCGAATGCGGTTTTCAGGATGGCCTGGGCCTGTTCCTCGACCACTGCGATCAGGCGGTCCCACATCAATTGAAGGCGGATGCGTTTTCTTGCTTTTTCAGACATCAATGGATTTTTTATTCTGATCTTCAAGAATGATATGACCCAAAGGATTCATCCAACCCATAAAACCCTGAGGGACAATGACCGTCGTTTCCGGTTCCTGTATCACACAAAAACCATGAATCGACTGTCCTGCAGAGAGATCGCTTCTATTGTAAACTTTAACCTGTTCAAATCTTTCCA
>Ga0208410_1001546_pt1 | contig 11784 bp, 8 predicted proteins | sample ETN02SmetaG_3_FD_185787 | JGI IMG/M metagenome (GOLD analysis project Ga0208410, IMG submission 185787) | Marine microbial and viral communities from oxygen minimum zone, Eastern Pacific Ocean - ETNP2014F10-02SV257 (SPAdes) (version 2) | ecosystem: Environmental > Aquatic > Marine > Oceanic ... | reverse complement strand
AACTCTAAAAATTCATCTTTATCCCTATGCTCTTTAGTTTTAATTAAATCTTCAGCTAAATAAATACTCATTAGCTCATTTGTAAAACCAATAGCAGGATGTATATCAGCTATAAAAGAAATTTTATTAGCTTTGTATCCAATCTCTTCTTCTAGTTCACGATTAGCACATTGTTCTGCATTTTCTTTAGCATCAATCTTACCGGCAGGTAACTCTATAAAATCATCTTTAGCAGCATACCTATATTGTCTAATTAAACCAACTGTCCCATCAGGCAAAAGGGGTATTATAACTGATGCTCCTGGATGATTAATCCACTCTCTAGTACCAACGGCCCCATTAGGAAGTTTGACCTTATCTGATCTAACATCTAAAAACTCACCCTTATAAACTATTTTAGAGGATATTTTTGACTCTTTAAGAATAGACATTAAAATTTATAGATGATTATTTATATTCTAAGGATAAAGTTTTTGCCTTCTTGATCCACTCCCAATCTGAAGCAAAATATTCAGAAGAAGGTGATGAAGACATTACCTTATCTAATAATTCAACAGCTTTAATTTTTTGCCCATCTTTTTTATATGCCATAGCAAGATATACTGCTTGAGCGATTTTTGATTCTCCAGTATTATAGGCTAACTCTAACCACTTGATAGCATCAGAATTACTAGGCCATGATAAAAGAAATGGAATATAAGGCGACTTATAATGAACAGCACCTAACATAAAATACCCAGCTCCGTCTTCATAATTAGGATCCATTTCAATTATTTTTTTTGAATATGTTCTCATTTTATCAGCAACGCCTTCTCTAGCGGCAGATAGCACACCATAAACCTCAGCCCAACTACCAAGATTAACCAAATACCAATAGATATAATCAACTGATTCTGGATTTTTTTTTATTAAGTCCTGCCCAAGACCTTTACCTTTTTTTAAAATTTCTTTTTTTTTCTCTTTATCTGACTCAGTAAACTTTGCTTTAAAATAATAAGATTTTAATAAATAAAGTGATGCTTCCTCCTTAGTTTTTTGATCATTTAAACAATTTTCAAAAAATGAGATTGCTTTTGTTATATATACTGGGTCAGCTCTATCCTCAATACAATTTTCATGTCTTTGATTATAATATTCTATACCTTTATCGAGATTTGATTGAGCAAAAATATTTAATGTTAAAACATAAAATACAATTAGCAGCCTTATTGTCATATCTTATTAAAAATACTCAATATAAATTATTTTGATTTCTCTTTTAAAATAATCGACCTTATCCTCATCAAATAATAAATTATTAAAATTTAGCTCTAAATGTAAATGTTCAACAAAAGTCCATCTGATAGCAGCGTTTAAATACCCTCCTCTACTGATAGCAAGGTTCTGCGAAGTCATATCATTTTCGTTCAAGGCAGCATTATATTCCATTAACAAAGAAAATTCAGGGTTTAATTCAATATCAACTCCAAAAAATACATTCGGGTCATTATCCCCATCTTCTTTTTCAGTAAAATTATAACTAGTCCCTGCATGAAGGCCCATATTACCAAGAAAAGTTTTCCAATTCTTGCTTGCACTAAGATAAAATCCATATGCTTTCATATCATATCTATTTAAGGAATCCCCTTTATTAAAATTACCAAAGCCCTGAGTATTAAGGCCAATTGCCATGCCTGGCATTGTTATGGACTCATCAATAAGCATATACTTTAGATTTGCTTCAGGCCTAGGATACCAGCGAAGACTATCATCACCAATAAGATTCGGCGAACCATAAGAAAGGCCAAATTGAAAACGATCAGTAATTCCTGCTCTTAAACCCATAATCATACCTCCACCATCTTGTATCCTCATACCTAATGAATAACTACCTCTCATTAATGTTCCCGCTGTAGGAGCAGTAATTAAATCTGTGGGTGGAGGATAACTCTGACCGGTAGGATAAACTTGGCCAATTAAAAAACTTGAAAATATAATTAAAATATAAAGTTTTTGTTTCATTACTTCTTTCTATACTCTAAAGCCTCAGGATAAATTACATCACCCACGCGCGAGGTCAAAGAACGTACCCTATTAAATGGTATCGTTAAAAGACCCTGGTTATCAATTAAATTGAACTGAATACCATTTTTATTTGAACCAACATAATCAATGTCCAGATGCTGCCCAGATTTTAATACTAATCGATCAAATTTTGAATTGGCAATAAAAGCATTATTCTCTGTTATAATTCTCTTATCTTTGATCTCTTTTTTAATAATATCATACTCATCAAGCACATTCCCAGTTCTAGGAGGTGGGTTTTTGTAAAGTTGATCAGCTGGAACCATATCTAACGCGACCTCAGAAATTAATTCTCCATTTTTTCCATATTCCCATATCTGAGTAATATTAGATAATAAATCAAACTTATAATTGAATTTACGAATGATAGATCCAGAAGGTAATTCTCGCCACCTTTCCTCAGATAAAAAATTTAAATAATCATAATCCAGTTCGATTTTGCCATAATCCAATCCATTAATTGTACAAAAAATAATCTCCGATACCCTATCACCCCTTGGAATATAAAAAAGTGAATATTGATTGGTAAAATTCATCATTTCGTTTTTAGAGAATTTCCATTTTTGATATTCTTGACTCCAAGGCTCTTTATTGCTATATACAAATAATTTAATATATTCACCATCAACATTTACCTCACCCTTACGAACAAGCTCTTTATCTTCATTATATTCCATAACCTCTCGTCTATCCAAACTACCATTAGATAAATAATATTCTAGTTTTACAGGAAGATTATAGTCATTAAAGTACGCAGCAAGATGATCATACCCTCTTCTTTCAGATGCCCTCATTGTAATATTAGCAATAAAATTCTTCTCGTTTGCATAATATCGTATAAATGAGATGTCTTTCCCATATAGACTAATAGTAAATAAAATCAAACATATAACTCTCATGGAATGAACCTCCAAACGACAGGACGGTGGTCTGATATTATTGGATCATAGCCAGTGATATAATCGCCAAGCCTGATTGTTTGAACATCTCCACTGCTATTATGCTCATTAAATAAATCTTCTGATATCATAATATGATCAATGAAACTTGGATAACTTGGGAACGAATCATAAAAATTTGATGAAGAATGAGCATTTTCATAGGTAACATATTTATAATTATCCATATCCTCTAAAAAAATATTGAAAGAATTTACACTATAATCATCAGATATATCATCATTCCAATCACCAACAATAATATGATTGACAACACCAGAGGCTCTAGATGAATTAAGATAATTATATAATAATTCTGCGGATGCTAATCTTCGATAATAACCATTATCACAGCATTTAAGATGCATATTTATCAAAGTAAAATCAAATGGCTCATCACCACCAATAAAAGTCATATCTAACTTTAGCGGAGGCCTATAAGCAAATTCATATTCGTAATCTGTAAAGAGATTAGATTGATTTTTTATAATAAATGAATTTTTTTTGTATAATACAACTAAATTTAAATAATCTGTTGCCGTTGACTCCACATAATCATACTCGCTGGTTAAGTCCACTAATTCTCTGAAAGAAGCAATATTTGATATCTCTTGTAAACAATATATATCAGCATTTAAACAGTTAATAATATTAGCTACAGAATCTATAGTAGCCTGCCCTGCCTTTGGAAAATTTTCAATATTCCAAGTTACAACCTCCATACCATTATCTATTGCCAAATTAGGTAATGAACTATTTGGACATGTATCATTGAGTTCCTTTTTTTCAGGAGTGGTAGGATTTGCACAAGAAGCGACTAAATATATCGCCCCTATTAAGAAAATTGTTCGAAACATTTTAATCTAATGGTAATGATAAAAGTATAGGTCTGTGATCAGATATTAAACTACTGTATTCTTCCCAGCCACCAATCCATTCATCTATATTGACAGAACGAATCTTTCCTTTAGAATCATATGCATCAAAAAAACCACTACTAATCATAATATGATCTAAAAAGCTAGGCCAAGTAGGATATGACTGTTGAGCAGAATCATTTACTATTGATTCAGTGACAAAATAAAAATTTTCTCGATCATTAATAAATGGAAAAAAAGACTGATATATTCCTTCATCCTGTAACTCATCGTTCCAGTCTCCAATAGCAATAATATTATTTTTACCATTTTCTATTCTATTAAAAAGATATTCATGGAGCTGTTTCATTGATTGCTGACGACGATAAAGACCGTCTCCACAACATTTTAAATGCATATTAACGACACAAATCTCTTTCACATAATCATCACACTTATAAATAAAATCAACAACTAGCGGTGGCCTACCAGCAAAAAAATAATCATCAAATGCAAAGGGCTCATGCTGAGATAACACTGTTAAGGTATTTTTTTTATATATAATTGCCTGCTCAAGAAATGATGATTGCCTACTGATTACAAAATCATATTCTGGTATCCAAGACATCATCTTATCTAAATCTCCAATTTTTATAACTTCCTGTACTCCAATAATATCAACATCTAAATCTTGAATAATTTCTGCAATTGCCTGCATCGTTTTATCGCCTTCAAGAGGAAACCGCTCCATATTCCATGTCATTATCTCTAAATTATCATTAGTTCCAAGTTTAGGTATTGTATAATTATTATATGCTGATTTTATTTGCATATTACAATTATTATTACCGATACTTGATATTTTATCTGAATAATCTAAATCTTCTTCTTTTTTAGCATTATTTACCCAATTCTTGATTGTATCCGCCATTGCTTTGTCCGCCCATACATCATCTGTAAATAAATTCACCAACATCCCTCTATCTGTCGGGAAAGAATAATCTTTAATTACTTTTTTATCTTGATCAATATTTAATGTTAAATGCCCAATCCCAGTTAAGCTACCATAATTCTGTACAACAATAGCATGCGTATTAGGATCTACCCATGGAGTATTATATCCTTTACTAAAACCACCAGTAATAATCATGTCAACAGACTCAGTAAAATGTGCTAATTCAATCGCATTTTTTATTTCTATCGATTCACCTTCATTAATTTTCTTAATAAATTTTTTGTATTCAATCTCCCTATCATACGGAATGCCAAGATGACACAAAACGAACACAAGGTCTACCTGATTCTTTAATTCAGCTACTTCATCGTTTAACGTTTCTATAAGCGAACTTATTTCTACTCCTTCATAGTTTTCTGGCAATAGCCCATCAGAAATAAATGGAGTGATAAGACCAATTAATCCAATCTTAATGCTCCCGAACTCCAGTACCTTATGTGGTATTATGCCATCAACTCCTTTAAGATTTGCAGCTAAAAATGGAAACTCCGCCTCTTCATTTAATCTAGCGAGGTTTTTTACACCTTGATCAAAATCTCGGACACCTGGCACTAAAGCGTCATAACCCAACCAGTTCATCCATTTAATAATATTTGAGCCTCCATCCCTGGTGCCAAGAGGCGTTCCCTGAAATATATTCCCAGCATCAGTTAAAAGAACAAAATCACCATCGACTTTTGATTCATCTCTTAATGTATTTACGTAAGACATCGCGCCTGCTCCTCCAGCTAAATCAGGAGAAAATTCAGGATTAATAAATCTTGCTGGCCCTTCATGTATTGCACCATGAATGTTATTTGTAAACAAAACATGTAGTTTGAAAGACTCCGCCTGAATAGCCCCTAAGAGAACAAAAATCATTAAAAAGGAAGGGGGCTTTCTCACTCTATTACCATTTAACTAAAATGAATATTTTATTGTTGCCTTCATTACAGCATTAGACTCATTGACAAGTTCTGGCTTATCAACGCTCTGACCAGATGGAACAAATAGATCTGGGTATAAATATTCAACCCCGCCAAATACAGCAGCTATATCTAAACTAAGATTATTAAAAACCCAGCCGGTGCCTATAGTTATTTTAGTAATCTCAAACTCATCGCCTAAAGGAGATTCACTGTAAATAAAACCAAAACGTAGTGGAACTTTATCTAGAATGTTATGTTCAACCCCAAAAGAAATGCTCATCGTTGAATGATAATTAAAATTTGTAGTATCAGATGATTTATGAGTTGCAATCTGACGACTACTATTTTCCCAATCCGTAATAACTATTCCACCAGTCACTACTGTCTCTGTTTTACTTTTAACCTTAGACAGAACGCTTAAACTAAATTCTTGAGGCATTCGAAAAGAGTAAGAAGACGAAGAATCACTTAACCCCCAAAAAGGCAACTGAGTTCTCTCATCAACTGTTGGAATCAATCCTATCAAATCACCAGAATTGTTTAATTGCCCACTAGTATTAAACCCGACATCAAAAGAAGGCTTAAAATGCAATCCAAAAGAATTTTGCTTCAAATCAATAACACCACCAAAGGAATAAGATAGTGGCTCATCAGTATATAAACTAATATCAGTGATACTGGTTTCATCAGAAGCTAAGGCATCATCTGGTTGATTATTTAAATTATGCGTTCCTGATAACATAGAAAGATTGTTATCATATAACTTTTCTATTGAAAAGCCTAACCTCAACTTGCCTAAAACTTTTGTAGCTAAGTCAATCTTCAATGAATTTATTGTTCCATGAATATCTAAAATATGATATCCAACAAGAGGATCTCTATTATAAACTCCTGGACCAAGACTAGCTCTAACCTCTTCAGAGTATTCATATCTCATATCCCACATCGGCGCATTAGATAAAGATAAAGAAATTGGGAAATTAATATATCGGCCTAAATCAATAGCTAAAAGCCAAGAAAATGAAGAATATGATGGCCTATTTAAAACATACACATTCTGTGTAACCACATCATCAAACATATCCATAACAGGAAATGAACGCTTTTCAGTGTAAGACCTTCTTCCAAAGTCAAATAATAAAAAATTAACTCCATCAAAATTACTAAGAGCCGAGTTTTGAGTTAAATCATATCTCGCTCCCCCCATTGCCATCGATCTAGCATTCATAGTAAAATCATCCACAGGAAAAAATGGTGAGAAAAATCTTTGGCCAAACATAAGACTTGATCCCATGATAAAAATAAATAAATAAACTCTATAAATTTTAGAATGCATAATCTAATTGTACCCTAATATCATTTGATGAATTATCGCTTGAAATTGTTTTCCAGTTTAGTCGCTGATTCGGATATTGATTCGTCTCATCCTGAGGCTCAAAAGCATAATTAGTGACAGGGGATGCACTATCAGTGGTCCATTTTAACCTAACTGCCCATCGATCATTAATACGAGAAAATAAAGAAACCCAAAAACGAATTGCATCGCTATTGCTATCAAATACTCTGAAATCAGTGTCCTCAAAATTCCAAATAAAACCATTATACAACATCACCTGACTCATAAGCTTAATCCTTTTATTAAAATTATGAGTTATTTTAAATCCAACTGCCTCACTGCCAGTACCAGCACTTCCTACCAACGAAGGGTCTTCCCCTCCAGAAGTTAAGTCAAGCGTCAGCCTTCTTCTACTAGTGAAATCAACCCAAGACCTTACCCACATTAACTCTAACTGGTCATAAGCAGATAATCTTATCTGCGATCGAATTATTGTCTCTTGAGAATAAAATGCTGAAGGATCAAGTGAGCTCATCGATCCTCTTTTTTGCCACTTATGCCTAATATTAAAACGCACATTGAAAACCGGTCTGTATTGCAATCGCATAACCGTACGAAAATAACGAGCCTGGTCTGCCGCTCTGGTCCATGTATCAAAATCTCCAGATATAACTAAAGCTCTATGTGGCTGATATCGACTGTTTACATACAAACCCTTTTCAGATTGTGGCTGAGCCTGACCAGAGTATAAAAAACCATAAATAGGGTCTTCTAAATAAAATGTATCTTCAAAAATAGTACCTTTATATCGCTGGTAATTTGAGAACGAACGCTGATATGGATTATCAAATTCTAAATCATAATCACGATAGACAACTAGAATACTATAATTATTAAATTGAGCATACCCACTTAAAACAAAAGCATTTGGATCTGATTTTTCTATTCCACTGTTTCCATTTTTATCTAAGACTCCATACTCACCTTGAAGCGCAATGTTTCTTATCACCGTTGAAAAATCAACTCCAAAAACCCGTCGGAATGATTTTGCTTTATCCCATAATGGAGAGTCAGCATAACTAGAATACATTGCAGCAATTTCAGTATCAGCAGTATTACCAATAGATGTTAAAAACTTACCTTCATTGGCATCTGCGATAACTGTTTTAGAGATATCGGGAGTTAAAGGGCGATCATATAAACTCTCGTAAGCAGAGAGCCCTATAAATGTACCTGGCTTTGCTATAATACGCATGCTGCCGCCATAAGTAATTTCTTCTACTACATCTAAAAAATTATAGTCTATACCCACATTTTCATCAGCCAATCCATAATTTGACCTTGGGTATAACGTTATGAACGTTGCAAAAGATTCATCCTGATTTAAAACAGCATCTCTCTTGTGTCTAGATAAGAACCCTACAAAGTCCAAATTATTTGTACCTGATTGAAACGCGATTCCTTTCATTGCATATTGACGAGTGCGAGAAATATCAGGGAATACTCCATGGACTCTTCTACTCCAGCTATAACCAGACCTTCTTGGTGAAAAAAAGTCAGTATTTTCAAACACTATGCCTTGACCTATAGTTGCAGAAAAATTCCCTAAAATAATTCTTTCAAAATTCAAACCCCCTAATTTTAAATCCCTATATGTCAAAGACCACTTTAGACTAGGAATTTTCATATCTCCTAATTTTATATCATAACCTTTTTCACCAAGTTGTCGATGAGTAGCTAAAGAAAGCTTCCAGTGCTTCCCAAAAGTTCCAACTAACTTATGATGTAAATCCCCAGGATGATTATTTAATTGTTCAACAGAGCCAACCTCTTCATCAAATGATGTGGTAGAGGGAAGAGTTTTGTATGTGGTATTATACCATAAATGGAAACTATCTGTAGAGTCATGATTTTCATAAGTAAAAAAATCAACCATATTTCTATAGCCCCAATAACTAAGACCTATCGCGCCACGGAGTGCTTTTGGATAGGTTATTTCTCCTTCATCTATTCTCTTCATAACAGCCACAGCATCAACAGGACTTACATTTTGTAAGGCCATAAGATCATTCCAAGTAGCGGAGTTTATATTTTTTGGCTCAGCCAAACGATCTAACCAGACCTCTACCAGCCCTTCATTTGCTCCTTCTTCTGATGTCCAATTTTCAACTTTTCTATAACGATCACTAAGCCTAGAACCAATAACATTAGATTCATACTGTATATTAAAATTAACTAATTCTTTTAGGTTCTGTATATCCTCAAGCCCTAAAGCATCAACTTTATTTAAGTCATATATATTTTCAATTGGCCCATGGTACAATACAAACTCATACAAACTCTCTGATTGAGAATCAGTTAGCGGGAGAGATCTTATTTCTTCAAAACTAGCACTATTAATTGCTATTTTTTGAGCAAAACAAATTGTAAAAATAAAACATAAGAAATACCTCATCACCTATTAACCTCAATAGAGACCTGGTGAGTAACTGGTAAAACAGGATGTGTAAGCAACCCGTAATCAATATGAATCTTTTTTATAATAACCCCAAAGCCAGTAGCAAACCTATTAGGATCTGTTTGAATACCTGAACGCAAAAAGAAATTGTCTGAAATAGCATAAGACATTCCAGCGTGAAAATTGGTCGCATGACCAACACTTCTTGTTATTGCGGCTGTTGTCCAAACTAGATCATATGGAGAAAATGCTATTCCAACCTGAACCCTTTGCGGGAGTCTTACAGAACTATTTGCCTCCCCGATAGAAGGACTATTAATATTAAACGCCCTAGCCCCAAACCTAATTCGTTTTGCTAAAGATGCCATAACGCCAACATCTACTCCTAAAGAATTATGCGAACCTAAATTGATACCATCCGAACCATCACCTGAAACTCCAGCAGATTTTCCATAATCAACAGAATAATTTCGAACACCATATCCAAATGCTATAGTGCTATTCCTATCTGAACGAAGCAATATTCCCTGATGAAAACCAATTGCAGTTTCATTAGATAAAGTATTTCCTCCGTAGTTGACTGAAAAATTTTCTAAAGTAATCCCAAATGAACCTATTCCCGAAAGTTGAAAATTAGCCCCGGCAAAACTATGACTAAGGTAATCCTGCCCAAATAAAGATTCAGAGCCAGCGATAAACACTGGAGATTTTTGATAAGCACTACCGGCCGGATTAACAAAAACAGACCAAGATTGTTTAGGAATAGCGACATCACTCCCAGCTAAACCAAGAGAAGGCGCTCCATAATATAAATGTTCAGTAGCAACCTGTCCTGTCAAGATTGAAAATAAAAATGATACTAGGCAGAGTCTAAGAAATCTCATATTAATTAATTCTTATAAGTGGCTATCACAACTGGAGCCATTTTCTGAAAACTTTTACCTGTTTTGGCATCAACCACATCAAGGTGAATGATGTATGTACCACTTGGAACCAATCGATTTAAATTGTCTCTCCCATTCCAATAATCATCTTTAAGATAAGAAATTCCACGATACTCATCATATAATGTAGTTATTAATCTTCCTGAAGTATCAAATACTCGTAGCTTAATTCTAGCATCTGAGGGAAATTTAAAGGTGTACTTAATTTTTTCACCTAGTTGAGGAACAAAGGGATATGGTGATACGGTTAGGCTTGCAGTATAATCACCTATCTGACCTTCTAATTTTTCATTAATATCTGTTTCATAAGCAGGGAGAATTTGACCCTCACCATTATATTGCCCTGCTATGCCGCTGACCTCAATATCATTGCCAACATTTAACAATGAATCTATCCTATCATTCACGACTGAATCACCAACTGAATTATATAGAACATTAGTAGAGTTCCATATTCTAACTGTCGTAAAGGCACCATCTATGCCCTGCAAAGTAATATTAGAACCCCCACCTAGGTTGTCAACCCTAGAGACAACTCTCCCATCAAATTTGACATAAGTATTCATATATTTTAGTACTTGATATGAATTCGAATCTTCAGGGTTAATAATTTCAATAAACTGATTAAATTTATTAATAGAGCTAATAGTCAACAGCGGTATTTGAGCATCTGTTTTTAGTACTGATATCGTTGAGTTAATTAATTGTGGCTGTAAGGTTGGAACTGACTCAGTGCCAACATATACACTTAATGTACCATTTACTTGAACTGAGTCTCCTCTATTTAATGACTCACCTGACTGATCTAATAAAATCCCTTGACCAGATGCATCTTGAACAAATACTTGAACCCTATTTGTACGCAAAATACCACTTGGAACAGTAACGACACCTGTAATCTCAACTTCTTTCCCTATATAACTATCAAAATTTTCTATTAAGCTAGCAATAGTTAATTCTTCTGGCGGCTCTGATATCATTACTGCTACTTTGCTAGTCGAATCTTTAAGACCAGATATGTCTTCTGCTATAACAGAATAAATTAATGAGCCCGATTCACCCAAAGGTCCAATCTGCACAGTATAAACGGAAGATGATGTCTCAGACATGGAAACTGATACGTCCTCGCTTTGAAACTCATACTTGAGATTTACGGCGGCTAATCCCTCATCGTCTGTAACTGCCACCTCAAATACCAATATATCTTCTGTTGTAGGCGATGAAGGAGTCAAACTAAGATTTGAAATATCAGGCTTAGATGAAA
>Ga0208410_1001545_pt1 | contig 11797 bp, 11 predicted proteins | sample ETN02SmetaG_3_FD_185787 | JGI IMG/M metagenome (GOLD analysis project Ga0208410, IMG submission 185787) | Marine microbial and viral communities from oxygen minimum zone, Eastern Pacific Ocean - ETNP2014F10-02SV257 (SPAdes) (version 2) | ecosystem: Environmental > Aquatic > Marine > Oceanic ... | reverse complement strand
TCAAGCTATGTAACCCATCTAAAAGGTAGAAAACAAGTTGTTTCAGATGTTTTTGAGTGCTCAGCAACAAATAATGATGTTGGGGTTGAAATAGCTCTTCAATGGACAGATTCATACTCAGAGAGCGTTTTATGCTATACAAATAATATTCCCCAAAAAGATGGCGGGACCCACCTTGCTGGATTTAGGGGCAGTTTGACAAGAGTCTTAAAGGCTTTTATTAAGAAAGAAAATGCTAAAAAAATACCAACAGACCTGCTTGGAGAGGATGTTAGAGAAGGACTAATTGCTATTGTTTCAGTTAAAGTGCCAGATCCAAAGTTTTCATCTCAAACTAAAGAGAAATTAGTTTCATCTGAAGTAGAAAGCGTCGTTAGTACAGTTTTTAGCAAGTATTTTAATGAGTATCTTCTTGAAAATCCAAAAGATGCAGTTAGCATATCATCAAAAGTTGCAGAAGCTGCGCTAGCTAGGGAAGCTGCAAGAAAGGCAAGAGAAATGACCAGAAGAAAAGGGGTCTTAGAAATCGCAGGACTTCCAGGAAAACTTGCAGATTGCCAGGAAAAAGACCCAGCATTATCTGAAATCTATATTGTTGAGGGTGATTCCGCTGGGGGCTCTGCCAAACAAGGAAGGAATAGAAAGAATCAAGCAATTTTACCCCTTAAAGGTAAAATAATTAATGTTGAGAAAGCTAGAATAGACAAAGTTTTGGGATCTCAGGAGGTTGGAACCCTAATAAAAGCACTGGGGTGCGGTATAGGAGAAGATTTTGATATTGAAAAATTGAGATATCACAGAATAATTATCATGACTGATGCAGATGTTGATGGTTCTCACATCAGAACGCTGCTTTTAACATTATTCTATAGACAATTTTATGATATTTTAGATAAAGGACATGTTTATATTGCATTGCCGCCTTTATATAAGATAACCAAAGGAAAGCAATTTGAATATGTTTCAGACGAAAGTGAGAAAGATGCAGCAATTAAAAGAATTTCTTCTGGTGGAACCAGGGGTCTTGAGGTTCAAAGGTATAAAGGCTTGGGTGAAATGAATCCAGACCAGCTTTGGTCAACAACAATGGAGCCAGAAAATAGGAAAATGATGCAAGTTACTATAAATGATGCAAATGAAGCAGACCAACAGTTTGAGATCTTAATGGGTGACCAGGTTGAGCCAAGAAGAGAGTTTATTGATAATAATGCACTTTCAGTATCTAACTTAGATATTTAACCTATATTAAGATATTCATCATTAATCCAGGATCTTACTCGTTGAGTTAGCTCTTTTGAGCTTCCCCCAGCAAAAAGAGGACCTATTTTAATTTTTACCGTGCCAGGTCTTTTAATAAATTCTTTATTAACCCAATATTTACCAGAATCATGACATATAGGTAATATGGGTACATCATACTTGGCAGAAATGTACCCACAACTATTACTAAAATCTCCTATGCCCTTTTTAGGCTTAACCCTAGTGCCTTCAGGGAATATTAATACCGAGAAACCGCTATCAATTCTTTTGATTGCTTCAGTTTGTACCCTTCGAAGACTTTGTATTTTATTTTTTCTATTTATTGGAATTGGGCCCATAAAAGCTAGCGCCCATCCAAAAAAAGGTATGTAGAGAAGCTCCTTTTTAATGATAGTAGAAATTGGATGGATTATAGTTTGCAGAAAAAGTGACTCCCATTGCCCTTGGTGGTTAGCAACAATAATAACAGGAGTTTTGGGTATATTTGATGCCCCTTCTATTTCCCAATTTATACCACAGAACAACTTTAAGCTAAATAATATAAAAGAAATCCAAATGGAAGCTATTTTTGATAGCCTTTTAGGAGAACAAAGGGGATATAGTATTAATATTAAGGCGCATATAACAGGAAGGCTAGAATATAGCAATATATTGAATATTAAACTTCCTAAGAAGAGCACTTAAACCTTTTTATCTTACACCCCTATTATAATTAAACATCTGTCCCATTTATTAGCTTTTTCAGCTCAGATTTAATATCTTGAATTTTAAGCCTATCCTGCTTCATGCTGTCCCTATCTCTAACAGTTACTGTTCCATCCTCAAGAGATTCAAAATCAACCGTAATGCATAAAGGCGTGCCTATTTCATCATGTCGTCTATAGCTTTTGCCAATATTTCCTGAATTTTCTAATAAAACTCTCCCAAGCTTTAAACCTTGTAATTCATTTTTAATTTCTTGTGCCATAGCAACAAGGCCATCATGATTTCTTTTTAGAGGTATAACCGCTGCTTTTATTGGAGAAAGGTGCGCCTTTAGACCAAGAACTGTTCTCTCCTTTCCTCCCTCAAGAGATTCAACTCTATATGCTTCATTCAGTATTGCTAAAAAACCTCTCTCTACTCCAGCGGAAGGCTCAATAACATATGGAACATTCCAATTCTTTGTTTCTATATCTTGAACAGCAAGCTTCGAATTAGAGTCTTTATTTTCTTTAACCAGCGCATCAAGATTTAATTCTGATTGGTTTTTGCTATGAGAGCCTAGATCAAAGTCAGTTCTATTTGCTATGCCCTCTAACTCCTCAAGCCCGTGGGGGAATTTATACATTATATCTACAGTAGCTTTAGAGTAGTGTGCTAACTCATCTTCAGGGACATTATATAATTCTAGTGAGTCCTTACTAACCCCCTGCGCCTCCCACCAGGCGATCCTTGTATCAATCCATTCTTTATGCCACTTTTCATCAGTTCCTTTTAAACAGAAGAATTCAAGCTCCATTTGTTCAAATTCTCTCACCCTAAATATAAAATTTCTTGGGGTTATTTCATTCCTAAACGCTTTACCAACCTGGGCTATTCCAAAGGGTAATTTTTTTGAAGTTGAGTCAACCACATTCTTAAAATTTGTAAAAATATTTTGAGCTGTTTCCGGTCTTAGATAAGCAAATGAAGTTCCATCATCAATAGGGCCCACGCTTGTTTTGAACATTAAGTTAAAGGGTCGAGGTTCGGTTAAGTTTTTTGATTTGCAGCCAGGACACTGAGACCCATCAAGCTGGTCTGCCCTCCATCTACTCTTACAATCTTTACAATCAACCATTGGGTCAGTGAAAGTATCTTCATGACCAGAATATTTCAAAACATTTTGTGCAGTTAAAATTGAGGCGTCTAATCCCTCTACATCATCCCTGTCATAGACCATTGAGGCCCACCAAGAGTGCTTGATATTATTTTTAAGCTCAACACCTAGAGGCCCATAATCATAAAGACCTTGCATTCCCCCATATATTTCATTGGCCTGAAAAATAAAACCTCTTCTTTTGCAGAGAGCTACTAGCTCGTCCATAGTTTTAGCCGTCAAAACATTTCCTTATAATATATTTGGATAGATCAAATTATAGAACCCAGTATATTACTGTAAAATAATAATTACATGCTTAATAACAATTTTTTATAAAAAAATGAGAGTTTTATTTTATCTCGCATCTATTCTTCCTTTAAGATTAGCTAGAAGAATTATCAGAGGCGTGTTGAAAATAATACCCTTTCAAATGCTAACCTCCTTCAAAATAACTCACATAAATATTCAAATAGCATTTGAAGAGCTTTCAGATAAAGAGCAGCTTGATTTGGCAAAAAGAAGTTTTGTGGAAACGGTATGCAGCGCCTATGAAACAATGTTTTCATTATCCAGGCCGCCAAGCTCGATTTCTAAAAATATAGTCAGGGTAGACAATAGATTTTTAATGTCAGAGGCGTTTAAGAAGAAAGATGGCCTCATCCTGTCCGGCATGCACAACAAAAGCATTGACATGCTTTTGCAATGGGTTAACTGTCAAACTGCGACAGTTGGATTGTATAAACCAATTAAAAATAAATTTGTTGATGTTTATGTAAGAGCAAGAAGGGAGCAAATGGCTAATAAGATCTTTCCAACTAGCTATCAAGGAGTAAAAGAGTTATTTAAAGCAATAAGCAAGCAACAGGTTATCTTAATGGGATCTGACCAAGTTCCCAAAGAAGGCATGGGTGAGTATGCTTTATTTTTTAACAGAGAAGCTTATACGACAACCCTAATCCCTTCACTTGCAACGAAAACAGGCAAAACATTAATATATTCTGCGCTTTGCAGAGGATCTGGTGATTCTCTTAAGATTATTATGAAAGAGTCTTCAGGCGCCGCTTCTGCTCAATCTATGAATTCAGCGATGGAAGAAATTATTAAAAAGAATCCAGAAGATTACTCTTGGGAATATAAAAGATTCAAGAAGCCGCCAGAAGGCACTTTAAACCCCTATAATATTTAACGCCTCCAGAAAAGAGGCATAAACAATACAAGGATTGTGAAGATCTCAAGTCTTCCTAGTATCATTCCAAAAGCCAAAATTCCCTTACCAAAATCTGTAACGGACGAATAATTTGATGCAACCTCACCAAGTCCAGGACCGAGGTTATTCAGACAAGCGCCTATTGCAGAAAAAGCTGAAGCAAAATCTAGCCCAGTAGACAGAAGGGCAAATAAAAGCAGCATAAAACAAATAACATATATGGAAAAGAAGCCCCACACAGATTCTGCAACAGAGCTATCAACAACTTTTGAACCAATTTTTACGGACACAACAGCTCTAGGATGAATTATTTTAATAATTTGTTTTTTAGCATGATTTAACATGATCAAGATTCGCCATGACTTAATTCCACCACCTACTGAACCCGAGCAACCGCCAATAAAAGCACCAATCAAGAGAAGAAAACCAACAACAGTAGGCCAGGCTGAAAAATCAGCAGTAGTAAACCCTGTTGTTGAAACTATAGAGATAGCTTGGAAAAATATTTTTCTATTAGATGGATTCTCGCCAATGTCTAGAAACATTATTAATGAGGCACTAACAAATACTAATAAGATAATACTTATAAAAAATTTAAACTCTGGATCATAAAAATATCTTAAAACCCTGCCTTTAAATAGAGCCCCATAATGCAAAGCGAAACTTGATGCTGAAATTATCATAAATAAAATACAAACCATTTCTATGCTAAAACTATCGAAGTAACCTATGCTTGCGTCGTGGGTTGAAAAGCCGCCTATTGATACAGTGCTGAGGCTATGAGCAACCGCATCAAAGCCAGACATACCTGCTATCCAATACATTAACGCACAAGCAATAGTTAGCCCGAAATAAATTACCCAAAGAGCTTTCGCTGTTTCTGTTATTCTTGGAGTAAGCTTTTGTTCGCTCATGGCTCCAGGTATTTCAGTTTTATATATTTGCCCACCACCAATTCCCAAAATAGGCATAACAGCTATTGCTAGAACAATTAACCCCATGCCGCCCATCCATTGAAGCAATTGTCTATATATCAATATAGATTCATCTAAAACATCTATATTTGATATCACAGTAGCACCAGTTGTAGTAATGCCTGACATAGATTCAAAAAAAGAATCCATAAAAGCCATTCCGCTCAAATAAAAAGGCAAAGATCCAGCAAGGGCTAGAACAAGCCAAAACAAAGTAATAATGACAAAACCATCATTTGAACTTAGTTCCTGTTTATGATTTCTTGATAATGCCCAAAACAAAAAGCCGATTATTACAACAATAAGAAATGTTTTTATAAATATGTCTAAACTTGAGTCCTCATAAAGAAGGGAAACCCCGATAGGAATTAAAAAGGACAAGCTAAAAAACATTAGCAAAATACCAAAAAGGTTTGAAATAGCTTTTAAGTTCATTAGATTTTAGTAAATAACTTTTCTACCTCTTTTACCTTTTCCTTATTAGACAGGAAAATAATAAGATGATCTTCTAAACAAAGCTCAACCTCGGAAGAGGGCATGACCACATTTCCATTTCTAACTATCGCTCCTATTGAAGCCTCATCAGGAAGCGGAAGCTCTCTTATTGATTTTCCAAAATATTCACTTGTATGCTCATTTGCATGAACAATACCCTCTAAAGCTTCTGCGCCTGAATGCATTTTTAGAATTACATCCTGCGCAACATCACCTTCTCTAAGATATTGAAGAACAGATGAAACGGTTAATCTGTGCGGAGCAATGCAGTTATCAACAAACCCCGGAAGAATACTTACATAAGAAGGATTGTTTAATATAACCATTGTTTTAGTTGCACCCAGCTTCTTAGCTAACAATGAAGCCATAATATTTGCCTCATCATCATTTGTTACTGCACAAAAAACATCTATTTGCGATATATTTTCGCTAACTAAGAGCTCTTTATCAGCACCCTTCCCATTTAGCACTATAGTTTTTTCTAACTCTCTGGAGATTTCTTCACATCTCTCTTCATTAGACTCAATAATTTTTACTTTATATTTACTTTCAAGCTGTTTCGCCAAACTAAACCCAATTTTGCCACCACCAATAATCATTATTCTTGAATGGCGGTCTTGGTCTGAACGCATTTCATTAACAACGGCATCTACATTCTCTTTGGCTGTAACAAAGTAGACCTCGTCGCCCTCCTTAATGATGGTATCCCCGTTTGGTATAAATGGTTTATTTTTTCTATATATTGACGGGATATAGCTTTTAACATCAGGCATATCATCTTCAATAGTTCTTAAAGCCTTATCCACTAATTTTCCAGACTTTTTAACCTTAACTGATACAAGGTTTACCTTTCCATCTGCAAATTCTTCAATTTGCTCCGCGCCAGGATGGTCAATAAGCTCTTTTAAATGAGTGGTTACCTCATTCTCAGGGCTTATAGGAATGTCTATTACACCCTCACCAAAAGAATCAAGAGAATCTAAATATGTACTATCTTTAAATCGGCATATGGTCTTCTTAACAGAAAATTGTGCTTTAGCAATTTGGCAAGCAGCAATATTAACCTCATCATTATTAGTTACTGCAAGGACAATAGTATCTTCATCAGCATTAGATTTTTTAAAGGAGCTCGGGTGTGCCGCATGACCAAGCACGGATGCTATATCTAGCCTATCTTGAAGATAATCAACCTTAGATTTATCAAGATCAACAATAGAAACATCATAGTTATCTTCAGACAGATTCCTTGCCAAACTTTCTCCAACCTTGCCCGCGCCGAGAATAATTACTTTCATAGCCTATTAAATTAAACCTCTTTTAATAGAATTAAAACCCCTAATATAATATTTGCTATTTTATAAAAAAATCTTGATATGAATTAAATGCATCCCTAGAACTAATAATATTTTTATTTGGAAATTGTAAGTAAGTAATCACTATGGATGTATCACCTGTTTTGAAGGTTATACCATCCTTATTAATTTTAATAAAAGAGCCAGGAGGACAATCAGAAGTATCCCTGCTTTCTGCCATCCCATGCACTTTTATCACTTTATTTTTAAATAAAAAATATGATCCTGGCCATTCTTTATATGCATAAAACTTAGCAATAATTTGTTTAGAAGAGTCTGCAAAATTAATTTGGCCATCACCTTTAATGATTTTTTTACAATATGAGGCCTGCTCATTATCTTGTTTTGTATACTTCAACTTCTTATCTTTAATTAGCGACAAAACGTCGAACAAATTATTTGCAGCAAGTTCAGATAGTTTTTCCTCCAAAGACTGCTTGTCCTCTCCATCTTCTATTTTTATTGATACAACTTTAGCAATATCACCTTCATCCATTTTTTCATTCATTTTCATAAAAGAGACCCCGGTTGTCTTATCACCATTTAGTATTGATGATTGAATCGGAGATGCGCCTCGATATTTTGGCAATAATGAAAAATGGATATTTATACAAGAATTTTTAGGGTGTTCTAGAAGCCATTGAGGCAGAATCTTTCCATACGCTGATACAACTATGAAGTCGGCATTTATCGCTTTAACTTTATTTTTAAAGTTTATGTTCTTTAAATCATCCGGTTTAACAACCTCTATGCCCAAAGATTGAGCTTCAACACAGACCTCAGAAGAATTCTTCAAAAGACCCCTTTTACTTTTTTTATCAGGCTGGGTTATGACAAGAGGAATATCTACCCCTTCAGAGTGTAGTCTTTTTAGAATCTCGGCCGATGGCCTCGGGCTGCCTGCAAATATTATCTTCATTTGTACTTAAATTCGTCTAAAATCTTCTAAAATCGGTTAAATATGGTTAAAATCTTATTATATGTACTATTTAGTAGCTTTTTTCTTTAATCTTGATTGTTTTAATGGGCTAAGAAAATCAGCAATCAACTTTCCTTCCAGATGGTCTATTTCGTGTTGAATGCATACTGTCAAAAGCCCCTCAGGATGCATTTCATGATTATTTCCCTTTATATCAAGCCAATTTAACTTAACCTTGTCTGGCCTCATAACTTCAACATTAACTCCTGGAACTGAAAGACAACCTTCTTCACACGGAACTAGACTTTTGTCGTCTAATATAGTTACAACAGGATTAACAAATACCATTGGATCATCTCTATCTTCGCTAACATCTATTACAACAACTCTTTTATGAATATCTACCTGAGTTGCAGCCAGGCCTATGCCATTTTCTTTATACATTGTCTCTAACATATCATTAGAAAGATTTTCTAGACTTTTGTCGAATAATGAAATCTCTTCTGCGACCTTTCTTAGACGAGGATCTGGGTATTTTAAAATTTTTAAAATTGACATATTGGCTTATTATATGCTCTTAATTTATAATCTGCATTATTTAAAGAGGTAATATTAAAATGTCAGAAAATAGCGTAGATGTAGCAGTTTTAATGGGTTCAGACTCTGATTTGCCAGTTGTTGGTGAGGTTTTTAAGATTTTTGATAATTTTGGAGTTAAATACACAAAAAGCGTCCTTTCAGCACACAGGAGCCCGAATCAAGTAATAGAACTAATAAAAACCTCAGAATCTAATGGTTGTAAGGTTTTTATAGCAGCCGCTGGCATGGCAGCTCATTTAGCTGGTGCAGTTGCAGCTCACAGCCACAAGCCCGTAATTGGCATACCTATTGAATCAGGAGGCCTAGGGGGCTTAGATGCGCTTCTTTCAACTGTTCAAATGCCTCCAGGACTTCCAGTTGCAACAGTTGCAATTGGAAAAGCGGGAGCTAAAAACAGTGCAATATTAGCAATTCAAATACTCTCTACTTCAGATTCAGATCTTGCCAAAAAAATGTCTGATTATAGAGCTAACCTAACTAACGAAGTTCTAGAAAAGAATAAAAATTTAAACTCATAATTTGTGGAAGTTTTTTCATCTGAGGCCAAAGCTTCTCATTGGCTAAAACAGGGGAACATATTAATTCATCCGACTGAAGGGGTTTGGGGGATTGGCTGCGATGCATTCAATCGCAAAGCAGTAAAAAGGGTTTATGAGATTAAGAAAAGGGCTTTAAATAAAAGCCTAATAATAGTGTGCAATAATATTGATATTATGCAGGATTACTTAATGCCTTATGACTCCCACGATGTTGACGAAATTCTTAAAATTACTAAAGGGCCCGTAACAATACTTTACCCATATTCCAAAGAGAGATTACCAGAGCATTTACAGAATGATACGGGAAAACTGGCAATCAGAGTAAGTGCTCACTATCCTCTAAAGTCCTTACTAGAAGAATTTAATAATTCAATTGTTTCCACATCAGCAAATATATCAAGCCAAGAAACTCTCCAGGATATAGAGGCTATAAAGGAAATATTTCCCCATGAAGATGTTGCCCTCTTTAATAAAGAATTAGGCTCTTTAAATAAACCTACACCTATTATTGATTTAATCAGCAAAGAAATTTTAAGACAATAATGAAAGTAGAATTTGAGCATATATTTGAATCACAGCAACAAGATATCATCGATAAGTTATCTAGATATGAGACCGCTAATTCTTGCAAAATCTCTGACAACACCTGGTCTAAATCATCTGGTGGAGGTGGAAGAACTTTTGTAATTGAGGAAGGAGCTTTTTTTGATAAGGCTGCTGTAAATTTTTCATCAATAGTTGGAAATAAATTGCCAGATTCCGCAACAGGATTAGTTGAAAAGAAAGAAGCTAGTTCTTTTAAGGCTATGGGTGTTTCAGTAATAACTCATCCTACAAACCCTTACATTCCGACAAGCCATATGAACATAAGGATGTTTTTAATTTTAAATAAGAAGAAAGAGCTTGTTGATTGGTGGGTAGGTGGAGGATATGACTTAACACCATACTTTATATATGAAGAAGACTGTATTAAGTGGCACAAAGACGCAAAATCATGCTTAGATGCATTTGATGCAAGATATTATGAAGATTTTGCTAAAAATTGTGATGAATACTTTTTTTTACCCCATAGAAACGAGAAAAGGGGCATCGGGGGCATATTTTTTGATAATTTGAATGATTTAAGCATAGATGAATCATTAAAAATGCTACAAAACGTCTCAAATACCTATATTAAAAGCTTTTTAAGCATAATAAATACAAGAAAAGATACTAAATTTACCCAAAAAGACAAGGATTTTCAGGAATATAGAAGAGGTAGATACGTTGAATTTAACCTTATTTTAGATAGGGGCACAAAATTTGGGCTCCAGTCTGGTGGCAGAATAGAGTCAATTTTGGCATCCCTGCCGTCAAAAGCTTCATGGGTTTACAAAAAAGATGCATTTATTGATAAAAATGAAGCAAAATTATTAAAAGGTCTAAAAAAGAAATATAGAGGTTAGCTTTAAGAAATGTCTAAATTATTTAAATTAGGAGTAATAGGTTCGCCAATCGATCATTCATTATCTCCTTTTATACATTCTAGATTTGCTAGACAAGAAAATATAAATATAGACTACAGGGCATATAAAGTAGAAGATGAAGAATTACAAGATTTTATAAAAGAATTCTTTTCATCAAAAGAGGCAAGGGGGCTAAACGTAACTTTGCCGCACAAACAATCCGTCACAAAGTTTATTAAAGATATTTCAAGAGAAGCGAAATTTATAGATGCTGTTAATACTATTTCGAAGGACAACAATATCTTACACGGATCTTCCTCGGACGGAGATGGTTTGATTAATGATTTAAAGTCTAAGGACATATCAATTGAGAATAAAAAGATATTGATAATAGGTGCAGGTTCTGCTGTAAGAAGTATCCTTTTTAAATTAATAAAAGCAAAACCAGATTCAATTACTATAATTAATAGAACGTCTGATAAAGTAAAAAAACTTCAATCAAAATACCTAAGCATGATGTCAATCTCAGTAGAATTAGATGCAGATAAATATGACTTGGTTATTAATGGATCTTCGGCTGGTTTGACAGGCAGCTTCATTCCCCCAGATGAGAATTTATTTCATAGCCAAACAATTTTTTACGACTTAAATTATTCATTAGTCAGCACGCCATTTTGTTCTTGGGCAGAAACAATTTCAAATCAAACATTTGATGGAATGGGGATGCTTGTATCTCAAGCAGCAATATCATTTGCTGAGTGGTTTGGAGTAACACCAGATATAAAAAAAATAACAGATGAATTAATAGAGCTAAGAAATTGAATAAATTTATAAAATTTATTGCTGGCGCAATTTGTCCAAAATGCGCTGAGACAGACTCAATAGCTATTCACAAAAACGATGATGAGATTTATTGTGTCAAATGTGGGTACAAAGAGTTCAGGCCAGGATCAAAAAAAGATATATTCAATAAATCAGAAAATAAGATTATTAACACAAAAGAGATTTAATAAGAACTGATTTAATAGCAAGATTAAGATATAATAAATTACCGCATATCAATATCTTATATTATCAAAACCACAGTATGTTTTATATCTATTTATAAGATAGCATTCTCAGTCATTTATAAAGAAAGAGCAAAGAGTTTTTATTCATTGTGG
>Ga0208410_1001542_pt1 | contig 11828 bp, 9 predicted proteins | sample ETN02SmetaG_3_FD_185787 | JGI IMG/M metagenome (GOLD analysis project Ga0208410, IMG submission 185787) | Marine microbial and viral communities from oxygen minimum zone, Eastern Pacific Ocean - ETNP2014F10-02SV257 (SPAdes) (version 2) | ecosystem: Environmental > Aquatic > Marine > Oceanic ... | reverse complement strand
CTCGAAGACGGTTCGCGCGCGAGGGGGTGAAGCGACGGTGGCGACGACGTCGGAGGCGGAGGCGAAGAAGAAGCGCGCGCGGCGACCGAAGGCGTCGACGGGCGCGCGAGGCGCGAGAACGGCGTCGGGGGCGCCTCTGGGGGAGACTCGAGAGATACGCGCGGCCACCGGAGGTGCGTTGACGGCGACGCGACTCCGCGCGCGGGCGCGGGCGGTGTGTTCGAAGGAGGGGATCAAGGTTCGCGCCGACGCGACGAAACTCTTCGGAAGCGCGTGTCGGGAACGCGTGCGACGAGTCGTCGCGGACGCCATCGCGCGACGAAATTACGCGCGCGCGATCGACGGCACGCGATGGAGCGATCCGGGTTCGGGAAAACGTCTCCTTCTCTCGCACGTCGCGGAGGCGACGCGAGACGACGTCGCCGTCGACGCCAACCGTTCCGCCGCGAGCGTCTTCGCCGCGCTTCAACCACCCTTCGCGCGGTGACCACCGGTCGCTCTCGCGCGCGCAGTCAACCAACCATTCACATGCCCACTAGTCTTCCCATCAGTCATCGCTCGCGCGGCGCGCGTGTAACGTGTACATTAGTATTATTGTTCGGCGGCGGCGCACGTACCGTATTCTCGCCCGCGGCGTCTCTCTTCTTTCTCCTATACGCCGAGGAATGTCGGAAAATCGATCGCGCTCTATTATTATTAGTTATTACACACACTCCCACTCCGCGCCGACTCCCTCGGACGCGGCGCGGCTCTCAGAGCGTTCATTCGTCCCTTCGCGCGCGCACATAATACATACAACAAAAAACCCGCGTCGCGTCCGACGACGACGCGTCGTCCGATCGATCGACTCGACTCCGCTCTCTTCGCCCTCACTCCGATCTTTTCGACCGCGCGCGCCTCGCCCCCGCGCGCGTCCTCGGCGTCGTCAACAGACCCAAAATCGCCCCGCGGGCCGACGTCCCGGTCGCCTCGGTCGCCCCGCGCGTCATCGGGGATGACGATTCCCCGCCTCTGTTCGCGCGCCTCGCGCCTCGGTGACGCCCGAGGGCGGTGAGGTCCAACCACACGCTTCCATCGGCGTCCTCCGCGGTCGCGCCCGTCGTCACCTCGCGTCGACGCGCGTCGGGACGCGGCGGTTCCGGGGTCACGCGCACGCGAGCTTTTCCAGAAAAGCGTCGGGGACGCATCGCGTCGTGACGCGGTGACGCGGACGCGAACGAGGCGAACGCGCGGTGCATGTGACGGAAGGAAAATTCGTCGACGGAGAGACCGAGAAGAGAGGCGGCGGCGACGGTCGCGCGCGCGCGTGTGACGCAAGATTTGTGAATTGGCAGACCGTTAGTTTTTCCCGCCATTTTTTGAAAAACTTTTTCAGAAAAAGTGAACAGGGAAAAAAGGTGTTCGCGCGCGTTCGAGTCGCGCCGCGGGCGCGCCGTGGATGATGGATGCGTGTGTGGATGAAAACGCTAGTAATACTCGTCGTCGTCGTCATCGTCGTCGTCGGACCAATCGGTGTCGCGACGGCGACGACCGCGACCGCCGCGTCTCGACGTCCTCGCCCTTTTCCCGTCGGCCGCCGCCGACCTCTTCGACGCGGGTTTCTTCTTGGTGCGGTTCAGACGCGCGCGGCCGCGCGAGGCGACGATGCCGTGGGCGTCGTAGTCAATGGCGGCGTCGAGACCGATCTCCTTGAGACGACGGACGACGCCGGCGGCGACGCCCGAGCCCGACGCGCTCTTGGGGTCGCCGATGTAGTGATAAATGCGACCCTTTGATTTTAAGATGCGCTTAAGCTCGGCGTAGAACTCGGTGGAGTAGAGCTCGCCGGCGAGGGAAAACGTCGGCGGATCGTGGACGATGACGTCGAATTCGGCGTCGGGAAGCGTCTTGACGACGTCGGCGCCGTTCCCGTACAGCTGTTCGATGCCTCCCTCAAACAACGGTCTCGAGTGCGGATTCATTCGGCACATGGCCGTCATCGTTCGATCGAGCTCGATGGTCGTCACGCGGGCACCGTATTTTTCGAAAGCCACGCACGACGTGTACGCCAATCCCGTGCAGACGTCGAGCACGCGCGCGCCTCTCCGAATCGGTCCCGCCGACGCCAACTTCTTCTCCGTGTCCTCCTTCGGATCCACCCCGACGCCGAATCGATGCATGGAAAACCCCGCGATGAGTGCCGTCGGCCACGTTCCATCCCCCGTCGGCATCAGAGACACCGCGCGATTCGTGTCGTCGCTGTACCGCACCACTTTTCGAAATCCTCCCGTCGTCCAGTCCTCCTGGTTCGCCGGTTCGTACACCCCTCGCTCGTCCGCCGCCATCGTCTCCACGTCTTCCCACGCGATGAAGACGTCTCTGGTACCGCCGTCGCTCGTCTCGATCGTCGCCTCGACCCCGCGCGGGGCGAGCGTCGCCTCCACGCGCGGCGTTTTCCAAAAATCAAAACTCACGCTCGCCCTGTCGTCGCCGCGTTCGCGCGCCTCCGCGCACCGTCTCGCCTCGAACGCTGTGACGAGCGGCGGGTGCGGGTCGAGCAACGGCAGCGGCGGTTCGAACCGCGCGCGCGCGTCGTCGTCCGGGTCGGCGTCGCGAGAAACGGCGCGCGGGACGCTCGCGCGCGAGCACCGGTGGTGGACGCTCGCGCGCGCGTTCGACGACGCGCGCGCGCCGTAGACGCGGTCGAGAGGGGGCGAGGACGTCGACGGTGTCATCGCCGAGCGATTCGCGTCGCGCGGGAACGGTCAGACGGTGGTCGTCGAGCGACTGACTGTGTCGATTGATCACAACCTGAGCTCGGCGTCGGTTGGCGAACGAAACGCCGCGCGCGTCTCCGTTCACTGGGAGTTGAGACCGATGGCGCTCGAGGCGGCCTCGGCGGAGAACTTGTCGTCGGGGCTAGATGCCGATTTGAGCGGGTTCCTGGGCGCGGTCTTCGTAATTTGGATCGCGACGCCGGATTTGTTTGCGTGCGAACGCGCCTCGACGAGGGCGCGAAGTTGCTCGCCGCCGCCGCTGGCGTTGATGAGGAAATCCTTGACGTGGTTGGCAGCCTTCTTTTCGCTTCGCATGGCGCCGAGTTCGGTGACACACGCGTCGAGCGCGTCCTTGGTCATGCCGGGAAGGGAGAGTAAGATTTGAGACACGGACTGGGTCTTGGGTAAGAGCCAGACGATGATGTCGCGAATCAACCCGAGAATGTCAGCCTGGTAGGCGGCGTTGGAACTCTGCGTCAACGCCACGAGGGTGGCTTGAAAAACCTCCGAACCGACCGTCTCTCGAAGCGCCTGCGGAGCGTCGGGACCGCCGGCGGCGGCGGTGAGCCCACGCACGAAGCTCAACGCGTGGCCGGTGGCTTCGGCGTCGTCCCAGGTGAGCGCGGCGGTGCCGGTGGCGATCCCAGCTCGCACCGCGTTCGCGTCTCCGTGCGCGATCCACGCCGAAATATGTTTTCCACCGGCGTACACGGTGGACATTTGCGAGTTGGACATGTCACCGATGACGCCCGACATACCGCTTCCTCTGCTCTTGCGCCCGTACGTGCCCTCGGGGGCAGCGACGATGGCGAGAAGCGCGCAGTGATCTCTAGTCACGTCGCGCAGGATGCGTTCCGAAATCAAATCATCCACCTGCACGCCGTCGATCTCGTCTTCGTCGTGCTTATCCATCGTCTTCGTCGCGTTCACCACCTTTGTGTCCATCCATCCCGCAGATAAGCGATCGTGCAGGGACGCGCACAGCGGATTCACGAGCTTCGCTTGCCACAACGCGCGATGCGCCGCGGGGCACCGACCCATGATTTGTCTCACTGCCGCGTGGACCGCCTGTCGCACGTGTCTCAGATCCATGTACTGAAGGTGCGCCAATAACGACGCCTCGCATGCGTTGGCGAGCGCCTCGTTTGGGTAAAACGCGGCGGGCGCGTGAATGCTAAACAACGCAAAGATCGAGTACGAACAGTCTCGTAGACACCGCATCCAATCGCGAGACGCACTCGTCGTCGTATTCGATCCCGCTTCCTCTTCGCTTAAGACTTGCGCGCGCGCCGGACCGTGGATCAAATACGCCGCCTTTTCTTCAGGAGACATGTGGAGCGCGCCGCCCAAACCCACGGCTTGCATTGCAGCCTTACCCTCGGGCGTCCAAAGCGCGTGAATCGTTTGCGAGAGCGCCGTCACGAGCGAGACGATCCATTCCATGTGATCCGCCGCCGGACACTCCGAGATCGGCGGTGGCGGGTCTACGGGTTTGAGCAAGCCCGCGGGGACCTTCGCCGTCTCCGCGTCGCCGAGACTTCGTCTCAAACAACGCTCGGTGAGCTGTACGTCGTGAAACAATTCCCAGTGCGCCGACGATAATCCCTGAGTACCACCGCTCGCTTCGCCCGCCGCCATGGTGGGAATAGCTAAAAGATGTGCCACCTCGGGCGACGTCGTTCCTCCCGGCATCCATCGATTGCGCACCGACGCAAGCAACCATTCGAGAACTTCGCGCACGCGCACCGAACCTGAAGGCCCGGCGACTGCGAGCAAAGCTTCGGCGAGTGATCCTCGCTCGGCACCGCTCAATCGACCGGATGACTTCATGGCTTCAATTTGTGAAGCGAAAGCTTCGAGGTGCGGATTCAGCGCCTGCGAGGGAAACGCGACGAGGTTGTCAGTCGAAATTCTCTTTGAAAAATCCAAAGAAACGATCGAGGATCGAGTCGTCGTGAAAAGAGTCGTATGTCGCCGCCACAGGTCGAATAGTAACCGCCGAGGAGGAGACTCCCGAACCGCGGCGGCTATTTTATGTCGCGCCCCAGCATAAAGCAAAACGAGTGAGAAAGGTTCGTCAAGTTTTCTAAGAGGCGCATTCATTAATTGCGCGCGCACACACGCACCTGTGGAGCGGCTGAACACACAATCAAAATCGCCGCGCACACTTTTTGCCGCGCCGCTTGTCCCGTGCGCCCGCTCGCGACGATATCGCGTTGACGCACTGGCGGCGCCCCCGCGTTCACGTCGGCGGGTAACTCATTCAATATCGTAAACATTCGACTCATGATGGTCGCCGCAGCGTCTGGTCTCGCCTTGGCAAATTTGCCATAGGTCTCGAGCATCTTCGCCACCTGTGCGTTGCTCAACGGTGCCTTGTAATCGATGGCGATGAGGTTACCCAACAGCGTCTCCAGGATGCTAGAAAATCCCGCAAACGAAGGTCCCTCCGTCGGAAGCGCGACCATGGTCGCCTCTAAGAACGAGGTCGCCCCTTCTAAAGCAGCGCATTTCGTTTCATCTGTGCTATTCGCCAACGGTCCTCCCGGTTGCGTCCACGAAATCACCGTACCGGTGTTTTGCGCCGCCTGATTGGCGGCGTTGCTCGGACAGAGCGCCGTGCACAGCTTGGTGATGTCCATCCACCTCGCTCGGATTTGAATCCACCGTTCTCTAAGATCGAGCGCGCTCTCGCACTCGTCCGCCCAATCCTTAGATTTATTTCCAGGGATGCCCGTGGTGTTGAAACCAGAAGCGATGCCAGCGCCGGCGTTGAGCCACACGCACGCGATTTCGAGCAGCGCCTCGGGCGCGCCCGCGGGAAGAATACCATTTGGCTCAGACTTTTGCGAATTGTACGGATTGGCGGCGCCGGTGGAGGGTGGACCGCGAGCAAACGTCTTTGGAAGCTCGGCACCCATCGCGCGGAGCATCACCGGCCACGCGCCGATGATCATCTCCACCGTCTCTAAACTCGGAAATCTCGTGAGTCCGAGCATGCGCTCGAGAAACAAATTTCTCGCCGCCTCGTCTGCGATGGTGCTAAGGTGATACGACGCCATGGCGGCCATGGTGTCGGCTAAACGTTTGATGTATTCTAACTCCTCTGAATCGCTAATGAGGTCGGACTGTTGCGGATGCGAGACGATGTGTTCCGCCGCCGCGGATAACGCGTTCGCCGCGAGCACCATTCCTTTTTCGAGATCCGCGTCGTCCTGTTCGTTGACGCCCTTGGCAACGTTACTTCTTCGAGACACGATGGATCGAAGGACGTCGCACGCGGAACATCGGAAATCCTCGCTCGACTGCGCGATGGATCGAACGAAACACGTCGGTCAGTCGTCGGTCGTCTCTTCGCGCGGTTGAAAAAAAGCGAGAGTCTCTTCGTTCGGCGGCGGCGTCTCGGACAGTACTAGCAAATGTTCCACAGAGGGATGTTCGGATGGTTGATCCTTGTTGGATTATCATCATCGACGTCGACAGCGACCGAAGGGTGATTCCGTGACGCGCGCGAAGAAGAAAGAAACGCGAGAAAGAAAGACGCACCAAGAGCATTCCGCACGCCTCGATTAAACCGCTCCTCATGATTGGCGCGAGCGGCGCCCACTCGCTGTACACGCTCGCCGCACCCAACGCCGCGCTCACCGCCGCCGCGTGTTGTTTCACCAAGTTTGCGTCCGCTACCGATTTCGCCTTGGTGTAATGCCTCTCCATGAGCGAATAAATCGCCGGTAAGACCGTTCCCACCGTGCTCGACAAACCTCCCAACAGCTCTCGCATCCGTCCGCCTATTAAATCTTCGTTATACACCGCGACGTCCTCCGCGACGAACCGTATGACGTTCGCCCCCATCTCCGCCGCTTGCGGCTCCTCGCTCGCCGCCATCGCCATCAAATCCGGCACCAACCTCGTCCACAGACTCGCCCCCTCCTGCCGCACCACCTCCGCCATCAACGTCGCCGCCTTGGACTTGACCGCGTACGCTTCCCCGCACCCACCCTCACTCACCTCTCGCAGCATTCCGTGCGCCAACGCCGCCATCTCCATCCTTTCACTCTCACTCATCGTTCGCCACCGTCCACGAACCAATTCTCGAAGCGTCGCGTACCCGAAATGTCTCGCCTCGAGCGCTCTCTCTCGCGCGCACAGCGACCGACACGTCTCCATCGCCATTCGACAGTCCCCTCGCTTCAACTGCGCGCAACGAAAAGTACGAATCATCCATCGCGCGCGTCAATCCATCGCGTTCCCTCGCCATCGCGCGCGTCCCGTCTCTCATCCCATCACCGCGTCCCGAACCGTTCGGTCGGGTCGTTCGTTCGGGTCGTTCGGCTCGGTCGCGCGTGCCCTACCTCTTCCGCGAGCGCCACCGCGCGCGCGCGCGCCTCCGCCCCCTCCGGTCCTCGCGCACCCGCTCGGAGCACTTCCGCACACCTCTCCGCCGCGTCCGACGCCATGACGCTCGCTTCCGCGTCCGAGTCTGCGGCGCGCGCGTCGACGGATGCGATTGGGCGCGCGCGCCCACGAAACACAAAACATACACTTTCCGAGGGGCGCTGATGCGTGGGCGCGGGCGCGTCTCCGATCGCGGTCGCGTCACGACGCGCCGCCGCGCGCGCGGTCGCGCGAAGACGCGGTGTCTTCGCGCGACGGCGTCGAGGGATCGGTGGGGACGACACAGTGTATCATTCAATCGTTCGTTCGTTCGTTCGATCGATTCATTCATGCACTCGATCGAACGATTCATTCGCGCATCGTCGCGAATGGGCGCGATGCGAACGATGGCGTCGACGGGGACGCGCGCGCGCGCGTGTTGGAGTCCGCGGGCGCGGGCCGAGGTATCGAGGGTCGATGGTGCGCGTCGTGTGGGGGTGAAGACGCGCGCGCGGGGCGCGCGATTGGCGGCGGCGGCGGCGCGGGCGACGCCGGCGTCGACGTCGACGGGGACGCGGGGAGGGACGCGGGTGGCGAGCTCGCGGAGGGATTGGGACGAGTGCGTGGAGTGGCGAGACAGACGACCGCCGAGTGAGGAGACGCTGTGGCTGTTGGATGCGTCGATCCTGGCGTTGGCGTTGCCGGGATTGGCGGAACTGTTGTTGGACCCGGTGATGGGGGCGGTGGACACGGCGTTCATCGGGAAACTTCCCGGCACCGCGGGCTCGGACGCGTTGGGTGGGTTGGCGGTGAGCACGACGTGCTTTACGTTTTGTTTCAAACTGTTCAATTTCTTAGCCGTCGTCACCGGGCCGCTGGTGGCGGCGAAGATTTCCGCCAACGGCGGACGCGATTCTCCAGAGGGACGCCGCGCGGCGAAAAAGACTGTGGGGAACGCCATGGCGCTCGCCCTCGCGCTCGGATTCGCGACGATGGGCGTCATGGAGGTGTTTACGGATGATTTATTGACGTTTTGTGGGGCGAGTCACTCGCAAGCGTTGCTGGATCAGGGCGGCGAGGCGATGGACGCGGTGTCGGTGAAGGGCATTTTAGAGTACGGGGAAGATTACTTGCGCATTCGCGCGGCGTCTCTGCCGGCGTGTCTGATCGTCATGGTGGGCGTTGGGTCGTTCAGGGGCTTGTTGGACACGCGAACGCCGTTATACGTCGCCATACTAACGGAAATATTCCATCTCGGGTTGGATCCGTTTCTCATATACGGTTTCGGACCGCTGGAAGGCTTCGATGTTGCGGGCGCGGCCACGGCGACGACGGTGGCTGAGTGGATCGGAGCGCTATGGTTCTGGAAGCTCATGATGGATGAGGAGATTTTAGATTTTAAATCTGTCTTTACGCTTCCAGACAGGGAAGATGAAGACTTGGGCACGCTCGTGAACGGGTCTGCGTCGCAGCTCTTGCGAACGGTTCTGTTACAAACGGTTCTCGTCCGAGCGACGTCGACCGCCGCGTTGCTCGATGCCGCGGGTGCGCACCAAGTGTGTTTGCAAGCGTGGTGGGTCACGCTCTTCGGTTTGGATTCCGTCGCCGTGAGCGCGCAGGCGTTGGTGGCGTCGCGTTTGGGGAAGAGAGACATCGCCGGCGCGCGCATCGCCGCCGACCGATCTTTGAACTGGGCTCTGGGTGCGGGCGTTCTCGTCGGTGCCGTAGTTTTCGCGTCTGCCGACAAGCTGCCGTATTTATTCACCAACGACCCGGAGGTGGCCGCCGAGGCGGTGACGCCAATCCGAATTTTGGCGCTCTTACAACCGCTCAACGCGGCCGTCTTCGTCGGCGATGGCGTGTTTCAGGGAAGCTCCGATTTTGACTTTCTCGCGAAAGCCATGGCCGTATCCGCCGGCATCGGTATCATCACACTCACCATCGCCGGCCACATCGACGGCGCGAGCCTGACGACGGTGTGGATCGGCATGGCGACCCTCATGTTCGGTCGAGCCGCCACGCTCGGTTGGCGCTACTACAACGATGAAAATTCCCCGCTCGCGCTCACCCCGGGCGAGTGCACCGTGTACTGGGACGACGTCCCGACGAACGGAATCTCCCAAGTCGAGACCGAGACCGAGACTGACGGCGCCATCGTCGTCGTGCCCGCGGACGAAGTCGACGCCAAGTCGTCCTCGTCCTAAATCTCGCGTCTCGTCGCCGCGTGATGACACACACCTCGCGCGCGCACGCATTCGTGGCATCCTCTCGCACCAATATGTTGTATAATTTACCGTACGTATAATTTAACTCGCATCGTCGACGAAAACGTCACCACCTCGAGACGTCGAGACGTCGTCGGCGTCACTCGTCGCCTCGCGCGGCGCCGCGTCTTCCGTTCCGAGATGCAGTGAGCATCCGCACGATGCGGGTGAGCGGGCGCGAACGAATACGCATCGTACGGCGTCGCCTCGCGCGCTCGCGTTTGTTCTCGCTGTGCGTCGTCCTCGCCGTCTTCTCGGGCACGTCGAGAATCGCGTTCGATGAAGACGCGATCGACCTCGCGTCGCGGTTCTTCGTCTTCATCGGCTTCGGCGCGCTGAGAGCCACCGTCGATCACGCCGTCGGACTTCGGTGCGTGTCGTGCTGTCGAGGCGCGCGCGCGCTCGTGCGCGCGTCGCCGCTCGTGGCGAAGAAGAATGTCGCGTGTTTCTCGGGGCGGGCGAGACACGACGGCGACGAGACGCGCGTCGTCTACAGTCTTCTCACGAGAGGCGTCGACCCGTTAAACTACGGGTACCTGCAACGTGCGCATACGTTTTTAACGGACGTCGTCGAGTCGCGCGCCGAGCGGTGTTCGGGTATGTCTGGAGTCGTCGCGTCGTGCCGCGCGACGAAGTTCGAAGTCGTGTGGGCGTTGGAGGACGACGCGTCGGTGCCTCGAGACGTCATTGAGGCGCTTCGCGCGCGTGGAATAATCGTCGTCGCGCACTCGGTGCCGATGGAGCGAAAAGACGACGGGTTCACGTACGTGCCGAACTTTCATTTCATAAAGTATCGAGGTTTCGAGTCTCTGATTCAAAGGGTGCTCGACCAGGGCGTCGTGATGGCGCGGCGAGAGAGCGCCGTGTTTTGGAGAGGATCGACCACGGGATGGTCGTGTTCGATCGATGACGCCGCGTGCGATTCGCGCAATGGGTGCGCGCGATTGACTCGCGTCAGAGCCGTCAACACGGCGTGGAACGCGCCTTGGCTGGATTTTAGGGTCACGCATCTCGTGCAGGAGTGCGCGGTTTCGAACAGGAATTTCAGTCTTCGCACGTCGGGGCGCGCTCCGGAACTCGAGTGGGTGAGGCACAAGGGCATCTTAGAGGTGGACGGGAACGTCGATGCGTGGGGAAATCGCTGGCGCATGGAGAGCGGTAGCGTCGTGTTCATGGTCAAGTCGAAATTCGCGCACTATTACAGCGACTCGCTCGTGGACGGCGTGCACTACGTGGGCATCTCCGACGACTTGTCAGATCTGACCGAACGAACACGAATCGTAACAGATGAAAGCGCCGAAAATGTGGCGAAATTGTCGCGAATCGCCTCGAACGCCGCGCGATTGATGCGAGAAAAGTACACTTACGACAAAGTCGTCGTCGACGTCGCCGACGTCCTCTTCGCTGGAAACGAGCCGCAGACGCAGTAGCCAATCATCGACTCACCTTCTCGTAGTATTCACTAGACTAGTTCTATTACCGCAGTGCTATAACCATCCTATTCATTCAACGCCGACGCATCGCGTCGCGTCGCGTCGCCTCGCAATAAAATTTTTGGAAATTCAACGCCGACGCACCGCCCCACGTGCGGCTGGTCGTGTGGGAACACCACCACCGCCCCTCGCGTCGGACGCACCGAAAAAACCACCGACTCTTCATCGGTGACGTCACTGATGAAATCCGTCTCCCCGCCCTCGTCTTCGGGAACGGTGGAGAGGTAGAGCAGAAAAGACACATTCGTCATCCGACCCGTTCGGGGACACGCGCGCGTCCCGTCGACGTGCGGCGCGATGTATCCACCCGCCTCGTCGTACTCGATGAATCGTAAATCACTGCACACTGATTCAACGCCGCACGCGCGCGGCATGGCTCGCGCGAGCGCCTCGGCGAGGGCGTCGTCCCGAACGAAGCGCCTGTTCGCGCGCATCATTCCCGACGCGAGACTGACGGGCGCCCGTTCGCGCGCGGCGTCTAATCGCGCGAGAAACGCGTCATCGAAGGCGCGCTCGACGTGCGATACCCCCGGTGGGGGTTCACCGCGCGCGCTCGTCGACGTCGTCGTCATCGTCTGGGGCTCTCCGAGCGCGCGTCGTCACAATCACCCTCGACCGCGGACGCGTCGACGCGCGTGAGATCGAACGCGCGAGGCGCGAGGCGCGAGAGTGATGCCGTCGTCGACCGCGTCGTCGTCGCTCGCGGCGTCGGTGACGCGCGGGGCGAGCGCGAGACGCGCGAGCGCGTTCGGACGAGGGCGCCAACCCTCGAGCGGGAAGACGACGAGGACGACGCGCGCGACGCGCGATGCGCGACCGGTGCGACGCGCGACGCGCGTCGCGGGCGCGGGCGAGAGTTTAGATTGGATGAACGACGATTTCGTGCCCGCGGGCAAGGCGAAGAAGAATAAAAAGGTTCCGAAGAAGCAGGCGCAGGCGGC
>Ga0208410_1001541_pt1 | contig 11830 bp, 9 predicted proteins | sample ETN02SmetaG_3_FD_185787 | JGI IMG/M metagenome (GOLD analysis project Ga0208410, IMG submission 185787) | Marine microbial and viral communities from oxygen minimum zone, Eastern Pacific Ocean - ETNP2014F10-02SV257 (SPAdes) (version 2) | ecosystem: Environmental > Aquatic > Marine > Oceanic ... | reverse complement strand
GGCCCCACCGTCGCCGTCGCCGCCGCCGTCCCTCTCTCCCGTCGCCGTCCCGTCGTCCGCGGTGGACCCGCGCGAAGCCCCTTGTCCCGACGTCCGTCTCGCGCGCACCGGCGTCGCGCGCGCGTCCGAGGAACCGTCAGCCGCCGCCGCGCGCGTCCCGCGCGCGGTGTTCCGCGATTTCCCACCGCTCGCGCCGCGTATGCTCCCGAGTCTCGACGCGGAGGACCGCGCGGGTGGTTTTCCCTCGTCCGTCATCGCTCGAGACGCGCGCGACGTGGACGCGCGCGCGTGTGGCGACGCGAACGCGCGGCCGTCGATCGATCGATCGATCGTCGCGCGCGCACTTTCCGGGTTTGTTTTCTGATGGATTGGAAAGTGGTCCAATACGCATTGTACGTCCGATACATGAATCGGCCGGTAAAAAAGTACCCGACTGGACGTTCGCGGTGCCGCGGACGACGGCGGACGTCGACGCGCGAGGGAGGCGAGCGCGAGGGAGGCCGTTCGCGCGAGCGGTGTGGACGCGCGAGCGGCGAGCGGTGTGGACGCGCGCGCGGTGGGCGAGAGAGAGAGAGAGAGAGAGAGAGAGAGATGGGAAAGGGTGCCGCCGCGAGCGGACGCTCGAACGCGGGCGGTGGAGGCGATGGCGCCCCGTGGAGGAGCGGTAAGGTGAGCGCGCACGACGTGGCCATGGTGCAGAATCTTTTGGAGCGATCGCTGCGGCTGTACATGTCCAAGGAGGACGTCGTGAAGCACCTGGAGGAGACTGCTAAGATTGAGCCGACGTTTACGCGTTTGGTGTGGTCGCAGTTGGAGAAGAGTAATCCGGAGTTTTTCAAGGTGTATCACATGATGGTGCGGTTGAAGAGTCAGATAATACGATTTAACGCCGTATTGGAGAGACAGTACGAGTGGATGAGGAAGAATGGGAAGATTGGAGAGAGGACGGATGGCGTGGGCGAGAGCGGGGAGGCGGCGACGCACGAGCCGAGAGCCGAAGTGGACGCGGAGGCGACGTCGGCGAAGGGAGCGAAGAGACGAAAGAGTGCGCCGCAAAAATTGTCAGAGGCGGTGGAGGCGGTGCAGACGACTAGGGCGTCGAACGCGTCTGGAGCAAAGGTGACGGAGCTGCCCGTGCTCTCGCCGGGGACGACGGAGGGGTGGTCTCAGCCGTTCTCCGAAGCTGTGGATGCGGTACCGTTCCCGCAGGCACCCGTGATGACGCCTTATCAAGCGCATCCAGAACTGAGTGAAGAGATTTCGCAATTACTCGCGCAGACGCCAGCCATGAACGCGTCAGACTTGCAGGTGGACTTTGAGAAGCACTTCGACGCGCAAGCGCAAACGCTGTTTCCTCCAGACAGTGCGCCTGGCACTAACCTTTCTCGCGATTTCGCGCTGGAAGACGTGCCAGAGTTCAACTTATGATTCATTCGTGTTTATTATAGATAGAATCGCATAGTCCATTCGTTTAATGCGCGCCCGCGCACGCCGCGCTCTGACGAGCCGTCGACGCTCGAGCCTTCCCTCACACGTTCACGCCCCGGCCTCTCGCATGCCACTGCGTCACCTGAAACGCGTGCGCGTGCAATTCAACCCGCTCGATCCGCGCTGCACCGCCGCTCGCGAGTTCTTATCCCGCCTGACGTCCCCGAAAGCGATCGCATCGAACCCTGAGTGTTCGATCGAACCGCGCGTGCGCGACGACGACGCCCCGCCCGTCGTCGCCGTCGAGTTCGCGAGCGGACAGAAGGACCAGTTCAACGTCCATCGCATGACCGTGGACGACATCGCGAGGAGAATCAAGAACGTGAGCGATCAGTTGGCGGTGGAGCAGGCGCTCGGGGACGCGGGGCGAACTTTTTCAGAGATGAAGTTTGACGTCAAGGGCACGTGAACATGAACGAAGAGAGACAGATGGAGGGATCGATCGTGCAGGGGGAAGCGCTTCGTCGGCGTGCGCTGGAACACCGGGCGCGGTGGGAGGCGCAGCGGAAGAGAGAGGAGGAGAGACGCGAGCGGGAGCGGGAGGACGAAGCCGTCGCGCGAGCGCTTCGAGCGCGCGGAGAGGCGACGAACGCCGGAGGCACGAACGCGGATGGAGACGCGAACGCCGGCGGTCAAACGGAGGAGGAAGAAGAGAGGGTGTGTAGGATATGTTTCGCCGGTGAAGACGCTGGAAGATTATTTTCTCCGTGCCTGTGTCGAGGATCGATGGGACTGGTGCACGTCGACTGCCTCAACGAGTGGCGAAGCATGAGCCGTAACCCGAGGAGCTTTTACGGATGCGATCAGTGCGGATATCAGTATAATCTCGAACGCACGAGAGCGGCTCGGTATCTCGAGCGCGAAGAACCGGCGCTCGTGCTCGCAGCCCTCGGCGTCGTCGCCTTGACAATCGTCGCGGCGGCGACGTGTCGGCTCTCGAGCCACGCGCTCTTCTACGCCTTGACTCGCCTTCGCGGCGTTCTGGACCGTCGACGCGCTTTTCCAAAACTCTCAAAAAACCTTCGCGCGCTCACGGTGGACGGCATCACGACGCATCGAGGCGTCATCCTCCACGTCTCTCCGTGTTACGTCGAGGTGCTCTTTTACCGTCTCGTCCGATGGGTCCCCCCCTGGCGAGACTTCCGACGCCTCGACGCCTCCTGGATCCACTCTCCCTCCATCGCCGGCACCCACGCTCACCTCGACGCTCTCACAGGCGGTTTCTTCACCGTCGGTCTCGTCGCCTTTTGCGTCAGCATGTTTCGGAAATTCCGCCTCCTCGGCGCGCGCCGCGCCGCCGAGTACGTCGGTCCGGGCCTCGCCCTCACGTTTCTCGCCCACGGGTCGAAAGGTTTACGCCTTCCCCTCTTCGCCGGCGCGCTCTACGCGTACGCTCGACTCCACGCGGCGGCGAAAACGCAGAGTCGAGCCTTACTGACCCGCTTGGGCCAACGCGTGTTAGAAGTCTCGAGGTGATACAGAACGAGCCGACCGACCGCTAACCACCGCGCGTCGTCGATCCGTCGCGCCTCGCGCCACGCGTCGACGCGCGAATCTCGGTCGCACCGACGGGAGACGCGCGAACGAAAATTCACGCGCGCGTGGATCGCGTCGACGACGACGCGCGCGCGTGGATCGCGCGCACGCGGCGGTCCCATCGTCTGGACGCGCGAGACGACCGCCGCGCGTCGTCATGTCGGACGACGACGACTACGGGTTCACGTACTCGGACGAGGACGAGTGCGACGAGGAGGAGGTGGACGTGGAGAATGCGTATTATAACGCCAAAGGTGCGCGCGGGGGAGGGATCGATCGCGGTCGCGCGAGACAGGGAACGCGAGGAAGAGATGTACCCACACCCACTCGCGCATTCATGTCATTCTTTCCTGAGAGAGAGAGAGAGAGGAAAGAGTGAACCGACTGACTGACGCGCTCGAACGCTCGCCGCGCGCGCAGGTTTGCTCGAGGATGGGGCGCGCGAAAATGCGTTGGAGGCGTTCGCGGAGGTCATCTCCATGGAGCGCGAGAAGGGTGAGTGGGGGTTCAAGGCGTTGAAACAAATTGTAAAGTTGTTGTATAAAATGGGCGACGCCGAGAAGATGTTGGAGAGATATAAAGAGCTGTTGGCGTACGTCAACGACGCGGTGACGAGGAATTACAGCGAAAAGGTGCTGAATTCTATCTTGGACGACATCGGGACGAACGAGGACATGGGTTTTTTACAAGAGTTTTACGAGACGACGTTGAAGAAATTAGAAGAGACGAAGAACGAACGCCTGTGGTTCAAGACGAATCTCAAACTGTGCGCACTCCTCTTTGACGCCAAGGAGTTCCCACAGATGCAGCTCATTCTGAGAGAATTACACAAGAGTTGTCAAAACGAGGACGGCACGCTCGATCAGCGCAAGGGGACGCAATTATTGGAGGTGTATTCCATCGAGATTCAAATGTACACGGCGCAAAAAAACACGAAAAAGCTCAAAGACTTGTACGTCAAGGCGTTACAAGTCACCTCGGCCATTCCCCATCCGCGCATCTCGGGCGTCATTCGAGAGTGCGGAGGAAAGATGTACATGACGGAGCGCCAGTGGGAGCTCGCGGCGACTGATTTTTTCGAAGCCTTCAAGTCCTACGACGAAGCCGGAAGCGAGCGTCGCGTGCAGTGCCTCAAATACCTCGTCTTGGCCAACATGCTCATGGAGAGCGCGGTGGATCCCTTTGACGCGCAGGAGGTCAAACCATACAGAGACGATCCCGACGTCACCGCCATGCGCGCCCTCGTCGGCGCCTATCAACGCAACGACATCACCACCTTTGAACGTCTTCTCTCCGCGCACCGCGCCCAAGTCATGGGCGACGACTTCGTCCGCGACTCCATCGAGGACTTGCTCAAAAACATTCGCACGCAGGTGCTCCTCAACCTCATCAAACCCTACACCACCATCACCATCCCACACATCTCCACCGAGCTCAACATTCCAGAGGACGACGTCGAGGCGCTCGTCGTCGCTTTAATCCTCGACGGACGCGTCGACGCGCGCGTCGATCAGCTCGCGCGCGTCGTGCGCATTCGCCGCCCGCCGGGCGCCGACGCGCGCGTCGACCCGCGCGCCGTTCGCGCGCGCGGACTCGCCCGATGGGCCGCGCGCCTTCGTCGCCTGCACGTCGCCGTCTTGGGTCGACTCGTTTCCAATCCACGCGCGTGACGCGCGCATGCAATCCATCCCGCGTCCCTCGCGTCCCTCGCGTCCCTCGCGTCTCGCGTCGGCGCGCGTTGCGTTTCACAGTCTCCGGGTGCCGCGCGCGATGATGATCGCGATGACGATCGCGCGGTCCGCACACGCCCGCGCGTCGTGCGCGCGCCCCGAGCGAGGCCATGCGCCGAGGGAAGACATCGCGCGATCGACTCTCGCGCGCGCTGTGCGCGCTCGTCGTCGTCGTCGCGTCGTCGTCGCGGTCCGCGCGCGCGTTTTATCTTCCCGGCGTCGCCCCGATCGATTACGAGAGGGATGATTTAGTCTACGTCAAGGTGAATAAACTCTCGAGCGCGGTGACGCAGATGCCGTACGATTACTATTCGTTGCCGTACTGTAAACCGGAGAGGGTGAAACACGCGGCGGAGAATCTGGGAGAGGTGCTGCGAGGCGATCGAATCGAAAATTCATTGTACTCGCTGGAGATGCGATTCGACGATCAGTGCAAGGTGCAGTGTCGAAAGACGCTGAGCGAGAAGGAGGCGAAGACGATGGAGTCTATGATTCGAGATGAGTATCGAGTGCAGATGATTCTGGATAATTTACCGGTGGGGATGACGCAGTACGTGACGGATGAAAAGGGAACGAGGAAACGGTACGAGAGAGGCTTTCCGGTGGGATTCGCGGCGAACGACGGAAAGACGTACGTGAACAATCACGTGCGGTTCACGATTCTCTATCATCGAGATCCGGACACGGATTTGAGTCGAATCGTTGGATTTGAGTGCGTGCCGTTCAGTGTGAATCATAAGTATAAAAAGTGGTCGGACGACGCGCCGTCGTTGAAGACGTGCAATCCGAGATCCAAGGTGTACGTCTCAGAGGCGAGCCCGCCGCAAGAGGTCAAAACGGGCGAGGAGATCGTGTACACGTACGATACTTTGTTTAAGGAGAGCGATATTCGTTGGGCGAGTCGTTGGGACACGTATCTGTTGATGGTGGACGATGAGATTCATTGGTTTTCCATCGTCAACAGCATGATGATCGTGCTCTTTTTGTCGGTGATGACGGCGCTCATCATGCTTCGAACGTTGCACCGCGACATCGCCATGTATAATCAGCTCGAGACGGCGGAAGAGACGCAAGAGGAGTCTGGATGGAAGTTGGTGCACGGAGATGTCTTCCGTGTGCCGCCGAATTACTCGTGGTTATCCGTGTTCACGGGCACAGGCGTGCAGCTCATCTGCATGACCACCGTCACCATGTTCTTCGCCGTCCTCGGGTTCCTCTCCCCGGCGAACAGAGGTGGGCTCATGACGGCGATGGTGATGCTCTACGTCATCATGAGTTTCATCAACGGCTACGTCAGCGCCTTCTTGTTCCGGATGTTCAAGGGACAAGCGTGGAAGATGAATGCGTTGAGGGCGTCGTTGATGTATCCCGGCGTCGTCTTCGCGGTGGGCACCGTGCTGAACGTTCTCGTGTGGGGCCAAAAGAGTAGCGGTGCCATTCCGTTCAGCACGTACTTTGTATTAATGTTTCTTTGGTTCGGTATTTCCGTGCCTTTGACCTTCGTGGGAAGTTACTTGGGATTCAAGAGAGAGCCCTTGGAGGAGCCGGTGAGAACCAATAAGATTCCTCGGCAAATTCCTCCACAGCCTTGGTACATGCACGACGTCTTCTTCGTCCTCGTGGGAGGCATTCTGCCGTTCGGTGCGGTGTTCATCGAGCTCTTCTTCATCCTCACGAGCATATGGCTTCAACAATTCTATTACATTTTCGGCTTCCTCGCTCTCGTCTTCATCATCCTCATCGTGACGTGCGCAGAGATCACTGTCGTGCTGTGCTACTTCCAACTGTGCACGGAAGATTACAGATGGTGGTGGCGCTCGTTCTTGACGAGCGGTGCTGCCGCGTTCTACATGTTCGCGTACGGTATCGTCTACTACAAGACTAAGCTGGTAGTGACTCACAAGATCACCACGTTCATCTACTTTGGATACATGACCGTCTTATCGTTTGGATTTTTCATCCTCACAGGTACGGTCGGTTTCTTGGCGTGCTTGGCGTTCGTGCGTGCGATTTACGGTAGCGTGAAAATTGATTAGCGTGCAGCGTGCAATGATGAATTACCAGTACTGCATTATTTCTATTTGTTACAGATCGCGCCACTACTTGCTCGCTTCAATCAACGCCTGAAATTCCGCGCTCTGTTTAGAGTACAAATGCGAGAGCACGTTAAACTTCAGCGTCAACATATTGTTCGACTTGCTAAGCATGTCGTGCGCTTTATTCAATCGTTCGTTCTCGACGAGGAGTCCTTGCAATTCGCTTCTCAAAAGACGTACGTCGTGATCCAAATCTTCTTCATCATCAAACGACATCCCGTCCAGGTAGTCGTCGCGACGCGACGGTGCGCGCGTCACCTTGGCCGCTGGCTTCGCACGAGCCGGAGGAGGGGTGCGGTTTTCACACTTGAAAAGCACGGCGACTAATTCCGCGATTTCCGCATTCTCATCTGCGCTTCGCGTCTCGGCCACAGCGCTACCGCTCGCCAAGGGCGAATGCGCGTTGAACTGCTCAGATGTGATCTTGATAAAGTAGTCGACGAATTCGGAATACGTCACGACACGTTTCTTGTCGATAGACATCGCTTTGAAGACGGTGGCGACCATCTTCTTGGTTCTCGCGGCGCTGTCGGTGATGCTGCTGCCGGCGTCGAGCGACATGGCGATGTCTGCGTTTTCGCTCAACTCGTCGAGGAATTCCTGCATCACGATTCGTTCCTTCTTTTCGTAATCAATGAGCTTGTACACGTCGCGAAGATAGCTTTTGATGACCAGTAAATCAACATCATCGATGGAGCTCAATTTCTCCTCTTTACGCTCCTTCTCGCTCTTCCTCAAACCAGCCTTGAGCGCTTGTTTGCTTATGAAGCGCACCCCTCGTCTGAAGGCGCTCATGCTTCTGACGCGAGATTTGTCCGCTGATTCGAGGAGCGCATTCTTCTCCTCTCTAGTGAGCCTGTTGAGCGCTTGGTTTCCATTCGCCGTCTGACGAGCGGTGAAGTATTGCACAAACTCATCGAACGAAACGCTCTTGTTCTGGTCGGCGTCCATGCGCGAAAAGACTTCGCTCACAATCTGCGAGACATCCTCGCCTGCGGACGTCCCTTCGTCCAGCAGAGTACCGATCTCTGGGTTCACGTGCAACGCAGACAAAAACTCCACGAGCGTGATCTCCTCGTTTTCATCGTAATCGATCAAATTGAACACTCTTCTGAGGTAATCCGTGTCGACGACGGGCTGCTGCTCCTTCGGAATCGATTTCTTCCTTCTCATGGACGATCTCGAATCCGTCGACATCGCCGGCTCGTGTGTCGCATCTGGTGTTTGCGCGCTCGTCACCTCATTCCGAGCCGAATTTTCTCTCTCCGGACTCTTCGCGCTTCTCTTCGACGTCGAGTCTGGTTGAGAACTCTTCTCGCTGACGTCGTCCTTCTTCTTCTTCGACGCCTTCTTCGGCGTTTGCTCCTTGGTCATCTTCTTCATCCGCTTCTTCGCTTCGTTCTCGCTCATCATGAACAGCGCCAAAAACTGATCCACGCTCACCCAACTCTGACTCGCCCGCTGCAACGAATCGAAGACGGCGTCCAACATCTCTCCAGTCGTGGAATCCTCCGTCGCCCCTTGCATGACGTCCGTCATCTTCGGATCTCCCCTCAATCGCTCGAGAAACTCCTCCACCATGATCTTCCCTCTCTTTCCATCGTCCAGTTTCGCGAAGCACTCTCGCAGGGTCTTCTCCCGCACGATCAATCGTCGAGCGTTCGGGCCCGATGTGATCGGCTTCGGGGCGGGTCGACCTTCGTTCGCCCCTCGCTCCTTTGTCGACGTCCCGTTCATGCTCGCGCCGCGCGAACCGCGCGAACGCGCATCGTCACCATCTTGCGAGACGCGCCTCGGCGCGCCTCGCGGGTCATCGCGCGGTCGTATCCGCGACATTGTTTGGCGCCGAGAGAATTCAATTTCCCATTTCAAGCATCCGCCTTGAGGAGAGTGACTTGTTTTTAGATAGAGTTTCAATTCATGCAGTACGTGACGAATGTCCTAAGTGCGGCGTGAATCACTTATCGCGCGCAACGTCATCACCGCGCGGCGACACCGAGCGACGCGCGACGCTCGAGGAGAGAGCGACGCGCGAGGAGAGGGCGACGCGTTCGATGATTTCGACGACCGCGCGCGCCGCGGCGGTGACCTCGGGTCTCGCGGTGACCTCGGTGACCTCCGCGAGACGCTCGACGAGGACGGGGCGCGGGGAAGCGACGAGACGGGACGCGGGGAAGCGACGGGGGATCGGTGACATCCTCGACGACGAGTTCAACTCGGATGGGAAAAAGAAGGAGAGGAAGAGTAAGGGCAAGCGCGCGGGCGATGGTGGGGCGCAGTTCGATCGCGCGGCGTCGACGAGCGGGGCGGACGGGGAGCGATGGATAAAGGTGGGCAACGTGTCCGAGTTGGAGGAGAAGCCGATCAAGGCGTTGGTCCTGGCGAACGGGAACTTTTGCATGGTGAAGTACGGATCGATGGTGTTCATCACAGCGTGTAACTCGACGGCGTACCAGTACCCGTTGATTGACGGGGACCTGTTCGAGGGGCCGTCGGGGGCGGCGATTCGCGTGCCGCTTGACGGAACCGAGTACGATTTGGCCACGGGAGAAGTCATCACGTGGTGCCCGCAAAATAACATGATGCGTAAGTTTTTGGGTGGGTTGAAGAAGGCGGCGACTCCGGTGCCGCTCCCGGTTTACCCGACGAAGATTAACGACGACGGTGACGTGTTCACGTACTTCATCTGAGCGTAGAGGAGTCTAAACAACAATTCGCGCGTCCTATTAAATCGCTAATGCTACATTCATTCATTCATTGTCAACTTTGTTTTTGCCCTTTGCCTTTGTCGTCCTCTTTTGCACGAATCGCATGCCGATGCTCTTCGCCACTTTTTGCGCACCGCCGAAACGCTTGAGAGCGTTGACGATGTCCATGCGACCTCCGGCACTGAGCGCCTTTTGTGAAGGCATGCAATCGGGATTTCGCCGCACGTCGGGATCTTCCGAGTTCACGATGAAGTTTTTGATCTCCAACTCGAGCGTTGTGAGCGACCAGTACCCGCGCGGACGCGATTTTGATCCAGTCCAATGCAACATGTTCCCGACCTTGACGAAACCGCCAAGATTTTCTATCTGTTGCACGGCGTCCCAGTGATTGCCATCGCGGAGCTGCTGCCGAGTGGGCATGGTTTTGTCCTCACCAAAACCGAGACCGAGGAGTGTTTCTTTCAGTTCAAGCAGTTTCCTCTTCTGTACCTTGGTGCGAAGTTTCTGATCAGCCTCGAGGTACGCGTCCGACATGTCCTCGATGACGTCCTCTTCGTCCAAGGACATGGATGACCCTTTCATCGCGATATCGGCGACTTTGACGTCGATGCCCGTGAACGATTCGACTTCTTTGTTCGCAACGCTCTCCAAAAAATCTCTCGATTCCTCCAGCATGCTCGAAATCTCCTCGAATACGATGCGCTCATTGAGCGGGTCCACCGTGTTGCTCGCGTCTCGACGAATGTTTTGCACGACGCCTTCGATGGCAAACTTCAGAACTGAGGCCCGAGAATCGTCGGATGCGGCCACTAACCACTTGCCCTGAAGCGCACCAAACTTTGGGTTCTGTAAAATACGAAACTGTATCTCGTAACGGTCGTCTTTTTGCACGACATCCATTGCCGTCGATTCTTCCACGCAATGGAAAAGTTCGCACTTGAGAAACACGTGTCTCAGTCGCAATCTTTTGATGTTTTCCGATTCGGCGCGAGACATCGCATCCGCGTTGTAACGCTGGATGTACTCCGTGTGCATGAGGTGCGGCACGAATTTCGGCATATTGTCGTAATTCGTCAACAATTCCCACACCAGTGCGGGCGGTGCCTCTATGCGCACCGCGGCCAATGCTCGGCGGTGCAGTAAACTCTCCGTATCGTAACGACGCATGTGCACTTCGAGTGCGCCTGAATTTTCAAAAGGCGTGATGTCGCTCGAGAACCATTTCCCGCTCTGTCTGCTCCCACCGATGGCTTGCCAGCTCTTCGGCGCTTCAGACGCCTTTGCGCCGTTCTGTTCGCCCCTCGGTCGCATGTGCACACCATTCGCCGCGGCGTCTTCGTCTTGACTCGAATCTGCGCTCGGTATGGGCACGTTGACTTCACTCAAGCCGAGGTATTCGCTCGATTTCAATGCGAGCGGGTCTTTCTTATCGTCGAGATCGATGCTTCGCGCCCCGAAAGGGGTCTCGAGCTGCGGTAAAAATCCCGGCGATCGCAGTCTTCTCTGATCTCTCTTCACCGCTTGCCTCGTAATGCTCGCGCTGATGAACGGGATACTCTCGTCAACGGCTCGCTGAAGAACTTTCACGGGAACTTTGTATCTATTCGGTCGTAATTCTGCCCGATACTCTACTCTACACTTGTACGACTCGCCGAAGATGGGAAGAATGGCGAATGAACCGACGAGCGTAAATTCGCTCCTCTCGTCGACGTTTCTCGCCAAAAATCCAATCTTGCCCGGACCGTTCTCCCAGTTCGGCGGTCCTTTGGACTTATCGACGATGCGCACGCTCACCGTATTTAGCATTCTCGGCGTGAACAGCGTGTAATCCATCGCCAACATGCGTACCTCGGTCTCCGCCGACGCGTACTGCTTCGGTCCTCGCCTCGACACCAACAACGTCGGCACGAATTCCGACAAATTCTCCCCGTTCGACAGACACGTCCACACCGATTCAGGCGACGCGTTTATTTCCATTCGCGTCACCACCACCGCGTCCTCTTCCTCCTCGTCCTCCTCTTCCTCCTCGTCTCGCTCCGCCGGGACGCCGCCGGCGTCGACGACGTCTCCTCCTCCGACGCGTCCCGACGCCTCCCTGGACGACGACGACGACGACGACGACGCGCGAACGATCGCACTCGACCGCGTCCGCACCGTCTTCCTCGCCTCGACGCCGACGCGCGCGCCCCCGTCCCCGTCTCCCACCGTCGTCACCGCGCGCGCCCCCATCCACGGCCTCGCCACCGCCCCCTCGCGCCCGCGACGCCGCCCC
>Ga0208410_1001538_pt1 | contig 11857 bp, 5 predicted proteins | sample ETN02SmetaG_3_FD_185787 | JGI IMG/M metagenome (GOLD analysis project Ga0208410, IMG submission 185787) | Marine microbial and viral communities from oxygen minimum zone, Eastern Pacific Ocean - ETNP2014F10-02SV257 (SPAdes) (version 2) | ecosystem: Environmental > Aquatic > Marine > Oceanic ... | reverse complement strand
ATGAAGCATCACCAATTAGACAAGGGGTTCATGTTGAATGGTACAGAACTGTTGCTCCTAGTTTAGATGGCTCATCAATTTTTGTATGGTCAGATACAAGATTTGGAATGAGAAATGTTTTCGCTCATAAAATAGATAAAAATGGAAACTTACTATGGGGTGAGGCGGGTTCTGTAGTTACTGATTTACCTGGAAGACAAGAGGATCCTGTGGCTATCGAAGATGGCTTGGGTGGAGCATTTATCGCATGGGTTGACTATAGATTTGATGATTCTGGAGATATTTTTATTCAGCATATAGATAATAATGGCTCTGTGCTAATGGACCCAAATGGTATTGCTCTTGCTCAGCAACAGGGTACACAAATTTCTATTAATATGTGTACTGACAGTTTGGGAGGTGTATTTGTTACATGGCAAGATAAAAGAGGTGGAGTAGATGATGATATCTATGGAACCCACGTAGCTGCAGACCACAGTATTGTATCACCTGGTAGCGGTGTTCCAATTGTTGTTGAAGGAGGTACCCAATCAGCTAAAAGTATTGAATATGCAGGCAATAATGAAGCATTTATTTGTTGGTCTGACTCTAGACAGGGAGAGAATATTGATATTTATGGTCAACGGTTAGATATTAGTATGTCACCCTTATTTCAAGAAAATGGTATTCCTATTGCAAGTAGTCCTGGGCCTGATACAAGACCGCGTGCAACTTTTGTTAATAACACCACATCTTTTGTAACATGGAAATTTGGGGATGAAAATGCTAGAATACTTTATCAATTTGTTGATAACAATGGGTTAGTCTTTTCTGAAGCAAAAGCAATCTCGGATTTTGATGCGATTCAAACTGGTCCTCGGGTAAAAAGAAGTTCTGATGGTAATGTATTTATATCATGGAAGGACTTGAGATTTGATCCAGTGGATGGCGATATATTTATGCAAAAAGTTAACCAGCAAGGTGAAGCACAATGGGCGGATGGTATTCAGATTGACCTAACTGAAGGTGTTAATTTTAGCGGCAGATTTGCTTCTAATAGCATAGGAGGGGTTGATATATTTTGGGAAAAAGGCGTTTTCCCAGATGTCGATATTCTTTTCCAAAGTTTTGATCAAAATGGTATCCCTCAAAGTGACTCTCCTATTATTGTTTCAGATGAAGAAGGCTACCAATTTGCTCCGAACATTATGCCAGGCAGTGGCGACAGTGTTTTTGTCGTATATGCTGACCAAGGTAGTGGAAGCGTAGATCTAAAAGTTAACTACTATAGCGGTATAGAGGCTCTTTTTGAAAGTGGCGGTAATCTTGCTGTTAAGGGTTTAGATGGTGATATAAAGTATAATAAGGGCTATAATATTCAAGATGGGAAAGTTATTTTAGTTTGGGAAGATAATAGAGCGAGTAAAAAGATCTATGGAAATGTTATAGATTCTGGAAATCTATCCTATTTTAATGGAAATCAAGTTTCTTTTTCAGATAACTCTTCTACCGAAATTGATTTATCTGGTCCTTCAGTAGCATTTTCATCAAACGCTTTATATGCTGCTACATTTGATGCTACTGGAACACCAAAAAAAATCCGTATTAATAAAATGAATCTTAATTTAGATAATCTATGGTCAACTGATGGGGTGTCTTTAAACCCTCAAAATGACCAAAGAAATGCATTTTTAGTTGACCTTGGTGGAGTCGGAGTTGGATGCTATTGGTCTGAGAGTAGAAATTTTTTAAGTGGGTTTGATATATTCTTTCAATCCCTTAATCCGGAGGGTGAACCGCAGCTATCTTCTGGAGGTGTAGCGGTGGCTGAGTCAAATGGTGATGATTATATCCAGGCCGTTATTCCAGCTCCTGATGGTATATCTTTTTTAATTTTTTGGGTTGAGGAAGTTTGGCCAGCCTCAAGATTAAAATATAATAGGGTGCAGTTAAATGGGCAGGTGTCTACTGGTTGGCCTCCAAATGGCTTTAGTTTAAGTAATCAGTCTATTGGTGCAGACAATTTATCAGTTAAAAAGATTTCAGACTCTGATGGTGTTTTAGCTGTTTGGAATCAAGAAGGAAATTTTAGTGATATTTATGCTCAGAAAATAAGCTGGGATGGTGAAGCTCAATGGGAGAATAATGGTGTTCCTATATCTATTAGTGATAATGACCAGTCTGCTATTTCCTTTGATATAGATGAAAATGGTTCAAGTGCATTTATTGTTTGGGAAGACTACAGGAATGGTAGTAATTATAACATAATAGGGAGAGAAATTGACCTTTCTAGTGGTCCGATAGGTAACGAAATCTATTTTTCTTCTGATACTACTAGTCAACAAAAGCCATTAGTAAAATCTGTTGCGTCAGGAGAATATATTGTTGTTTGGGAAGATGCTAGAGGATATTATAATAATGATCCTCTTTTAATAAATGGCGTTGATCTTTACGGTTCAGCTTATGTCGTTGGTTCCGGAAGAACAACAGGTATAGATGGTATTCCAATATCCATAGAATATCATGATCAGAAAAAACCCTCAATCACTAAATATAGTGGTGGTGATCATCTATTGCATTGGATTGACCTAAGGAGCTCAGGTAAAGAGGATCTGGCAAACTATTATGCTAAAATAATAAGAAGGCCAGACATTCTTAAGTCAAACGATAAATATGATACTTCAAATTTACCAAATACTTTTAGTGTACATGCGGTATATCCTAATCCATTTAATGGTAAAGTTAAGTTTGATTTTTCAGTTGACGCTCCCGAATTAGTAACCTTTAATGTATATGATATTACTGGGAGAATGATTGTCGATGAATTAATAATGAGTAGTTCGAAAGGGTATCATCAGGTCTCTTGGGATGGAAGAAATAAGTATGGTGACTTGGTGTCAAGTGGGATTTATTATTACACCTTCACTCTACCAGAGAAGGTTGTGAGAGGTAAACTCACATACTTAAAGTAATTATTTAAGTAAATCATGTTATTTTAAATAATGAATATATTTAAAAGTTCAGTTATATCTATTTTTTTAGGCGGGATTTTGTCTTCACAGGCCCTGGATGATAGATATCATTCCTACACTGAAATTTTATCGTTGATTGATTCTTTATCTACTATTGAAGAATATCAAAACATACTTTTAGTTGATACTATTGGATACTCTTCTTTAGAAAATATTCCTATTGTAGCTGTAAAAGTATCAGATAATGTTCATGTAAAAGAAGATGAACCAAGGGTATTGTTTGTAGGTCAGGTTCATGCTGAAGAAGTATTGGGCATCGAAGTAGTTCTAAGTCTATTAATGGATCTTTTGGATCCTAGGCCTGAAGATTACAATCACATGAATATTTTGAAATCTTATCTAGAAGTTTGGTTAATTCCGTCTGCAAATCCTGATGGACTTGGTGTGGTGCACGAAGGTCTCGATCTAACATTTAGAAAAAATAAGACAGATTTTTCTCCAGATAGTCCTAATCCAAATGGAATATTTGATTTTGAGCCTTCGATTGGTAATGATGTGGATGGTGTAGATTTGAATAGAAATTTTGGATTTAATTGGACATTCGGTGACACTTTTTTAGTATTTGACGAGACAGACTACGGATCTCATTATGATTATTACCGCGGTCCTTCACCTTTCTTAGAGAGTGAGGCAATTGCAATTCGTGATTTAGCACTTCAGCATGATTTTGTATTTTCAATTGTATGGCATAGTTCTAGGTCAGGAAGATTATCTGAGAAAGTATTTACTTCTTGGAATTGGGAGGGTACGAAACCCTCGCCAGATTTAGATTTAATGAAAGGAGTTGCAGACTCGTTCTCAGGCTTAATGGAAAAAGAGGATGGTACTGGAAATTACCTATCAGTTTTAAGCGGCTCAAGAAATGGAAAACTACATGATTGGTTCTACAGAGAAACTGGTTGTATTCAGTATCTTGTTGAATGTGGAACCTCGAACTTGCAGCCAGATAGCTTATTAATTGAAAGTACAGTTAGTAGAACAAAGCCTGCTATGGTTTACCTTATGGATAGAACCATAGGTTATTACACTGATGCTGGACAAGCTACTGGTATCATATATGATGCAAACACAAATGCTCCTATTTCTGGAGCAGAAGTTGAAATTGAAGAGCACTCAGGTTCAGTATTAAAACCAAGATTAACAAATGAATTTGGGCGCTATAGGCGTATTCTTGATGCTGGAACCTATCACCTAAATATCTCAAAAAAAGGATATCTCCCAATAAGGCAATCAATTACTACAAATAACAGCGGTATTACTAATACAGATTTTTCTATGTTACAGGCACCTTTACATTCCGTAAGAATAGATTTAGATAATGGTGTGACTGGAAATTTACCTTATGAAATTAAATGTTATGTAATTGGTGATTATGATACAGATACACTTCTGTTAGATGATTCATACGTAGACCTTACATTGTATGAGGGTATGTATAAATTGGTTATTGATCCATCTGTTGGAATACCTTGGGAAAAGAAATTATATATTGATCAGAATTATAATTTCATTGCACCGATAGATATATCAGGTAGTATTATTAGTTATGAACTTAGTCAGAATTGGAGCGAATGGTCAGCTAGTCAAGATAGCTGGCATATAATAAATGATAACTTGCTATCACAATCAAGTTTATACTATGATAATAATGATTCACTCCTCGTATTGCAAGAAATAGGATCATCATATTATGACGTTTCTGGATCAAATAGAGTCACCTTTAAAATAGATCACAAATATGAAACTGAGTGGGACCATGACTCAATTGGAGTCTCAGTCTATGACCCTAACCAAAATTTAATGTTTAGAGATGGATGGAGCGGTCATCAGTGGAGTCATTATGTTACTAATTATTTTAGTATTACTAATAGTGAAGGATTTGACTCATTGAGAGTAGTGTTATGGTTTAAAACTGATCAAACAGTTAATTATCGTGGATGGGATGTAAATAGTTTTACAATGTATGCATTAGATGATGCATACTTGTCAGCGGAAGAAAGTTTATCTAATACGTTACCTCAAATTAATTTTAATTTTCGAGGCGTTTTCCCTAATCCCTCATATGGAAAAATGAGTCTAGATGTTCGATCTTGGCAGGGTGGCCCTGCTAAGGTAAAGGTATATAATATTTTAGGTCAACAATTGTATGAAAGAAAAACTGATTTTTTAGGAAAAGGTAGTTTTTTTCTTAATTTAGATTTTAATGAGTTTACCTCTACAACAGTAAGTTCTGGAATGCTATTTGTCGCAATTGAATCAAACAATCAGAAAGTTATTCGCAAATGTATCATTTTAAAAAATTAATCTTTTTAGTACTATTTTTAAGCTTTTTATTTTCTACTGAAAAATCGTTCAGAGGAAAGAATAGGGATGATATTCTTCGTTCTAATATTCCTATTAGCTTTATGCATCAGGTTACTCAAGGCTATGATTTACTCCCTCAACAGCTTTCTCCAATGAGAGGTGGTTATCTGATTATTGCTAGGGAGGGTTTAGTTCAACAGGGTTACATAGATGTATTTGCAGAGTTTAAAAAAACTCAGGGCTTTGATGTAAATGTTGTATCCTTAAATGATTCTGAGCTTGATGTCAGCAGTATTCAAGGCTATATAACAAATCATTTTTATGAAGACCCAATGTTGGAATATGTGTTACTCATCGGAGATGTTGATGGGTTTGCAGAAATACCCTCATACTACTATGGACCTGAGAATGATGTCACAGATCAAAAATATACTCATATTGTAGGTGATGACTACATTCCTGATTTATTCATTGGACGAATCTCGATTGATTCCGCTTACGAGCTTGCTGTGATAATGCTCAAAACTATCGCGTACGCTAGAGAGCCTTTAGCATATGATCAAGAATGGCTTGACCGTGCTCTCGTTGTTGCAGGGAATTATGCAAATACGCCACCTATTCCAATTACTCCTAAATGGACATCGTATTGGTTAAGAGATGAGTTATTAAATCTTGGCTATAGTTCTGTTGATACTGTTTTCTATCCACCTATTCAACAAGGTGCTCCTTACATAACTGAAATAATAAATAATGGCGTAGGTATTGTTAATTACAGAGGTTGGGGAGATGCTAATGGTTGGCATTATCCAGAATTCCATGCTGATGATGTTAATGGTTTAAATAATGGATGGTTAACACCTGTTTTTATGAGTTATGTATGTAACTCAAATGATTTTGCGAATAGTGTTGACCCATGTTTTTCTGAGGCTATGTTAAGAGGAGGAACAACCACAAATCCAAAAGGTGGAGTAGCATTCGTAGGGCCCTCGGACTTACACACCAGCACAAAGTACAATAATGTAATCAATGCTTCTATGTACGATGCAATGATTAATTATAATGTTCATGAACTCGGACCAGCATTAATGGCAGGGCAGTTTGGGTTGGTAAAAGAATTTCCAAATCAAAATGAACCGGGTGAAGCTCAAGAATTTTATTTTCATGTATATAATATTCTAGGTGACCCATCTTTGCAGGTTTATTTAGACACACCAGATTCTTTTACAATCAGCTCTAACGATATTTCATCATCTGATGGATATGTTCAAATAGATGTATACTCATCATCCGGTGAGCCTGTCGAAAACGCGGTTATTGCGATTTTAAATAATGGTCAACTAATATCAAAAGGTATCACTTCAAAAAGCGGTAAATATGTAGATAATTTGAATACTGAAGGATTGACATCAATAGAGGTCTATGCAAACAAGGGTGGCTTTGTACAGGGACATACTTCTAAAGATATTAGTCAAGGCATTAGCAATCAATATGGCCTTAAAATGGTAGATGCTTATACTTCCTCTGAGGCGTCTCAAGGAATTAACTCTTTAGGTAGCTTTGTCAGCTTAAATATCAAATTAGCTAATACTCTTGATATTATGTCTACCGGTTTTGATGGCATAATTAGTTTCTCCAGTGGAGTTTCTCCTGAACAAAAATTTGTTTCTTTTCCATCAATACCAGAGGGTGATTCAGCCATTGTGGTAATTGAAGGACTTCAGATTTTAGGTAATGAACATGAGTATAGTGCCATTGGTAGCATTGCTGATCTAAATGGAAATGAACTTTTTGAAATTGGTCTTAAAATTGAACCAATAAATATAATAGCGAGCATAATAGATGATGGTATCTCTGGTCTCTCTGTGTTTAGCCCCACATTCCAAATAGAAAATTACTCTGCAGCTAACTATAGTGATATAAATATCCTTATCCAATCACTATCAAATGGCGTAGAGGTAATAGAGGATAATTCTTTAAGTACTAACCAGACTATTCCGCCCTTCTCAACTAGCTTATATCAGACAGATTACACTTTAAGTATTGGAGATATACCATCTGGAAGTACTATTACACTGCTATTTCAACTGCAAAATGCAGACAGTGTTTTTTATAGTAATAATGTTGAGTTTAGCGTTGGTTCTGTTTCTCAGAACGTTCCTGTTTCTCCTAGCGAATATGGTTATTGGGCGTATGATGACACGGATGTTGATTTTGATTTGAGTCCTACATTTGAATGGGTCGAACTTGACCCATCATTTGGAGGTTCTGGAGCAAATGAATACTTACTAGATGATGATGACCATGTAACCATCCAGCTTCCATTTCAAGTTCAATATCACGGTGAGTTGTTTAACGAAATGACAATAAATTCAAACGGTTGGGCATCATTGGTCCCTTGCGATATAGATTACTTTTGGAATATGTCTATTCCATCATTCATGAGTCCAAAGGGTATGCTTGCTCCATTTTGGGATGACCTTGAGGTTGTTGGAGAAGATTGGATTCGGGTATACACTAGGCATGATGAAGGGGAGGGAAAGTTTATCATTGAATGGTCCAGAGCGCTTAATGGATATGATGAGATCACTGAGGAGACTTTTGAAATTATAATCCATGATACGAATACATTACCTACGCTTTCGGGTGATAACGTAATTGATTTTCAGTATTTAGAGATATATGATGTTGATGTTACGAAAAATTACTCTACTGTCGGGATACAATCTCCTAGAAATAATGATGGTCTTTCTATTATTTTTAATAATAACTATTCTAGTGGAGCGGCAGAGTTGGTAAATGGTAGGGCAATACGATTTACAACAGATGCTCCGGATTCATATGTTTCTCCATTAGGAGTAGATGATGATAAACAATTACCAAAAGATTTTTCTATAAGTAGCTTATTTCCAAACCCATTTAATCCAATTATTAATTTTAACTTACAAGTAATAAATAATGAAAGTATCAGTATAAAAGTCTTTGATATGATGGGTCGTTTAGTTAACAATATTCATTCTGGTACATTAGTAGCCGGCAATTATAATTTTTCTTGGGATGGTAAAATATTAAATAATACAAAAGCCAGCTCAGGGACATACTTTTTAGTAGTTTCAAATGGCGTAAAAAAAGATGTTAAGAAAATGTTATTGTTAAAATGATAAGTGGTATTATATGATTAATAAAGAATCAAAAATTAAAATTTATTCAACCTCTTGGTGTGGTCCTTGCTCAAGTGCAAAAAGGTTATTAACAGAAAAAGGGTTTTCTTATGATGAAATTGATATTGAAGAAAATGGTATGTCAAGGGATGATTTATTTAACATTACTGGCGGGCGTACAGTCCCTCAAATTGTAATCGATGAAAAAACGTTAGGTGGGTATGATGATTTGTTAGAATTAGAATCTAGTGGGAAGATTTTTTCTTGATTCAAAATCTTATTAAAAGATCAAGGGTTTCAATTGTTTTTGGAGCCCTTTTTTTATTTCTAAACTGCTCAAGTCAAACTCCTCAAATTTGGTTATTAAGAGATATCCAATCTCTCGATGCTAAAGTCATGAATACTGTCCAGTGGCTAAAAATTGAAAAAAGTAATTATAAATTTTTAAATAAAGCACTTAAAAAGAAATTAGAAGTATATAGGAAAACTAATTTTATAGTTTATCAAAAAATTGAAAAAGAAATTGAGATAATTGACAAAAATTTAAAAGAGGTAGAAGCTTATTTAACTAAGCAAAAAAAAATAGCAAGACAGATTAGGCGAAGACCTAAAATGAAAATTTTTGATAAACATGTTGGCGGGAAACCTAAAAATAAAATATTCAGTAAAAAAAATATAGGTATTACTAGGATTGACAAATCTGATAATGCTATTAAAATTATTAACTCTTTAGAAAATAATAGCGCTAGAATTATTTCAAATCAAAACATGCATGATTCCTCAATCGAACAATTATTAAAAATATTTAATAAAGAGAGTTACGATCTTATTTTCATAAGGAGGGAAGTCAAACAGTACAATCAAAGTCTAAAAGATCTTATGTATAGCAGAAAACTACTTAATAATATTTTAGATGAATTTAATTTAAAAATCAGTGATGCACTTCTTGTAAGTGAAGAATCTTCTTATTCGTCTAATATTATAGATCTTAGTCGTAAAATAGAGTTGTATAATGAGCAAATGAATGAATTTGAAAATTATGTTAGAAGTTTAGAAAGTATTGCTGGTAAGGAGTGTCGAGGCCTGGTTTATCTAATTAAAAAAGAAGAAAAAAAAGATTACAAAGAGAAGTACCTAAATGATTTATCAAATTATAATTTTATACTTAAAGAAATCCCTAAACTGCTATCATCAATTTAAAATAGTTACTTTTTTTATATCCCTTTTGTTTTGGCCAGCTATTTCTATGAAATAGATTCCACTAGATACTTTTTTACCGAAACTGTTTTTTAAATTCCATTTGAACGTTTTTTCTTCTGTCGCTGAAAGTGGAATATTTTTATTTACAATAAGATTTCCTAATATGTTGTAAATATTAATTTTTACATTCTGGTTTATTGTTGATGTGAGTCTAGATTCAAATTTGGAGTTACTTTTTATAAAAGGATTGGGGTAGGTATTATAGATCATGAGTTCTTCCGATTCTCCTCGGGTTATACTACATTTATAAGACCAACTATCTTGACTTTGACTTTGAGTATTTACTAATATAGTTGCCCATTCTAAACCAACTGATGGGTCAATATTTAATTCGAAGCCATTTCGAATCGTCCAAGAATCTCGATCTTTATGCTTAAAAATAACTGCACTAAAAAGTTCATCTCTAATTCCATTTTGAACAGTTATAGATATATTTGCGGGAGAGGATATATCGAGTTTTAAGTAGTTACCAGAGTTAGCTTCTAAATAGCTCTGAGTATATTCAATCAAATTATTTTCAAATGAAAGCTGAACTATCTCAAGAGGTCCAGAAACAGGATAGTATTGAGCCTCTTCATATGTAAATGGAGAGGCATTTAGATTGTTTGACATTATCCTGTTTGCAATTCTCATGTTATTAAGGGCACTAAAGAAACTTGAGTTAATACTACCTAGAGCATTATCTATTGAAGTGAAACTAATGTCATTTACTGAGTTTGCTATTGATCTAGATTGTTCCCAAATATTTTTTATCATTTCATGACCACCTAAGTGTTCATCGATGTATTGAAAAAAAATAAAAGAGCCATACATATGAGATGACTCATCATCAATAGGCTTACTTGAGTTTTGAAACCATGATGGCATATATCTATAATGGTCATTAATATCATCATATAATTCATCTTCTGACCAAACTGCTGTAGCTTCCATTAACCAAAATCGCTCATAACAATTATATGAAAATTGTATTGCATGAAAGAATTCATGAGCTGCAGTAATTTTAATATTCTCAAGTTCAGAAAGACCTTGAAAAACTGCCCCATTATAATTATTTCTCATTTTTATATAGCTTCCACAGCTAGTACTAGATTCATTTAAAAAAGAGGTAGTGTAGGTTATAGCAAAATAGTTTTGTGGTAGATTATCGATAAATATATCATATTTTGCATTTCCCATACTTTGACTGTTTAAGAAATTGATATCATAACCCAGTGAATCTTTAAAGAAAAGATATACCTCCTCAAAAATTTGACCCATTTGCTCTGCGTAATCAGGAATTGAATTATTATCTAAATCTGCAGTTGAGATGCTATTAGAAGAGCTTCCCTCATCATAATGAATATTGAAATGAGTCGTTTGATATGTGCTTTCCATTTGATCAGGTAAAATTGCAGATAGCCTATTATTTATAACAGTGATTCCAGCTTCATTTAGAATATTTTTTTTAGATTGAGAGTTAGGTAGAGCATTATTTCTAATTAGATTGTTTAGGTGGTGTGTGGCATGAACTCGCTCATGGCGAGTATTTAAAAGTGATTCCCAAGATTCATTTACTGTAGACTGTCTGGACAAACATAATGAAGTAAGTAAATAAAATTTCAATAAAAATAAATTATAGATCTTCATCTTCAGGAAATTTATGCTTGTTTCTTAAGCGAATAAAAAGGCCCATTAGAATTATGACTACTGCCCAAATCAAAGAAAAGTAAACTAAATAAGAACTCATTCAGAAGACCAGATCTTATTAAATAAAAAAGTAATTAAAACAGTCGATATACCTATCTGGAGATTGTTTTCATTTTCTGATAATAGGCCCGATAACGTATATCCAGTTCCAATTAAAAATAACCATGATTTAGATCGAAAAAATAGATTGTCAAATTCTCTATTTTTTTCATATTTACGATCAGCTAAAGGCAACTCTTTAAATTTATCTAAAGAGTAATGTAAATGTGCATTTATTAAATTTTTTTGATTTCTTTCATAAAATTCAAATGACTCAACTTTGTTTTTAAGTCTTAATCCTATTTGGGTGGTCCTATCATTTATAATTGGCTGAAATTCTAAAATAGGGTAATCATAGTTAGTGTTCTTATTTAATAATAGTGTATCACAAAATAC
>Ga0208410_1001534_pt1 | contig 11873 bp, 7 predicted proteins | sample ETN02SmetaG_3_FD_185787 | JGI IMG/M metagenome (GOLD analysis project Ga0208410, IMG submission 185787) | Marine microbial and viral communities from oxygen minimum zone, Eastern Pacific Ocean - ETNP2014F10-02SV257 (SPAdes) (version 2) | ecosystem: Environmental > Aquatic > Marine > Oceanic ... | reverse complement strand
CCATGTAACTCCAAGATTACTACTAACATGAGTAAAAATACACATGTCTATATTATCAAAATATCCATCTCTAACATACCAAGCTTTTGTACCAATTTGCTCCTCTGCTACACCAGGCCATAAAACTAAAGTTCCAGGTATATTATTTTCCTTCATAATTTTTTGAACCGATAAAGCAGCTGTAATTACAACTGGTAAACCCGAATTGTGTCCTTCTCCATGACCAGGAGCACCTTCTATCATTGGTTTATGATAAGCAACACCAGGATATTGAGATGCTTTAGGTATACCATCTATATCACTCCCAAGTGCTATAGTAGGTCCGCCCTCACCATTTGACCAAGAAGCAAACCAAGCAGTTGGAACTCCTGATGATCCTTTTTCAACTATAAAATCATTGGCAGCTAAAATTGAAGTTAAATAATTTGAAGTTTCAAATTCTTGAAATCCTAATTCAGCAAAACTAAAGACTTTATCAACCATGATTTGTGTTTTTTTCTTGTCTTGTTCTACAAGATTAACAGCAGTGTTTTTTAAAGATTTTATTTTTTTATTTGAATATTTCTTCTGTGCATTAAGATTCATTCCTATTGAAAGTATCATTACAGAAGTAATTAGTGTAGTTATCCTTTTCATATCAGTAAGTTTATTTAAATATAGTAATATCTTTTAAAAGTGATATCTTTTAAAAGATTCAATTGCAGCATAGTCTGCAAGGCCCATCTCTTTATATTTATTCGCAGTTTCTTTGTTTCTTTCCTCTGCCCTAACCCAGAATTCCCTTAGATCTTGACCTTGAAACATGACACCATCTTTTTGTGTTTGATGAAAGAAAATTGCTGTTCTCTTTCTTAATACTTGATTTGGACTCATTGGCACAGCCATATCTATATCATGAATATCCCACTCTAACCATGCTCCTCTATACAACCATAACCAGCAATCTTTTATAAACTTTTCTTTTTTAATAGAATTCAATGCATCAAAAATTATATTTAGACATACTTTATGTGTTCCATTTGGGTCTTCGAGATCTCCAGCAGCAAAAATTTGATGAGGCTTTATTTTTTTTATTAATGATGCTGTCTTTTCAATATCTTTTTTAGAAGCGAGATTTTTTTGGATTCTCCCTGTTTCATAAAAAGGTAAATTCATAAAATGAGTATTCTTATCTGGAATTCCAATATATCTTGTGGCAGCAATTGCTTCGCTTTTTCTTATTAACCCTTTTAATTTTCTAATTTTTATAGAATCAATTTGATCGATTTTTTTATTTTTTAACTCTTTAATTAAACTCTTAACATCATTTTTTTTATCTAGTTCATTTACATCTTTTGATACTTCAAGAAACTTTAATGCATCATGATCAGAAACAGCAATATTTCCTGAGGTTTGATAAGCAACATGAACATCATGTCCTTGAGAAACAAGTCTATCAAAAGTGCCACCCATTGAAATAACATCATCATCAGGATGAGGGCTAAAGATGATAACTCTTTTGGGGTTTGGAGATTTTCTCTCTGGCCTAGTTGCATCATCTGCATTTGCCTTTCCACCAGGCCATCCGGTTATTGTATTTTGAAAATGATTAAACATTTTAATATTTAATTCATAGGAAGATCCTTCTAAAGCTAACAAATCAGAAAGTCCATTTTTATTATAATCTTCATCGGTCAATTTAAGTATAGACTTTCCTGTAATTCCACTTAACCAAACAACAGCTTTTCTTTTCATTATATCAGTCCAATCACAAGTATCTACTAACCATGGTGTTTTAGACTTTATCAACTCACTTGCTGATTCATTGTCTAATACTAATGTTGTGTTTTTATGATTTTGAAGATATGAAGCTGGAATCAAAGATGTAACATCTCCCTCAACTGATTTTTTAACAATTAAACTCTTATGGATACCCCACGCCATAACTATTATTCTTTTAGAATTAAAAATAGTTCTAACACCCATAGTAATAGCAGTGTTTGGAACATTTTCTACACCTCCAAAAGTTTTATTTGCATCAAACCTTGTAGTATGATCAAGTGTAATTAATCTAGTTTTAGAGTTAAAATGTGAGCCTGGCTCGTTAAAGCCTATATGACCAGTTCTACCTATACCTAGAATTTGAAGATCTATTCCCCCACAATCTGTAATTTTATCTTCATAAGACTTACAAAACTTTTCTATATTTTCAGGTTTAACTTTTCCAGAAGGAATATGTATGTTTTCTTTAGGAATATCAAGATGATTAAATAAGTTATCATGCATAAAGTGATGGTAACTATTTTTATCATTAGTTTTAATTGGATAATATTCATCAAGATTAAAAGAAATTACATTTTTAAAACTAACTGATTCTTCTTTATGTATTCTAATAATTTCCTTATATATGAGTAATGGAGATGATCCCGTAGCAAAACCTAAGACACATTTTTTTCCTTTTTCTTGTTTTGATTTAACAAGATCACATATTTCTTTTGCAATTAAACATGATGCAATGTCAGAATTATCAAAAGTTACAGTATGAAGTTTCTCAAATCTTGTTTCCTCATTTATTCCTGGAGATTGATATTTTAGATTTTTTTTACTCATTGTCAATAATATGGAGCTACAAAGTTAATAATGTTTTATTTTAAAATTATTCTTTTATTTTTTTAATTTTTATATTGATGAATCAATTTATGGATACATTAATTATTGGTAGTGGACCAGCTGGATACACAGCTGCAATATATGCAGCTCGTGCAGACTTAAAACCTGTGATTTATACTGGTCTTGAACCAGGAGGTCAATTAACAACAACTACAGATGTAGATAATTTCCCTGGTTATCCAAAAGGTATAGATGGAACAGCTATGATGAATGAACTAAAAGAACAAGCTGAAAGGTTTGGAACTGAAGTAAGAATTGACTTTATATCTAAGGTGGAATTTTCAAAAAACAAAGGAGGTCTTCATAAAGTTTTTTCTCAAGATGGGACAACAATTGAAGCTAAAACAATTATAATTTGTACTGGGGCTTCTGCAAAATACCTTGGATTACCAAGTGAACAAAAATTAATTGGAGGTGGTGTTTCTGCTTGTGCAGTTTGTGATGGATTCTTCTATAAGAATCAAGAAGTAGCTGTTGTTGGTGGTGGAGATACTGCAGTAGAGGAAGCTACATATTTAGCTAAAATATGTTCTAAAGTAACCATGATTGTTCGCAAAGACTACTTAAGAGCTTCAAAAGCAATGCAAAATAGAATTAAAAAATATTCCAATATTTCAATTCTATATAACCATGAAGTAAAAGAAGTTATTGGACAGAGTGTAGTTGAAGGGTTAGAAACAATAAATAATTTAACTAAAGAAGCTACTAAGCTAAAAATTACTGGATTATTTTTAGCTATTGGGCATACACCGAATACTGGAATTTTTCAAGGAAAAATTGAGATGGATAAAAGCGGATATATTATTACAGAACCCAAATCAACTATTACAAATATACCTGGAGTTTTTGCCGCTGGAGATGTTCAAGATAAAGAATACAGACAAGCTATAACTGCTGCTGGGTCTGGATGTATGGCTGCTTTGGATGCTGAAAGATATTTACAAGAATTTTAAATTCTTTTTATTGCTCTAAACCACCTTTCCGGAATATTATCATTTAATGCAGAATTGTAATCACTTTCAAGACACGGTAGATATCTTTTTTTTTCACTCTCTTCGGATAAAATAATTTCTAACCACCATCTCTCACTTTCCTTACTTTTAATAAAAATTAAATCTCTTCCTGAAACAGAAATATTATATTTTATAAATCCTGATTCATTATTAAATATTGGCTCTGGAAATCTAGAATTAACACCCTCAATAAAATACCAGATTATTTGAGCATAAAGTTTAGTTGAAATAGAATTATTTAATAATTCGAATAAACCGAAAAATCTACATTTATCACTAATCCCTGAATATCTAGAAAGAATACATATTAGCCTGCTATCAATACCATTAGGATTACCATTTTCAAAATTTGCTGAACAAACCCAAGATAATGCTTTCATATCAAGACCTATTATATGAGCATCTCTAAGTATTGGTTCAGCACTTTTATAATCTTCTATCAAATCCCCTAGAGAAATGTAATCAAAAAATAGTTTCTCCATTAAATCTATTTCACTAGGTGAACAAAGGTGTCTTTGATATCCTAAATTTGTAAAATCATTCAGTTTTGATGAGTCATCAATAATTATTTTATTCATATATGATCTACTTGATAGGAGGTCTTCTTCCTGATGAAGATCAAATTGATTATCTATTGAAACTATATTTATCTTTTGATTGAAATTACTATAAGACTTAAATATTGGAAAAATCATATCATTACTTCCTCCAATTATTATTGTTATTATATTTTTTTCTCTTAGAAAAATACATAATTCAGTAATTGCATGGTAAGTATCTTTTGTTGTTTCCCCATTAGGAAGATTACCTAAATCAGAGATTGATTTTTTCCACTTACCTAGGTTTAATTGATAGAATTCTTTTCGAAAATTAGATAGCTTAAAATCAGTTGATTCAAAAAATGAATTTCTAATTTCATTAATACCTATGATTGCAACATCAGTTGATTCTAAATCTGGAAAACCTAAACTTGATGTGTGAATTTGAATTTCTTCTCCAATTGAACCTTTCTTATTTGACTTTAGGGAATCTAAAATGTCGTCATGAATAGGTTTGAGAAGTTCAATAATCATTTTTTCTTTTTTGATTTAAGATAATTCTGAGCTTCTTCAAGTGTAATCTTTGTTGGATCAATCTCTTTAGAGATTTCAACTTTTTTCTTGGAATCAGAGATTGCAGATCTTCCCCATCTAGTTTTTTCAATTTTAATTTCTTGATCTGGCCACTCTTTAATTAACTTATCCTTGTCTTTCTGAATCTTGTTTTTAATCAATTCTTCTATATTCTCAATAGTTAGATTATCAAAATCATATGTCTTATTGACATTTATAAAACCTTCGTTCCATTTTATATAAGGTCCAAACCTCCCAACTCCTTTTGTCACAGGCAATTCATCATAAAAGTGAATTGGTTCATCAGCTTTGAGCTTTTGATCAATCAATTCTATGGCATCATTAAGCTCAATTGTATGAGGATCATGATTAGATGGGATTGAAATAGATTTTGATGAAAATTTAATATATGGACCATATCTTCCATTATTAACTGTAACAGTCTCATTCTTATATTCACCTATTTCTTTTGGGAACTTAAATAAGTCAAGGGCTTCTTCTAAAGTTATGTTTTCAAGTTGTTGATCCTTAGTTAAGCTTGCAAAAATTGGTTTTTCCTCATCTTCTGTATTGCCAATTTGAGCAAGTGGTCCAAATCTACCAAGCCTAACTTTTACTACCCTTCCTGATTTAGGATCATTTCCTAGAATTTTTTCTCCTGATTGTCTTTCTGCAGTTTCATTCACTTCAGTCACATTAGAATGAAAATCCTGATAGAACGTTTTAATTATTTCAGACCATTCTTCATTCCCAGAGGCAATTTCATCAAAATGCTTCTCTACCTCAGCCGTGAACCCATAATCTAGTATATTTCTAAAATTATCTACTAAAAAGTCATTAACAATTACTCCAATATCAGTAGGAACTAACCTTCCTTTATTTGAGCCTGTTTTTTCTTTTAAGATTTGATTTGAAATTTCATTATTTGAGAATTCAAGAAATTTATACTCTCTCTCTAATCCTTCATTACTACCTTTTTCAATATAGCCTCGTTTTTGAATTGTTGAAATTGTTGTTGCATATGTAGCTGGCCTCCCAATTCCAAGTTCTTCCATTTTTTTAACCAAAGATGCTTCAGTGTATCTAGATGGAGGTCTTGAAAATATTTCCTTTGAACTTAACTTATCAAGTTTAAGCTCTTCCCCTTCTTTAATTTGCGGTAATACACTTTTCTCTTCTTGATTTTCATCATCAGTACCTTCTAGATAAACTTTTAAAAACCCTTCAAATATTATCACCTCACCGGTTGATGTAAATTTATAATCGTATTTATCAGATTTTATTTTTACTATAGTTTTTTCAATCTTAGCATCTTCCATTTGAGATGAAATTGTTCTTTTCCAAATTAAATTATATAATCTTTGCTGATCATAATCTGAGGTTATTTCTTCAACATCTATTTTAGTTGGTCTAACAGCCTCATGAGCTTCCTGTGCAGATTTATTTTTATTTTTAAAATCTCTTGAATGAACAAAATCATCTCCAAATTTTGATTTAATCTTATTAATTATTGAATCTTTAGCTTCATTTGAAATATTAACACTATCAGTTCTCATGTATGTTATAAGTCCAGCCTCGTATAGTTTTTGAGCAGTACCCATTGTCCTAGAAACTCCAAAACCTAGTTTTCGAGAGGCTTCTTGCTGAAGGGTTGAGGTTGTAAACGGAGGAGCAGGAGATCTCTTTGATGGTTTTTTAGATAAAGAGTTAATGTGAAAAATTGCATTTTCGTTTTGAATAAAAAAGTTTTCGACTTCTTCATCTTTTTTAAACCTAGTATCAAGTTCAGATATTATTGACTTTCCTTCTAGGTTATTAAAAATACCCTGAGTCTTAAAACTACTTTGAGATTCATGTTTTTGAATTTCTCTTTCTCTCTCTACAATTACTCTTACGCAAACAGATTGTACTCTTCCTGCAGATAATCCAGTTTTAACCTTTTTCCATAAAACAGGAGATAACTCATATCCAACAAGTCTATCTAAAACTCTTCTAGCTTGTTGAGCATTAACAAGATTATAGTCAATTGATCTTGGATTCTCTATAGACTTTAGGATAGCACTTTTTGTAATTTCATGAAAAACAATTCTCTCAGATTCTTTATTATTTAGATTAAGATTTTCATATAAATGCCAAGCTATTGCTTCTCCTTCTCTATCTTCATCACTAGCAAGCCAAACTTTTTCTGATTGTTTTACAAATTTTTTCAGGTCTTTAATAACCTGTTTTTTCTCATCCGGTATAATGTATTTTGGCTTGAAATTATTATCTATATCAACACCGATTTCGCTTACAGGGAGGTCAGAAATGTGACCTACACATGAAACAACCTTAAAATCTTCTCCTAGGATTTTTTCAATTGTCTTTGCTTTTGTTGCAGACTCTACAATAACTAAATTTCTAGACATCAGTTAAAATTTTGGGCTTAAAAGTAAACAGTTTTATTTTGTCAAAAATATAAAAATTAAATTTTCTCAATTTTTACTCTATTTTTTTTTAGTAATATTTTAAAAAAAACAAGCTATTTTTGTATATAATTATGTTAGTAGAGCAAATATATACCAGTTGTTTATCTCAAGGTTCATATTATATTGAAAGTAATAATGAAGCAGCAATTATTGATCCTATTAGGGAAATAGATTCATATATAGAAAAAGCAAAAAAAAGAGAAAGTAAAATAAAATATATCTTTGAAACTCATGTACATGCAGATTTTATAAGTGGTCATGTTACTTTAGCAAAAAAAACAGGAGCTAATATTGTGTATGGACCAGATGTAGAAACTTCATTTAATATATTATCTGCAAAAGATAAACAAGAGTTTAAAATTGGCGATATAACAATTATTGCAATTCATACACCTGGACATACTCTTGAAAGCACAACATATTTACTAAAAGATGAAAATGGAAATGATCATGCAATTTTTACAGGCGATACTCTGTTTTTAGGAGATGTTGGAAGACCTGATTTATCTCAAGATTCTAAAGTTGATTCTAAACACTTAGCAGGTTTACTATATGATAGCTTAAGAAACAAAATTATGACATTAGATAATAAAATATTAATTTATCCAGGTCACGGTGAAGGATCTTCATGTGGAAAAAACCTTAGCTCAGAGACAGTTGGAACACTGGGTGATCAAAAGAAAACCAATTATGCTTTAAGACACAATATGACAAGGAGTGAGTTTATAGATGAAGTCTTAGATGGACTTGGAAAACCACCAAAATATTTCTCCCTGAATGTTTCAATGAATAAAAATGGGTATAACGATTCCGAAGAAGTTCTTGAAAAAAATTTAAACCCTCTTGATCCTAATAAATTTGAAGAATTAATCTCAAAAAGAAATGCAATTGTTCTTGATGTTAGGCATCAAGATGATTTTGCTAAAGCACATATCCCAAACTCTATTTTTATTGGATTAGATGGAAGGTTTGCTCCATGGGTAGGTGAAATTCTAGAAGATATCAAGACCCCTCTTTTATTAGTAGTTCCAAATGGGAGAGAAAAAGAAGTTATTACTAGATTAGCAAGAGTTGGTTTTGACCATACACTTGGATATCTAAAAGGGGGTATTGAGAATTGGAAATCACAAGATAAGGTAATCTCATCAATAGATTCTTCTGAAGCATCAGTGATTAGAGATCTAGAGAATAAATCAAATAATTCTATTCTTGATGTTAGAAGTGAAAATGAACATAATAATGAGTCTATATCAGGATCACTAAATATTCCTTTAAAATTCATAAATCAATCTATAAATCAGATTGATTTCAAATCAAAATTCTTTATACACTGTCAGGGCGGGTATAGAAGTATGATTGCTGCATCAATATTAAAAAAGAATGGTATCCATAGCTTTTACGATGTTAAAGGTGGGTATAATTCGATAAAAAAGGCCAGCTCAAATATCTAGAAACTGACAAATTGGCATAATTTAATATAATTGATTATTTTTACAAGTCAAATTAGAAAGTAATTAAAGAAAATAAACTATATATAGAAACTTATGGCTGTCAGATGAACTTTTCTGATAGTGAAGTTGTTGCTTCAATTCTTAAGAATAAAGGTTATGAATTAACTGATAATTCTAAAGAGGCAAGCCTAATATTACTTAATACATGTTCTATTAGAGATAAGGCCGAACAAACTGTTAGAAATAAATTAAAAAATTTTAATTCTTTAAAAAAAGAAAACAACAAACTAAAAGTTGGAGTGTTAGGGTGTATGGCTGAGAGGCTTAAAGAAAAATTTCTAGAAGAAGAGAAAATAGTTGATCTAGTTGTAGGTCCAGACTCATACAAGGATCTGCCTAATCTATTAAATGAAGTGGAAAACAACCAAAGAGCTGTTAATGTAATCTTATCTAAGTCTGAAACTTATGGAGATATTTCTCCCGTTAGAATTCATAATAATGGCATTAGTGCTTTTGTCTCTATTACAAGAGGATGTGATAACATGTGTACTTTTTGTGTTGTGCCTTTTACAAGAGGAAGAGAAAGAAGTAGAAGTCCTGAGAGTATTATTAGAGAAATCCAAGAGCTTACAGATAAAGGATACAGAGAGGTTACTCTTCTTGGGCAAAACGTTGACAGCTATTTATGGTATGGGGGAGGCCCAAAAAAGGATTTTATTAAAGCTAGTGAAGAACAAAAGAAGAATTCGATAAGGTTTTCTAAACTTCTTAATCTAATAGCAACAAGCTTTCCTGAAATTAGAATTAGATTCTCAACATCTAACCCTCAGGATATGACCATTGATGTTATTAAAACTATGGCTAAATATAAAAATATATGTAATCATATTCATTTACCAATTCAATCTGGAAGTGATAGGATTTTAAAAAAAATGAATAGACTTCATACTCGACAAGAGTATCTTGATCTTATAAAAAAAATTAAAGAAATTATTCCTAACTGCGGAATATCTCATGATATAATGACTGGATTTCCATCTGAAACTGAGAAAGACCATCAAGATACATTAACTTTAATGGAAGAAGTAAAATATGATTTTGGATATATGTTTGCATATTCTGAAAGACCAGGAACTTATGCTGCAAGAAATTTTAATGATGATGTAGGTAAAGATGTTAAACAGAGAAGACTTGAAGAAATAATTAATTTGCAACAAAAACATAGCAAAGAAAGAAATCAAAGGTTTCTAAACTTAACTTGCCCTGTTTTAATCGACAAATCATCAAAAAAATCAAATGAATTTTGGAGTGGTAGAACTAGTGAAAACAATGTAGTTGTGTTTCCTAAACAAGACTTTTCTCCTGGAGATATTGTTGATGTTAAAATTGAAAACTTTACTTCAGCTACATTAATTGGAAAAGTAAATAAGAAATCAATAACAATTTAATATGGAATCAATTCAGTCAGTAAAACAAAGATTTGGAATTATTGGGAATAACAATAAACTAAATAGAGCTCTCGAGAAATCTATTCAAGTCTCAAATTCTGATATTTCTGTTCTAGTTACTGGAGAAAGTGGAGTTGGTAAGGAAAATATCCCTAAAATAATTCATCAATACTCACACAGAAAACACGCAAAATATATAGCTGTAAACTGTGGTGCTATTCCTGATGGTACAATTGATTCTGAACTATTTGGCCATGAAAAAGGTGCTTTTACTGGGGCTACTAGTAATAGAAGCGGGTATTTTGAGGTTGCTGATGGAGGCACCATTTTTTTAGATGAAGTTGGAGAGCTCCCCCTGTCAACTCAAGTTAGGTTACTTAGAATTCTTGAGAGCGGTGAATATATTAAAGTAGGATCATCAAAAGTAGAAAAAACAAATGTTAGAATCGTTGCCGCAACAAATATAAACATGGAAGATGCTATAAGATCTGGAAAATTTAGGGAAGACCTTTTTTATAGATTAAGTACAATAATTATAAATATTCCTCCATTAAGAGAAAGAAAAGAGGATATTCCAATTTTGTTTAGAAAATTTGCATCAGACTTTGCTCAAAAATATAATATGCCAACTTTAAGACTTGATGAAAAAGCAGAAGACTTGTTATGTCAAAATGAATGGAGAGGAAATATTAGGCAATTAAGAAATATTGCTGAGCAAATGTCTATACTTGAAAAAGAAAGACTATTAAATAGTGAGAATCTAGATGGGTATTTACCAAACAAAACTAGTAAACTTCCTGCTAAACTTGATAGCATAAAAACTGATTCAAGCTCATTTTCATCTGAAAGAGAGATATTGTATAAAGTTCTATTTGATATGAAAAGTGATTTAACTGATTTAAAACAATTAACTTTAGAGTTGATTAAAAATGATGATTCAACTGAAGTAAAGGAAAAAAATCAAGGACTAATTGAAAAAATTTATGGAAATAAAAGGAATGAAGAAAAAGACATCTCACATGAGATAGATTCTGTAAATGTTAAAGATTCTAGCATTGGCATTTCAAGAGATACAACGGATAATGTTGAAAAATTTGAATATGCTGAAACTATAGAAGAAGAAGAGACGCTTTCACTTCTAGATAAAGAAATTGAGATGATTAAGCAAGCTTTAATTAGAACTAAAGGAAAGAGGAAGTTAGCATCTAAAGAATTGGGAATTTCTGAGCGAACCCTTTATAGAAAAATTAAACAATATAAATTAGGAGATATCGATGAGCTATAAAAACCTTTTTATTGGCTTTTATTTAATAATTAGTGGATGCGGTATATATTCTTTTACTGGATCATCTATACCAATTGGAGCTGAGACTTTTCAAGTGAATTATTTTGAAAATAATTCTGGCGGTAAGCCTGGATCTACTATAGAGCCTGGACTTGATAGAGACTTTACTATTGCACTTCAAGATCTTATAGTTAACCAAACAAGTTTAAGTCTTGTAAACGAGGGAGGTGATCTCTTATATGAAGGTGAAATAACTGAATTTAGCATAACTCCAATGGCTTCAACTGCTGAATTGAAAGCTGCACAGAATAGACTCACTATGAGAGTTACTCTAAACTATGAAAATAAGCTAAATGAAGAAGATAACTTCTCAAAACCTTTTTCTTTTTATTATGATTTCCCTGGTAACCTTCAACTATATGATATAAAAGATTCAGCTTTAGCTGA
>Ga0208410_1001533_pt1 | contig 11874 bp, 10 predicted proteins | sample ETN02SmetaG_3_FD_185787 | JGI IMG/M metagenome (GOLD analysis project Ga0208410, IMG submission 185787) | Marine microbial and viral communities from oxygen minimum zone, Eastern Pacific Ocean - ETNP2014F10-02SV257 (SPAdes) (version 2) | ecosystem: Environmental > Aquatic > Marine > Oceanic ... | reverse complement strand
GGAGATGCATATGGTCGCAGAAGGGGTCAGGGCCACTAGGATGTTCCTGAACAGGGCTCCCGCTCTCGGTGTTGAGACCCCATTCATTGCAGCTCTAGGCGATCTTCTGGATGGGGAGATTGATGCTGAGCAGGCAGTTAGGAGAATGGTCGAGGGCAATGGTGCCTGACCACATAGGTTGATTTGTCTGTAATGCGGCCGAGAGTCGAGAGTCATGGCTGCAGAGGACTTGCTAACCGATTTCGAGAGTAGGTTGCTGAAGTGGATCGCCGTTTCTGACTTCATCGAGGTGCCTTGGTCGACAAAGCGGGCAGCTGAAGCCTTCAAGGTCTCAGAGAAGGACGTCTATGAGGCCCTGTCGTCATTGACGAACAAGGTTCCTGACTTGATTCACATATCATATGATGACGGTGCCATCAGGATTGCCGCTGAGGCCCCCTGAGTCATTTTCCCGACTTCAGCCCCTCGGGGATGAATACGTCTATCCAAGAAGGTCTCCTCAGGTCGTCTTCGTCGTTGAAGAATGACCTTGCGTAAATTGAGACGAAGTCTATCAGCAGAACGACGGCGAAGATAATGATGAGGTAGGCCACCACCTTGTCGTACTGCAGGAACCTCAGATACAGGTCGATGTAGTACCCTATCCCGCCGGCGCCCACGATTCCAATTATGGTCCCCGATCTGAAGTTGTACTCGAACATGAAGATGGCATGGGAAATCAAATCGTTCGCAGACTCTGGGATGACCACGCTAAGTGCGGTCTCCATCTTGGAGAGGCCCATGGCTTCTGCTGCCTCCAGAGGATTCTTGTTGAGCCCCTCGATTGACTCGTACTGGAGCTTCCCCAGGTATCCCACTGTGTATACTGTCATCGCAAGCACGCCAGCCAGAGGTCCGAGGCCAATCAGAATGACGAAGAATATCGCCCAAATTAGGCTCGGAAGGCTCCTGAATCCTGAGATGACGAACCTAGAAGAATAAGAGAGCCATTTTGGGCTCAGATTCCTAGCTGCCGAAAGCGACAGTGGGAGGGACAGGACCATTCCAAAAACCGTCGCGACGAATGCTATCTTGATGGTCTCAATTACCCCAATCCACGCAGTGGAGCAAGTGAATTCGAATGGGGCGCGTGCGGTGCATACAGGATACACCTGAGGCTCCAAAACGCTCCAGTCCGGTGGCCATAGGGACTGGTGGAAGAATACGACCAGGTTATCCATCCCCCCTGAGAGACGCCCCCAGTCACTCACCATTCCATCTAGGATTAGCAATGACAGGAGGATTGTCATGGAGGCTGCCGCTGCCATCCTAGAGCCATTGATGGCCGTCCTCAAACCTTCACCTCCATCGCTGTAATCTCAGTGATGAACGGATTGATTCTACCATCGTCTATGACGAGGAGTCTGTCGGCCATCGATTTGGCTCTAGATATGTCGTGCTCTACGACAAGAAGCGCCGCGCCGCTGGCTCGGACATAGTCTGTCACTGATCCGAGAACCATCTGCATGGTTTCCTCGTCCAGCTCACTTAGGAACTCATCCGCCATGATGAGCTTGGGTGACTGGGCTAGTGTCCTTGCTGTTGCGACCCTTCTCTGCTGCCCCCCTGATAGCCTTCTCACGGGCTCCCCGACCTTATCCATCAGTCCCATCGATGAGATTGCCTCCATTGCCTTCTTCTTAGCTGGGTTCGATGGAAGTAGGGACCAAGGAGAGCTATGTCCTGCCTTCGCGCCAATCATGACGTTGTGCATAACACTGGCATGACGGACAAGACCGAGTTTCTGTGGGACGTATCCCAACTCGCCCCTCTCTGGGCAAGCCCCCCCGCAGACCTCGATCGTGCCCGATATAGGGGAAACCAAACCTGCAATTGTTCGCAGGAGTGTGGTCTTTCCGATACCTGACGGGCCGGCTATTGCCACTATTTCCCCAGGCAGCACTTCCATCTCAGGGATGTTGACCAGGGGATTACCCGAATCATAACCTATGGTTACGTCCTTTAGTCTGATTATAGGTACCGCGCTTTCTTCTGATTTACCCAAGCGAGACCCCCCAGCGACCAATAGGTAGTTTAGGCGCCCCTAAACCAATATATGGTATTGGTGGAAAGTTGGAGAATAGCCATAATCTGCAATATCAGGACCAGTCATTCTCTTCGATGAATTCGGCTATACCTGGAATGTGCCTTATCGAATCCGAGAATGGCCCTATGTGGTCTTGAGAGGTCACCCTCACAATTCCCGACCCATCGAGGACGTTTGCCAGCACCTCGGAGCCGCATTCGCCCTTGGGAGATTCCTCGTCGACCTTGTGGATTGAGATGTCGTAGCAACCCGTGTAGGTCCCTCCGGCAGTGGAGTAGTTCTCCAGATACATATCATAGTTCAGGGAGACTAGGGCATTGAGCACAGCGGTCCTGCTTCTGACATCAAGAGTAGAGGGATTGTAGACTACGGAGGTGGTTGGGAGTGGATCAAAGACGGAAATGGGAACGTACTGATCGATTTCCAAGCACCAGTCTTCGTCATCCTCGGAGTTGTCATTGTCGCAGCTCTCGCTGACGATTCCCCCGGTGGAGAACGCCACCTCACCAAAACCCTCGGATAAGCACCTAATTGCACCGAGGGCGCCGAAGTAAGGTGAACCTTGATCGGGGATAGATGACTCATTTGAGAAAAATCCGTGGACGATTCCCCTGAGTGATTCTATTCCCTCCGAAGGTCCGCTGGATTCGACATATCCATTGCCAATCAGGTGCCCAACTGGAAGGAGCATGCCAATTGAATCTAGCAGCCCCGTGTGACATGAGGTGCTTCCCTCCATCAGTGAAATTGGGTCAGTTGATGGGTCATCGTCTAGGTGGGCCGCTGCTATGCTGCTGTCGGACCTCACCCATGCCTGTGGGAAACTGGTCGTGGTCTCGTCGTGGTTCTGTACCGCTGCCATAATGGACAATCCGTATTGCTTCCACCCCAACCATGAGGATTCAGGTTGCATCAGCGCTATGTGGGCCTCCCCTGACTCCAATGAGTCAATCTTCCCCCTCTCTGAATCGACGTGGTGAATCATAACATCCACCCCTAGCTCCGATGATAGGAAGTCTGCGAGAAATTGCGGGTCTGAGTTCGTGCCAGACACGGAGTCATCGGACTCGAAAGCGATTCTCAGTTCGTCAATTGTCATTGTGACTTGCTGGCCGTCAGAAGGATCATCGGTGTAGTATGCAGATATCCCAGGTATATTCGAAACCAGGGGCGTGTATATCCCCAGATGATCACTGGAGTTAGTTGGGATTATTCCCCTTGTGTTGAGGACGTTTGACAGCAATGTGCTCGTATCCTGCGAGGAGCCCATTGCAACCAATGCATTTGTGATGTCTTCCAATTTCCCCGGATCCATGAAATCGGGATTGTACATGATGGTGTCACTAGGGACCTTTGCGAAGGAAGGTAGGCTGACGTATCTGCTGCTATCTAGGCACCATTCGGCCCTCTCAGCCCCTACTTCGGATGGGCATAGCCCCTCTATCGTGTTGTCCTTAGCGAATGCTATCTGCCCTGTTTCGTCCGACAGGCACTTTACCACCCCATCAAATCCATAGTAGGGGGTGCCAGGCTCAGGAATCGAAGAGTTCTCACTGAAGAACTCCTGGATTGTCCCCCTCAGGGATTCAATGTCGTTCGGATCTCCAATGACGTTTGCATAACCCAGCCCCAGCAGGAACCCCATTGGGACCATCATCCCTGTTGATTTGAGCCAACCAGTGTGGCAGGATGTCTTTCCCGACATCAGTGCGAAGGGGTCTGTCAATGCGTCATCATCCAGATGGGCAACTGCCATGTCAGAGTCATCCAGCACCCATGCGTGGGCGTTGTAGTATGTTCTACCGTCGGACTTCTGATCCGCACCCATGGACTCGAGTCCGTATTGGTTCCAACCAATCCAAGCCATCCCGCTATCCATCATTGCTATGTCGGCGTTTCCAAATCTCAGTGCCTCAATCATTGCAACTTCGGAGTTGACAGTGAAAACTGTGACATCATAATTCGTTGATTCAGAGAGATGGTCGGCAAGAAGCTGTGGATTTCCCTCCATGGAGTCTAATCCCGGAGCGATCTCGTAGGCTATTGTGAGATTTCCCCTAGGGTCATCTTCAGAGGGGTCATCTGGGGAAGTGCAACCAGAAAGTGTGCTTGCCAATAATACGAAAATGAGGGATAAGGAAGGAAGTCGGCTACTTGTTGCCACAGGAAGGGAGTTCTTTTCGAATCGCTCTACCATGTGCTTGCCACCTAGATTCCGTATTTGGAATTGTGTATGGGCCACTCAGAAGTGGAAAGTTGGTTGTTAGCAGGGGGCGTTTTCCGAACTGCGATTCGAAACTGATGATTTGGGTGTGTTTGACGCTGATGCGCCCCCTGCCAACGTTAAGTTGCGTATCTATTCCTAGATTCTATTCACTGGAGTGTTCCAATGTCATCTGCGGTGATCCCATAGTGGTCCCATGCAGGCTGTAGCCAAGTCCTGATGTCAGCCTCGTAGTCTGCGGAAGCGTCTCCATCGTTGGATAGGTCGAACATTGCCACGATTTTGTCAGAGTAGTAGTTTGCATACCATCCGAAGGCCTCACACTCCTCCTGTGACATCCCCTCATGCTGAGCGTGTGTCACAGAGTTGTAGCAGCCGGTGAACTCCTCTCCATTCGGGTCGTTAGAAGACGTGTAGTTCTCCAAGTACATGTATGCCTCGCAAGATGCCTGTGAGCTATCCGAGGAGACTGTGTGGGAGACCATGTTGTAGCAGATCGACGTGTACTCGGCGACGTATGCCTCGATGACCCTGTAGAAGGCGTGGCCCTCTGCCTGGTGCTTGTCGTAGTCTGCAGTGTCCCCATCAGCTAGGTCGCCTGTCATCTTCGATGCGTACCTTACGGAAGCCTGCGAGTAGACGATGACGATGTTCTTGAGAATCTCATCCCGTGCATCGACTAGTCCCTGCATGTCCTCGTTCTGCATGGCAGTGAGTCCGGCGTTCATTGCCTCTAGTGTCGCGACGTTTGTGGCCGCTGTACCGTCAGCGTTGGCAGTTCCAAAGTTGCCGGCTCTCTTGTCAGCAGTCGCGTATGGCCCACATCCGTCGTAGTCTGCGTCTGCATCATCCGGTCCGTGGTAGAATGCCCATCCCTCGTCCCATGCGTGCTGAGCGTCGTCTGGCCCCCAGTTTCCAGCCTCTGCCTTGCCAATGGCGGCATTGAGCTCGTGAATCGCGTATGCGGTCATGACACCGTTCTGGATTCCCTTCTCTGTGGCTTGGTCCCTGACTGTATCGGACTCGCCTGCGAAAGCACCAGTCCCATCTATGGCCGCGGACACGAAGTCGTTCCACGAGCCATCTGCGCCATAGTATGCATCGTAGGCATGGTTCTTGCCCGAAGCATCTGCGAAGCCCATTAGGGTCCTATAGGATCCATCGGACTTCTCCGCGTGTTCTCCGTCCTCGTAGATGTTCTTCACTCCGTCCCAGTCGTAAGCCCCCGATAGGTCCTTGATGTCGCAGACATCGCCCATCAGCATTCGGTGGTTGTCGACATTGGAGGCGTATTCGTATCCCCCATCAGAGCCATCTAGCTCAATTCCGTCGTCGTCTCCTCCAGTGCAGCCAGCTAAGGCGCTGCAAAGGAACATCATAGTCATCATTGCTGTTGTCAGTTTTAGGTTCATATTATCCTCAATCCAATGGCCGAACAAAACTCGCTTATCAAATTTAGGGCTCCCTAAACTCTTTTTCACATGCGATAGAATCATGGCTGGTAGTCCTTCAAGATAGTACATGGAAGAGAGTATGCGAGCCATGCTGGCCTCTCTCGCAGTGGCATTCTCAATGGCATTGTCATATATTCCGTTTCAAGACACTGGGAGCCATCTGCAGGAAGATATGGTCAGGATGGAGCAGTTCGGCGGAGGAGGGAGCCTAGAAGAGCAATGTGGTTCCATAACCTTCGAAAACATGTTCGAATATTCAGGGGCTACTTTTGACATTATTTTCAATGACGATTGGGAAACCGCTGAAGTGCAAGCCGTTGCGTGGGTGAATGACACCCTAGCGGATGAACTTCGGGAAACTATGGACGAATTCATGGAGCTCATTGACCCGAATAAGGGGGGAGATGGATGGTTCTCTACCGATGAGAGGGAGTTCTTCCGAGCACTGGCGAGCGAATGCATAGAGCACACACTGACGCGAATTGGGCTCAGAGATGGCCCTGCCCACAGAGGCGGCGTGGGAATTGATTGGAAGAACACCAGTTGGGAGGATGATGGGGTCATGATCGAAGAATTCAACATCGTCCCCCCGAGACACTCCCAAATCAGAGGGTGCTCATCATCAATCGGGGCGGACTGTGAGGAGGTCCCGGTAATTCCAGACCCGGGCAGGGACTGTGATACGTCAATCCCACAGTCGAGCGCTGTTGACGAATGTAGGGTGCAGCTATGGCTAAACGCCACAATGACGATTCCTGGAGTGGCGGATCCAAGCAATTTCACTCTAGCATTCAATGCATCCAACATGTCTGGAGCCCGTCTGGACTTCACATTCCCACAAGATGATGGGCTCCGTCTGGACATGTGGGACGAGTGTGAAGGAAGGGACGTTGGCCTAAACGAGTCTACTGCAGGAGGGCTTTCACCCGTGAGAGGCGGATGCATCGGAGACGGTTCTTCCAGTTACGAGCTAGTCACCAACGATGATGGGAGCCTTACATTGGAGCTGAGCCCCAATGGCTGGAGTGAAGACTGGCCAGAAGGCGAGGATCTTTTCTTTGACTTCACGAATCAGCCGATTCCTGTCGATGACCCCCCTCAGTGGACTTCTTCGGCGCCCTCTGATGGAGCATGGTTCCCGTCACCCCACTCAGGGGATTCTACATGGGCGACATGGGGCTCCATTTCCACTTGGTTTGTCGATGAGTCTGGCGTTTCCTCGTTGGATATCCAATGCACTGCCGATCCATCAATGGGGCTGTCCGAGAGCGATGACAGGTCACTGAATGCAATAATTCCATCCGGTGACGCACAAGAGGTTACTTGCGAGGCGGTTGACTCGGCAATGCAGACATCGGGAAGCAGAACATGGCACCTAGGAGTTCCATTCACAGTTTCCACCGATTCCCAGAAACTATCCGACCCGCATCCAGTCACACTAACGCCGGCTGGGGGATGGCCAGAACTTCAAGTCGAGGTTTCATTGGTCCAGAGCGGTTCTTCCCAGAGCTCAGGAATTACGGCCCTTTCCGAAGAGACTACCATCTTGGCACCCAGCTCGGACATGATTCCAGGAGGCGTTTGGGTTGAGGTCTCAGTTCAAGGAGATGGTACCTATCACATGGAAGGGCTCTATGACCTCGGCATTACCAAAGAGAGTTCTCCCCCACTGATCTCCATATCCGATTCCATGTGGGATGGTTCTCAATGGTCAATGCAAGGCCAGTACAGTGACCCTGACGGCGAGTCGGTTTCTTTCACGATGAGAGTTGATGGTTCTGCTGCTGGTTCAGTGAGTGTTTCAGGCAACTCTTGGTCAACGCCTCTGATCGATTTCTCACTATGGGAATCAGGAGAACACACCGTGGAAATAGAAGGTTGTGACACCTCTAACAAGTGCTCGGTAACATCCCAAGTCGTGAACAATTCGATTCTGTTCGAAGTTGTCGAACCGGACTGTGAGGCTCTCACCTGCGGGTGTGACCCAAGTCTATGTGATGACGATGCTGGTGGGATTGGTGGACTTCTGCCTGCATCAGGAGTCGTTTCTGTTATGCTTGCGTCAGTAGTTGCAATCATGTATGGAAGGCGGAGGGACTGACACATGGCGTTCTCCGGCAGAGTCACAGAGACCTCTCACATGGGGGGACTTCTGGCTTCATTCGAAGGAAGATCACCAAATCTCGGGGATACGATTCGAGTAAGTGGTGGCAAGGTACTAGGCAGGGTAGACACTGTAATTGGCCCTGTTGACTCAGGGTTAGTCCACATACACCCTCTTTTCGACGGAGTTGACTCCAGGAGGGCGATAGGTTCGCCTGTTGAAGTGGCGCCGAGGGGACGTACCAACAACCGCAAGCGGCATGCTGGAAACCGAGGTGGGGGACACAGGGACAGGGGGCACAGACGTGATGGTGGAAATAGCCGAAGTTCTGGCCAAAAGAAATGGGACCGTGGCAACAAAGGGCGTAGTGGCGGCAATAGGAGCCATGGCAAGGGTCGTGGCAGAGGAAGTGGCGGTTCCCGGAAGGGGCACTCAAGAGGCCGCGGTAGAAGGTAGTCTGAGGCCGGATCATGAGGAATCCCGGACATAGGCTGGGAGCCTCAGGAACGATTCTCGAGAACACCATTGAGGGATTTAGGGAGTCTCTCGGGGTTTCATCCGAGTCGAGATTCAGATACTGGGAATTTGACATCAGAGAGTCTTCTGATGGTGTCCTTTTTGTTTACCATGATGACACCATAGAATCCGGTGGAAGAAAGATCGAAACTGCCAACATGGGATTCGGAAAGATAGTCGAGGCAGGATTGGAGATTGGGATTCGCATACCTACTTTTTGGGAGGTTGTGAAGGAATTGGAAGACCGGGATGAGCCGGTAATGGTAGAGGTAAAGCAAATCTCAACTGACGGGGCTAGGAAGGAAGTTATCGATGCCCTGTCATCCAAGCCGAGGTGGAAAGTTATGGCAACGCCAGAGAGATTTGAGGAGATTTTTCCTCTAGAAACAAGAAAACGATGGAAGGAAGAGTTTGATGCTGCTGGAGTAAAGGTAGTCAGAGTCGGGAGACATCGGGTCGATCTATTCAAGGCATCAGAAAGTAGAGTTGGATGGTTTATCGCTCGTCCGAAATGGTTCTTCGGCATCTAGTAACAGAGTTTAGGCTACCCTAAATTTTATCTCATGACTGTTTCTCGACATGTCCATGAAGAAAGCGGAGATTACTGACTGGGCAATGGCAAACAAGGCATTTCTGATGGCTGGGATAGTTGTATCAGCTGCTGTCCTGTACCTCATCTTCGATGTCAACTATGACCAGTGCGAAGATGATGAGAACTGCATCACAATAGCTTTCCAGGTTCAGGACACATACTTGATTTGGGACAAGAACCCTCAGCACCTTGCGGACAAAATGAGTTCACTCACAGGGATGGAAGTTGAGATTTACCCGGTTACTAATTCGGGAGGAACGATTGAGGCCATAGACAAGGGGAACGCCGATATTGGATTCGTTGACGGTGCTGCAGCATGGCTGGCATGGGAGGTATACGACCTAGATGTCCTTGCAGCGGAGTGGAAGTCTGATGGTCGTACTTACTACAACGCCGCTGCTTGGGTGAAGGCTGATTCCGACATAGCGGCTGCCTACCTCGATGATGATCCAGACACCGATCCGTTCGCCCTGATGGAAGGAAAGAAGTCATGCCATACCGGTTGGCTAAAGAGCGCGGGTATGCTGATACCAATGGGCTACCTAATCGGCAACGATTATGCCGATGTTGTAGGCGACCCTAACCAGATAGAGTCGTTGAGGGACACGGTAACTAATTTCTTCCACAAGGACTCCAGTATACCCGAGGGAGGCACTCAATACTCTGGTTACAAGGGCGCAATGAAGTGCATGATGACTGGTCATGGAGACGTTGCATTGACCAAGGATACTGCTTATCGCTTGTATTGTGACGAGAATGATGACGGAATTGCTGATGGTGATGATTGGTGCATGGATCTGGACGATTTAGTCATGCTTCCTCCCTTCGGACAGGCACCAAGCCACCCAGCTCTTTACAACCCTGACAACATGGATGCAGAGACTATCGCCAAAATACAGGAAGCACTGGTCGCACTGAATGACGATGCGGAAGGCAGAGAGATTCTGAGCGACTTACTGAACACCGATGGAATGGTCGCCACTACAGCCGATGACCACCTTGGCACTTACGGAGCGGCGGTTTCCAACGTACCGGGAATTCAGGCATATTTCTCATAAATTGCAAAGGGATTCTGATGAGGGTTCTTCCAATTGTATTGGTACTGTTGCTCTCGACATTCTCAGTTGGCTGCCTCTCAGATGACTCGGGCGATGGGTTTGATTGGCCAGACCCAAATGAAAATGGGTGTAATTTAGACAAAGGTGCACTCCAAAATCTCGCGGATCTCAGAGAGGAGGCCGAACTCGGCGATTCTGTGAGTTTGGATTGCGACTTATTCATTGATGGATTCGATACACCCCATCACTCACTGATCAACCCATTGAATGGAGATCTCTGGATAGTGTACCTTAGTGGCTTCATCAAGTCATGGGATGGAGATAATCTTGAGGACGTGGCTGACCTGAGTAGCCTAGTTAGCAGATGCCACATGGAGCAAGGGCTTCTCGGCCTCGCATTCACGGATGATCCGCACATGGTGCTGCTCTCTTATGTTGAAGATGGGGTTTGCGAGGGGGAGAACCAATCTGATCTGGTTCTTTCATATGCCACTGTTGACGAAGATAGTGGGAAGATTGACGCAGGGGATATCAAAGTCCTGAAAAATATCAAACAACCATACAGAAATCACAACGGAGGATTCCTATTGCATGCGGGCGATGGAACTTTTCTCTGGGGGATAGGAGATGGGGGGAATGCCAATGATCCCGAGTCAAACGGGCAGAACAATTCGACTGAATTAGGGACTATTCTATTCTTCAAGTTGGAGAACGGGGGTGTCGTCCCTGCAATCAATGACTCTTCGGAGAACCCGTTAATCCTGCATCATGGACTGAGAAACCCCTGGCGTTTTGATCTGGATACTGAGGGAAGGCTCTGGATAGCAGATGTTGGACAGAATTGCTGGGAGGAGGTCAATCTCGTCACTATCGACGAGAAAGCCAATTTGGGATGGGCGGAAAGGGAGGGTTTCCATGCATTCTACGAGGGATCCAGTTGCTCTGAAGTTGCGGAGATGGCCGATCCGAATTATGTTGACCCCGTGCTTGCTTACCCACACCAAAACGGAAACTGCTCAATTACCGGGGGTTACTGGATGGACTGGGGGCCGGAGGTGCTCCGGGAAGGTTACCTGTATGGGGACTTCTGCACGGGAGCAATATGGCTCCTGAGGGAGAGTCACGAGGGAACGTCTTGGGAGGAGACACTGGTGGGCTACAGCGGTGGAATGATTGTCGGCTTTGGAGAGGGGCCGGAAGGCGGCCTGTTGGTGTTCCACTGGACAGGAGAGATTCTTAGAATAAGTTGATTTGAGAAAATATACAACTTAATCGTGCGCATCCTTCAAGCCAAATAGCGCACCGGGATATTCATGGCCAAGAACGCGGGAACACTCTGGCTCGATGCTATGGAGGCAGAGGAATCCGGGGATAGGGAGGAAGCCTTGGAGCTCAGTCGGGATGTAGTTCACATTGATCCGACTCATTCCGATGCATGGATGATGATAGCCAGGATGGAGCTCCCTGCTGCAACTAGGGGGAAGCAGGAGATGCCTGACCTTTCCCAGACCGCCAAATCGGTTAGCGCACTTCGTAAGGTGGTTGAGTTAGATCCGGACAACCGAAGGGCATGGGAGCTTGGCGGTACCCTGATGGTAGACCATCTAGGGATGTTGCAGGACGCACTGGAGTGGTGGGAGAGGCGAAGGGATGTCGAGCCCACTGAGACGACCCCGATGATTGAGCAGATTGCGATTCTCACAAGGATGGGGCACTACGAGGATTGCGCTGATTTGCTCGAGGAGTTGTTCGCACCCGAGATGGATGCTGTTGATGGGGGAACCAGGATGAGGATGGAGAGGGTCAATCAGACAGTTTCCAGGGCCTCGAAGATGGAGGC
>Ga0208410_1001532_pt1 | contig 11878 bp, 10 predicted proteins | sample ETN02SmetaG_3_FD_185787 | JGI IMG/M metagenome (GOLD analysis project Ga0208410, IMG submission 185787) | Marine microbial and viral communities from oxygen minimum zone, Eastern Pacific Ocean - ETNP2014F10-02SV257 (SPAdes) (version 2) | ecosystem: Environmental > Aquatic > Marine > Oceanic ... | reverse complement strand
ACTTTTAACGATAAAAAACCCTAAAAGTACAGTGGTGATAAAGACTGTGAAAATAAGCGCAATTTCAACTCTTAGGAAAAGATCATCACCGAAAGTGACGGTTACTGGAAACGTTGCAATACCAACAATCCAAGCTGTCGCTGAAAGCCGTTGCAGATGGAAAGCCAGTAATCCTTGTGTGATTGACAGCGCGTACATCAGTCCAATACTGGAAATCGCTAAAAGAAGCATGTTTTGGGTGGAAATTTCATATTCAGAACCAAAAGCTATTCGTGTCACCCATTGGCCTGCTGCAGCCATTAATAAGATAAAGCAAACTCCAAATACTGTCACAAAAGTTAGGAGCCTCAGTACTTCATGTTTGAATTTTTCGTAATCCTCAGATGCTACTAATTGAGAAAGTCTAGGAAGCAGTGCTGCTTGAATAGCCTGAAAGAAAAACAAAGGTATTCTCGCTATTAGTAATGCGTTCAGGAACTTTCCTGGTTCTTCTTTCTGACCTGTTCCGGCTAAAAGTTCTACGGCTAACGGGCTTACATTTAAAACCATCGCTGTTGCAAGTGATGCTAATAAAAGAACTCCTAATGAACTCGAAATCTCTCTTGCTCTAACCGGAGACCCATTTCTAATCAAATCGTTTTGTCGGATGAGAGCTAATAAAATCCCGATGAAAGGTGAGAGTCCTAAAGCTAACCCGTACATCCAAACTTCGCCTGAAGCAAAGGTCGCTAGTACTGCAGTCGCTAAAAGTCTTCCTAAGCCTTCTCCTACCAAATATTGTGCGTAGTTTTTGAAACGGCCGGCTCCTGCAAGAATACCTTTTACGAGATGAGCTGCACCCAGCCCTATAACTACCAAAATAATTGCGAACAATAAACTGCTTTCACCGCTAAAAATACTTTCGGTAAGCCATGAGTTGAAAGACAGAGCAAGGATAATCAGCAACAAGGTCACCGAACCTCCAATTATTGATGCTGCTTTAGCGACAGGAACTATTTCTCTACCCGAACGACTTGCGATGCTACGTGCAGTTTGTTGTTCCAAAGGTTGGAAAATTCCTGGTCCTAGAAGGAAACTCAAAGCCCATAACATTCCTAAAGGTGTGTACATTTCAGCTCCAAGGTCTCTCGAAGCGACAGAAATGAAAATGTAAGCAGAAACCCCATTGATCAGGAGTCCTAAACCTACTGTGGTAGTTCCAAAAGGAAGTCTGTCGAAAATTTTCAAATGTTTTCTTTTTCTAAAGTTGAGTTATTAATTGTTTCAACGGCCGATTCCTTGATAGGTGAAACCTGTATCTTCCCATTCTTGAGGGTTGAAAACATTTCGCGTATCAATCAAATTTGGACCCGATAAACGCTCAATGGCTTCATTAGGTTTGATATTTTCATATTCTTCCCAGTCCGTCAGGAGCACAACTGCATCTGCGTTCTCACATGCTTCGAGTGGTTCATTTGAAATTACTACCTGTTTAGGTATTCCTTCTTTATGTTCCTTCACGGTTGGGTCGTGTGCCTTAATTATGGCACCTTTGGCTTGGAGTCTTTTTATTACTGCTAATGAAGGCGAGTCGCGAAGATCATCAGTTCCAGCCTTGAACGTGAGACCCCAGACTGCGACTGTTTTTCCTTCTAAATCTCCTCCAACAGCATCTGATATTTTTTTTACAACGCGATCAAACTGTTCTTCATTGACAGCTACTGCGGTGTCAAGGAAACGAAAATCGTAACCTGCTTGTCCAGCCATATGTATAAGAGACTTTGTGTCTTTGGGGAAACAGCTACCTCCCCAGCCAGGTCCAGGGCTCATATATTTTTCACCGATTCTGGAGTCGTAACCTATCCCTTTTATGACATCAGTAATATCAGCACCGACACCTTCACAAACTGCAGCTATTGAATTGATAAAGGAAAGTTTTGTTACAAGAAATGCGTTTGCGCTGTATTTGATTGTTTCTGCTGAAATTGGGTCAGTTATCAGGAGTGGTGCCTCGATTTTTTCATACAATTCTGCAACTATCTGAGCCGCTTCTGGTTTTTCTGAACCGATAATTATTCTTTCAGGTTGAAGAAAATCATCAACTGCTGTTCCTTCTCTAAGGAACTCAGGATTTGAGACAACTGATATGTCTGGTCTATCAAGTTTTTCAAACACTGTTTGGGCTGAACCGACTGGGACTGTTGACTTGTTCACTAAAACAGAATTTTTAGGCAAAAACTGGGCTAGTAAGCTAACGGCGGAATCAACCATTGAAGTATCTGTAGTTCCATCAGCCTTTTGTGGTGTTGGGACGCAAAGAAAAACTACTTTGCAATTAGAAACCGCTTCTTGAGGACTGGTAGTAAAAGAAAGCTTGTTCTCTTTTAGTCCTTCATTGACAAGCGTTTCAAGACCTTTCTCAACAATTGGTATTTCCCCAGTTGAAAGTTTGTCTATTTTTTCTTTATCAATGTCGTAGCAAACGACTTGGTGCCCAAGATGGGCGAAACAGGCTCCTGCCGTTAAACCCACATAACCTGTTCCAACTACTGCAATCTCTGACATTGATGAACTTTCTAACTGTAAGGGTCATATCGTACGGCCGTAATTAATAAAACTCAAAATTTTCTGACAGCCAACTGGCAGTCTTTAATTGCATCAGGTCTCTGGAGGCTGCGATGAACTGATTTGACAGGTTTCTTCGTTTTCTTCAAGTTGAACCTGATTTCGATTTTTCCAAGTGATCTGATTATTTGGATCCCGGTCAATTTTGTATTCATGAAAAGACATTTCTAAAGCATCAAAGACAATTAGACGCCCAGAAAGTCCTTCTCCGATCTCCAGGATTAGTTTTATTGTTTCTAATGCTTGGATAGACCCAACTATTCCAGGCAGTACGCCCAACACCCCTGCCTCTGAGCAATTGGGGGCTGTTCCATTTTCTGGTGGTTCAGGAAAAACATCTCTATAGGTGGGTCCATTTTTTGGATCAAAAACTGTTATTTGGCCTTCGTACTGAAATATTGATCCATGCACAACAGGTATTCCTGTTTTAACTGAAGCATCATTGATCAGGTATCGAGTTTGGAGGTTGTCGGTTCCATCTACGACAACATCATAATTTTCTATTACCTCAATCGCATTATCTTTATTTAATAGCGTGTTATATGTAATGACATTTACGTCAGGGTTCAATGCTGAAAGTGTTTTTTCAGCGGAATCAACTTTGTTTTTACCGATTGTTTCTGTGCTATGCAATATTTGTCGTTGGAGATTCGACTCTTCAACAGTGTCCATATCAACGACACCTATTGTTCCTACTCCCGCTGCAGCAAGGTAGAGCGCTGCTGGTGATCCGAGGCCACCTGCACCTATTATTACGACTCTGGAGTCTAGAAGTTTTTGTTGCCCTTTTTCTCCAATTTCCGGAAGTGATATGTGCCTTTCATAACGGCTGCGCTGCTCCGGTTTTAATATCTGTGACGATACCCAACTACGCCCTTGTTGTTTCCAAAGATTGAAGCCACCGTCCATCGATACCACATTTTTGTAACCAAGTTCGTTCAATGCCACTGCAGCGAATGCTGACCTCACACCTCCAGCGCACATTGCGATTATTGGTTGATCATGGTCGGGTATTCGTTCTTTTATAGATTCTTCAATTTTCCCCTGTGGTATCAAAATAGATTCCGGTATTACTCCTTGGTCATATTCCTCGACTTCTCGCACGTCGAGAACAACCCATCCTTGAGCAATAAGAGTCTCAGATTCTGAAGGGTCCGTTTCATCAATCTGGCTTTTTGCTTGCGCTAGAAGTTCTTGGAAAGTTGACACTCTAAAATTCTATGAATCTTGTCAATATTTAGCACTTTACTTTCTTTTAAAGTCCAACTATTTCAGGTAAAACTTTGCTTATTTCGCCTATAACTACAACTTCAGCTAGTTGGTCCATCACTGTTGGCTCACCGTTTATTATCACTGCTTTAGCTCCATTATTTACTGCTGTGGGAAGCATCTCAGCCACAGGGAACACTTGAAGGCTGGTACCAACTGCTAGCAAAAGGTCACATGATAAGGAAGCTTCGAACATTTTGTCTATATCTCCTGGGAAAAGATTTTGGCCAAAACTGACTGTTGCCGATTTGAGCAAACCGCCACATGAGCAATGTGGGTCAATGTCACCGTCTCGCACTCTTTGAAGAACTGTTTCAATATCATCTCGCCAGTCGCATTCAAGACACATTGCTTCTTTAACTGTGCCGTGTATCTCAACGACTCTATTTGGATCATTTCCTGCCATTTGGTGGAGACCGTCAACATTCTGTGTGACCAGCATGTGCAGAAGTTCTCTTTTTTCAAGATGTGCTAACGCTTGATGTCCCTCATTAGGAATAACATTCGGCCAAAGTTCTCCTGAAGCCCTTAGCCCCCAATTCCTTTTACGAATCTCCGGATCGGTTCTGTAATAGTGAATATTTGATGCTTTTTCAGCTTCAGGATTTTTTGTCCATATCCCGTTTGGACCTCGAAAATCAGGTATCCCACTATCGGTTGATATTCCAGCTCCAGTGAGAACAGTTATTTTGGTTGCTTGATCAACTAAGTCTTTTGCTTGCTGTAATGGCTCAGTCATTCTTGTTGAAATCTTTATTCAGATTTCGGAGATTCGAAAGACTGAATTAGTTTGATAAGAGTTCTAACTCCAAAACCCGTACCACCTTCTACAAGTTCTGCACTGTCTTTATCAGCTCGAGCCGGTCCTGCTATATCTAAGTGAGCCCATGGTATTCCTTCAGCGACAAACTCTGAAAGTATCAGTCCAGCAGTAATAGCTCCTCCGTACCCTCCTGCGCTTATATTTTTCATGTCAGCGATAGGAGACTTGTAAAGGTCCCTATATTCGTCTGGAAGCGGCAGTTGCCAAACTTTCTCGCCGGCGTCTTCAGCTGCTTTTTCAACTTGACCTAAAAAGGACTCATTTCTACCCATTAATCCTGCAATATCGGAGCCAAGTGCAACCATGCAAGCTCCTGTCAATGTGGCCAAATCTACTATTGCGTCGGGTTTGGTTTCGCTCGCCAAAGAAAGTGCATCGGCGAGTATGAGTCGCCCTTCTGCATCTGTGTTTATAACTTCGATTGTTTTACCGTTTCGAATTTTTAATACGTCTCCTGGCCTTGTCGCATCTCCTCCAAGCATGTTGTCAGTCATAGGCAAATACCCTTTGACTCTTATTTTGGGAGCTAAAGAAGAAAGTGCGGACATTGCTCCAGTTACGGCCGCAGCTCCTCCCATGTCTGTTTTCATTTCAGACATGCCTTGCCATGGTTTGATCGAGAGTCCACCGGAGTCAAAAGTAATCCCTTTGCCTACTAGAGCTAAGGTTGCTTTTGCTTTACCTTTCGGCCGGTAAGTCAACTCAACGAATCTTGGTGGATTGTCAGAACCTCGATTTACCCCTAGGAGACCTCCTAGGCCTGCTTTTTTGATAGCGGCTTCATCCATGACTTTTGCTGTAAGTCCTTTTTCTTTTGCCATTCGTGCAACTTTGCGGGCAAACACTTGAGGGGTAAGAGTCCCTCCAGGTTCGTTTACCAAATCACGAGCTAATACAACCCCTTCTACGACAGCAGTTGCTTTCCTAATTGCAGAGTTAGCTGCAGATGATGTGCTGCCAGCAAGTACCACTTTTTTTAAAGATTCATCTTCTTTATTCTTTGTCGAAGATGATTTGTAATCGAATTTGTAAAGGGATAAAGCCATTCCTTCCACAACTGACTGGATGGCTTGAGTAGTTTCAAGATCTGATTTCGAAACTAGGTCTGTCGCTACTGAACTATGTCGGCGTGTTGCCCTTGCAAGAGCTGCAGCAGCATCTCTTAATCTTGTTGGAGTTATTTCGTTTGATTCTCCGAGACCTACGGCTGCTATTAGCTTGTTTCCTGAAGGGAGTAACTGGACTTGACCTAATTCACCCTTAAAACCAAGTTTTTTAAGCTCTGTTGGATTAAGGCCTTTTGGGAGCGTGTTCAATTTGTCCGAACTAATTCCATGAGCGACTACTGCCGTATTTGCTGGTAACCCTTTGGCGGTCGTAAAGCTTATTGTCATGTTTCCTCCTATTTAAAAATTTTAATCAGATGCTGGAACAGATTTTGTTGTTACAGATTCGCCTTCTTGCCAACGTGCAGCGCTCCAAAGAAGATCTGAAAGACGATTCAAATATGGAACTACGTATGAATTTTCAAGCTCAAGTCCAACTGCTGACCTTTCTGCCCGACGACATACAGTTCTTGCAACGTCTAATCTCGCTGATACTTCGTCTTCGCCAGGGACTACGAATTCTTTTGGCATTTCAAACTTTTCGCTGAGTTCATCTATCATGCCTTCAAGACCTTCAACCATTTCTTTAGTTACGCGACTGTTTTCATCAAGGTTGTCGATTTTCTCTGGGTTGCAGGCCAGTTCTGCCATTAGTGTCCAAAGCTCACGTTCAACTTTCAGTAAGAGGGTTGAAAGTTCTTCACCTGCTACTGATCTTGCTAAGCCGATAAATGCCTGTGTTTCATCGACATCTCCATAAACTTCAGGTTGGGAGTCATTTTTTGAAACGCGTCCTCCGTACAGCAGATCTGTAGAGCCGTCATCTCCTCGTCGTGTATATACCTTCATTTAAATAATCCTAACGGCACCATGCTTAGACCATCGAGCAGATTTCTATTTTAAGCAAGTGTTGCTCTTGCTACTAGATCCATTCCAAATCCTGTCAATATTGCCAGATATAACAAGCCGGTTGCTGCCATGACTGCGGAATATTGTCTTTCTTTTAATGCTGCGCGTGTTACGAAAACTAGAACAATTGTCATAAGAGTGCAGGCAAGCCAAAACCAGCCTAAAAGACCCCCGTAACCATCATCGATACTTCCATTAATCACTGAGAGCATTCCTGTTGGGTATAGAAGTACCGCCAGTTCAAATGGCCAAATTATTCCTATTAACCGTACTAGTTCCAATAGAGGGGCTCTAGCCAAGCCTGGTTGAACTAAATACCAGTGTCCAAGAAGCATCGCATCACTTACAGCACCTAAAAAAATTGCTCCTACAAGCGTTCTTGCTATCGCTAATCCTGGAGGACCACCAGCATCAAGTGCTGCTACTACTAGAGCAGCTATTCCTAAGATTGGGGCAACAAGATCTAAGTTTGGATTTAGAAATTTGTTTTCTTCTTTTCTTTTTAAATAAGAATTAAGTAATGGAACTGTTGTAGTTGCTACTACTCCCAAAATGATTATTTCGCGTTCTATTACTACTTCTGTTAAGACTGCGACTACAAAAGCCGAAACCAGCATGACCATGTAGGTGATACGCAATAACCATCCATAACCTACCCCTACTTGCCGGTGACGGCAGGTAACCCAAAGAAACAGCAGACCACCAACCGCCCATTGCAAAAGAACCGTAGTGGCATCAAGGCGAATCATTTTATTTTTTAACTATCTGCAAGAACTAGCTCTGGGCGTCCAATGCTAACCGGGGTAATGTTCGTAGATTCGAAAGCTTGGCGGGCATGGTAACTGGACCGAGTTAGGGGACTTGCTTCTACATGTGAAATTCCGAGATTTTCGCCTATATTCTTCCACCTTTCGAACGCAATTGGATTTACCCATTTTTTTATGGGTAAGTGCTGTGGTGACGGCCTTAAATACTGTCCGATAGTTACGATGTCACAACCAATAGCTGCCAGATCCACTAGGCATTCATCTATTTCTGATTCCTGTTCACCTAAACCAACCATCAACGATGTTTTGGTTATGAAGTTTTCTTTATTAGCTCTCGCTAATACTGAGAGACTCCGCGCATAGCCTGCTGAAGGCCTAACTCTTCTCTGGAGTCTAGGAACTGTTTCGATGTTGTGATTCAGAACGTCGGGTTTAGCTTCGAAAATAGTATTGAGGGATTCTGGATCTCCTTTAAAGTCAGGAATAAGAACTTCGATTTTTGTTTCTGGATTTATTTCACGAATCATATTTATTGTCATTGCAAAATGTTCTGCGCCTCCGTCTTTAAGGTCGTCTCTCGCTACAGATGTTATAACTGCATGCCTCAAACCCATTTCTGCAACTGCCATAGCAACTCGTTCCGGCTCATAAGTATCTAAGGGTTTTGGTTTTCTAGTGTCAACTAGACAAAAACCGCATGCTCGCGTGCAACGTTCTCCACCTATCATGAAGGTCGCCGTACCGTCATTCCAGCAATCAAAAATATTTGGACATCCTGCTTCTTCGCATACTGTTACGAGTTGTTTTTCCTCTATAAGTTTTTTTAAACGTCGATATTCTGGCCCTGTTTCTAATTTAACTTTCATCCATTCTGGCTTTCGACGTTTCGCTGTCTGGTCTATACCTATTTGCACAAGTGACTTATCTGTATTCGTTTCATTGCCCCATAGGACATCTGCTCGTATGGCTTTTTTTTGACTCCATAATCTTTCAGCTTTTTCAGATACCAGGTCAACGACTTCTTTCATTGTCGTATTTATTCCTTCTTTTTCTAACGATGTGACACCATATTCTGTTATCCCACAGGGAACAATATGGTCATAGAAAGTCATGTCAGGGTTAACGTTCAGTGCGAAACCATGCATCGTTCGAGCCTTGTTTAGCCTCACTCCGATCGCTGCAATCTTTCTAGGTTCTGGCCCATTAGGGTTTACCCAAACGCCTGTATACCTTTCGATTCTTCCGACGTCTTCGATGCCGAGATCTTTACATGTTTCTATAAGAAGACTTTCGATCTCATTTACGTAAGCCGCTGTATCAGCCATGCCACCTCCGCGCTTACCTTTTAATTTGAGTAAGGGGTATCCAACCAACTGGCCTGGTCCGTGAAAAGTTATATCCCCTCCTCTATTTGCTTCTTCTAATTCAGCTCCAATTGTTTCGGGGTCTGTCTTTAAATTATCTAAAGAAGCTCTGATGCCCATTGTGTAAACAGGGTGATGTTCAAGCAACAAAAGGTAGTTTCCGCGTTCATGTTTGTTTATTGCTTGTTGCACTGCGAGAGCATCTCGGTAACGGACTTTTCCCATCCATCTGATCTGAAGTTCTTTTTCTTCTGGAGTTATTGTTGGCTTTGTCATTATTAGCCGTGGAGAGATCGGCCTGTAAGTGACATTACAGTTTCACCAAAAAGCTCGCTCAGAGTGGGATGGGCTTGGATATGGTTCGCGACTTCATCAACTGTCGCTTCCAAATTGACAGCCAAGTATGCCTGGCCTAGTTGTTCGGTAACCAATGGCCCTGCCATGTGAACTCCTAGAATTCGACCTGCTTTACCTGATTCATCTGCTTCCGCGATTACTTTTACCAATCCTTCTGTTTCTCCAATTATCATGGCTCTCCCGTTTCCGGAGTAACGATGTTTTGAGATTGCGACCTTATAGCCAGCAGCTTTTGCTGATTCTTCGGTTAACCCAGCAAAGGCGACCTCAGGGTCACAGTAAATACACCAGGGAACAGTTGACGGGTCTATTGATACCGGAGACTCTCCTAAGATTTCTTTGACCACTAAAATACCTTCAGCAAATCCAACATGCGCCAATTGCGGAGTATTAACGACGTCCCCTGCAGCCCATACTCCTTTTTCGTTGGTTCTTAATTTCTCATCTACCTCTATAAAGCCTTTTTCATCAACTACTACTTCTGTGTCATTTAATCCCGCCGCATGTCCGTTAGGTGCACGGCCTACAGCTATGACGACTAGGTCAACTTCTAGTTGATTTTGTTGCCCTTTATCAGACCAACTAACTGTTGTTTTCTCGGCATCTCCCTCATGCCCTTCCACTTGCACTCCAGTTTGGATATCGATTCCTTTTTTTACGAAAGATCGTCTCACAGCAGTGGATACGTCTTTGTCGCATCCTGGGAGTATTTCGTCAAGACTCTCAAGCAATGTGACTGATGAACCTAAATCATTAAGAAGAGAAGCAAATTCACAACCAATGGCGCCACCTCCAATTACTGCAACTCGATTAGGTGTCTTTTCAATAGATAAAAATTCATCGCTTGTCATAACTGTTTTTCCATCTATTTCAAAGCCTTGGATAGTGCGTGGTGTTGAACCTGTCGCTAAAAGCACGTTTGTTCCTTGAATTATTTCTGTTTCACCATTTTGTTGGATTTCTATTTTTCTATTGGCTCCCAAAAGGCCTGTACCTGAATAAATTGTGACGTCTCTTCCTGCAAGTAACGAATTTAAACCGGCAAATAGTTGATCTATGATTGTTTGTTTGCGATTCTGGCTTATCGATAAGTCAATAACTGGGTCTTGTGATATTGCGATCCCAAAGTCTTTTGCTTGACGTACTGACCTGAGCACTGAGGCCGTCTCTAGTAACTCTTTTGCTGGTATGCAACCAACATGAAGACAAGTTCCTCCAATTTTATTTTCCTCTACGATGGCGACCTTAAGTCCAGCAGCTGAACCATAAAGAGCCGCGGCATAACCAGCAGGTCCACCACCAATTACTACTAGATCATAATTTTTTGTCATGTTTTAACTTCTTAGTTATTGAATTGTTTCATGTCTGTTTAGTTTCTTTCAAGCCAAAAGCACTTGAATGGCAAAAGCAAGGAGGATTGCTAATCCGCATAAAAGTGCTGAAATAATTAAACGCCTTGTGCTCACTTATTTTGACGGTATCCGACGTAAAGTTGTTCCGTGCGCCGTTTTTATTTGATATTTGGACTCTCTACGCTCATTTTTAGTTGTTCAAGTTCAACTGTGGATGAGTCCGGAGTTCCTGCTGTTTTTTCTTCTAGTCCACCTGTGACCACTCAGCCGACTCCAACCACTACGGTTATGGAAATCGAAATCCCTTCAGAATTGGATTTTCTTGCTCTTACTACCGATGGTCAACTGGTTAGTGGTTCAGACCTCTGGCTAAAAACAGATACTTCTGAATCAGGAGACAGCTCAATCGAGTCAGAAAATGGGTCTGGCCAGGACATGCTCTTATGGTTTTGGGCACCGAATTGAACTACCTGTCTTAGAGAGGCTCCAACGGTCGTTGCAGCAAATAATTCGGTGAAAGTTGTGGGAGTTGGAGCAATTTTCGATTCTAAGCTTGGACAAAGAAGAGTTTTAGAGTGGGGTCTAGATTTTACGAATATTGCTGATACGGGTGAGGTGTGGAGCAAATTTGGCGTCATCAACCAACCGGCTTTTGCAGTAGTAACTTCCGAGGGCAATGTTATTACCCACATGGGCCACTTGGATTTAAAAGGAATTTTTTCTCTGATTGAAAAAGCAAAATATATTTCTTAATAACTCCCTGTATTAGAACCGTTGTTATTCAACGAACAACGGTTCCGGTATTAGTTGTCCCATTGTGAAAAATTCTTCAAGTTGAACTTTTTTACTAACTGAAAGGTCAGTTAGCAAATTTGCTTGAAGTTGCCCACGCGAATAAGTCCAAATTTCGTTCCCAACTACAAGTGATCGTTCAATCGGAATCATAAATGCTGGTTTTGCATCCGGAGGTGAATCCGGCTCAGAGTGAGTAATACGACCGAACTCTTGCAAATCTCCGTCTTTGACTTTAAGCATGACTGCCTCTGCTCTACCGTTCATCCAGTCTCTAATAGGCAGAACCGCAATACTTTCTGGCGGCCACCACAAGAAAGCATGATGATCCCACTCGGCTGAACTTCTTCCACTTCCAGGAGACCAGATAGAAATAACTTTTGGATCACCAAGATCCTCAACATCATAAAGAGCTGCTTTAGTTCCAGTAGTCACTCCTTCTTCAGTTGCTTCTTGCCCTATTCCTAAAATCAAATTTTCTTCTATTGGATGCAGGTAGCCGCTGTAGCCAGTGATCTTTAATTCACCGCGCACT
>Ga0208410_1001530_pt1 | contig 11880 bp, 11 predicted proteins | sample ETN02SmetaG_3_FD_185787 | JGI IMG/M metagenome (GOLD analysis project Ga0208410, IMG submission 185787) | Marine microbial and viral communities from oxygen minimum zone, Eastern Pacific Ocean - ETNP2014F10-02SV257 (SPAdes) (version 2) | ecosystem: Environmental > Aquatic > Marine > Oceanic ... | reverse complement strand
TGCAGAGAGGAAGGGATTCGAACCCTCGATACACTTTTGGTGTATACACACTTTCCAGGCGTGCGCCTTCGACCACTCGGCCACCTCTCTAAGCACAGCTAACAAATAAAAAGAAAAAAATATTAATTATAAAACATGGAGCACTTGGAGATTTAATTCAAACAACTGGAGTATTTAAATCAATAAGAGAAGCTCATCAGGATGATAATATAACATTATTGGTAGACAAAAAGTTTGATTTTTTTATCAAACAAGCACCATTTTTTGATCAGATTTTTTATGATGCGAGATCTTCATTTGTTAGAATAGATATGTGGATCAAGATGATAGCAAAACTTACAAAAGAAAAATTTGATATTGTGTATGATCTTCAAAGTTCAGATCGAACTTCAATTTATAATTTTTTTGTAAATATTAACAATAGTTGTATGTGGAGCGGCAATAGAAAAGGAGGTCGATTTAAATATCATCCAGATAATTTTGAAGATATTCCTGTGCTTGATCGATTATTGCATCAATTGAGGTTAATTGGGTTAGAAGTTAATTTAACCCCAGATTTAACTTGGATGGATAAAGAGATCTTAGAGTATATTCCAAAAAATAAATTCATAATTTTAATACCAGGATCATCTGTTCACTTAAAACATAAAAGATGGCCCTCAAAAAATTTTGGGGAGTTAGCTGTAAGACTTGAAAAAAAAGGATATGAAATTGTAGTTATTGGTACTGAGGATGAAAGGCAGGAGATAGAAACAATTAAAAGTTATAGCTCAAATATTCATGATTATTCTAATAGAGATCTTAGTTTTTTAGCAGCTCTCTGTAGAAAATCTTCAGGGGTTGTTGCTAATGATACTGGACCTACATTTATTGCTGGGGCTGTTGATTGTCCTATTACGTGGTTACTTTCTCATCACACAAATCCTGAATTGGTAAAACCCCAGTGCAAAAATCTTAAAATAATCAAAAAACATGATATTTCAGACATATTGGTTGGTGACGTAGAAAATAATCTTGCTTTACGCGATTAATATGAATAATAGCAAAAATGAGTGAAGAGAATTCAAAGTTAGAACTAATTAGGCACGATGCAGCACATGTAATGGCAATGGCTGTTCAAGAGCTGTTTCCTGGTACCCAGGTTACAATTGGACCAACTATAGAGAATGGGTTTTATTATGATTTTGCTAAAGAAAATCCATTTACTGAAAAAGATTTGTCGACTATCGAAAAGAAAATGAAAGAGATAGTAAATAAAGATTTAGCAACAACATTTAAAGTATTTTCGAGAAAAGAAGCAATCAAATTGTTTGAGGACAAAGGTGAGCACTACAAAGTAGAGATTATAAAAGACATTCCTGAAGATGAAGAGCTTAAGGTTTATTACCACGGCGATTGGTTTGATTTATGTAGAGGGCCACATCTAAACTCAACAGGTGAGATAGGAAAAGCTTTTAAGTTAACTAAAGTAGCTGGGGCTTACTGGAGAGGAGATTCTAGTAATGCGATGTTGCAAAGAATTTACGGAACAGCTTGGGAAACTCAAGAGCAGTTAGATAATTATTTGCATCTTTTAGAAGAAGCTGAAAAAAGAGACCACAGGAAACTTGGCAAAGAACTTGATCTTTTTCACTTTCAAGAAGAAGCGCCGGGATCAGTATTTTGGCATCATAAAGGCTGGACACTATTTAGATTGTTAATTGACTACATGCGTAAGAGACAAGAAGAAGCAGGGTACACTGAAATTAATACCCCAGACATAATGGATAAATCTTTGTGGGAATTGTCAGGTCATTTAGAAAAGTTTGGCGATAACATGTTTACTACAGAAGCAAGAGAAGACCGAGTTTATGCTTTAAAACCCATGAATTGTCCTGGTTGTGTTCAAGTTTATAAACAGGGATTAAAAAGCTACAGAGATTTACCTCTTCGTGTTGCTGAATTTGGAAAAGTCCATAGATATGAACCGTCAGGAGCTCTACATGGATTAATGAGAGTTAGAGCTTTTACTCAAGATGATGCGCATATTTTTTGCACTGAAGATCAGATAACAGAGGAAAGCAAAAAAGTTTGTGATCTAGTTTTAAGTATTTACAAAGATTTTGGATTTGAAGATGTATCAATTAAATTTTCTGATAGACCTGAGCAACGCGTGGGCAGTGATGAGATCTGGGATAAATCTGAAAAAGCTTTAAAAATTGCTATGGAAGCAACAGGATTAGAATATACGCATAATCCAGGTGAAGGAGCTTTTTATGGACCCAAACTGGAATTTATTCTGAGAGACGCAATAGGGAGAGAATGGCAATGTGGGACTTTGCAAGTGGATCTTAATCTTCCAGAACGTCTTGGAGGAAATTATATAGCGGAAGATGGTTTGAAACATAACCCAGTTATGCTTCATCGAGCTCTATTTGGTTCTTTAGAAAGATTTACTGGAATTTTACTAGAACACTATGCAGGCAATCTTCCTTTATGGCTTTCACCTGTTCAGGCAATTGTTGCTCCTATTACGTCAGATATTGATGATTATGCTACTGAAGTACAAGATGAACTTAAAAAATCTAATGTTAGAGTAGATGCAGATTTAAGAAATGAGAAAATAAGTTATAAGATTAGAGAGAACTCTTTGAAAAAAATACCTTATATGTTGATTTTAGGAAAGAAAGAAAAAGAAGAGCGTGCCATTACTTTAAGAGCATTTGGTTCTGAGAAACAAGAAAAAATAAAATTTGAAAAATTAAATGATTTTTTTGAAAAAAAATGTAAGATGCCTCTTCATTAAGATTTTTTATTAGGAGAAAAAAAATAGTAGTTCAAAGAAAAAATAATAGGCCTGTACCTTCAAATAAAGGTCCTAAATTTCGTATTAATGAGTTCATTAAAACAAATTCCGTTAGATTAATTGATGAAAAAGGTAATAACCTAGGCGTTCTTGATACAAAAGAAGCGATTAAGAAGGCATTAGACGCTGGCTTAGACCTTGTTGAAGTTTCTCCTCAGGTAGATCCTCCAGTTTGTAAAATTTTAGATTTTGGAAAGTTTAAGTACGAAGCTCAAAAAAAAGCAAGTACCGCTAAGAAAAAGCAAAAAGAAATAACTATTAAAGAAATTAAGATGCGTCCTGGAATTGATGTTCATGATTATGATTTTAAGATAAAGGCGGCTGAGAAATTTATTGGTCAAGGAGATAAAGTAAAATTCACTATTCGCTTTAAAGGCAGGGAATTTGAACATCATGATATTGCTGAAAGTTTAATGGGTAGAATAAGAGAGAAAATGGAAGTGGTTAGTAAGATTGAGCAAGAGCCAAAACTGGAAGGTAGACAGTTTACAATGATTTTCTCAGGCAATTAATCCCATCTCATTAATATATATCTGCAAAAATATTTTGCTTTTTTAGTATCAAGAGGATATAACCCCCTTCATCATTTATATGAGTAAATTAAAAACAAAAAAGGGTGCAAGCAAGAGATTCAGACTAACAGCTTCTGGAAAAGTGAAGTCTTACCAAAGTGGTAAGAAACATGGAATGATTAAAAGAACAAATACACAAATTAGAAACCAAAGAGGCTCAACAATTTTATCTGATCAAGATGCACGAATAGTAAAGAAGTTTCTACCTTACGGTTAATTAGGAAATATTATGGCTAGAGTAAAAAGAGGAGTAGTTGCACACGCAAGGCATAAAAAAGTTATTAAGAAAGCTAAAGGTTTTCGTGGTCGCAGAAAAAATACTTTTAAGGTAGCCAAACAAGCTGTTGAAAAGTCTATGCAGTATGCATATAGAGACAGAAAAGTAAGAAAAAGAGATTTCAGATCCTTATGGACACAAAGAATAAATGCTGGAGCAAGAGAGCACGGAATCTCATATTCTGTTTTTATTAATGGATTAAAAAAACTTAATATAGCTTTGGATCGTAAGATTTTAGCTGATTTAGCGATGCACGAACCAAGTTCATTTAAGCATCTTGCTGAAAAAGCTCAATCAGCAGCGAAGTAAATTATAATATTACACTCTTTTTGAGTTATATTCCTATTACAGTAGAAAGTTAAATCTGATATTGTCTCTTTCAGATGAGTAAATACAAAAATATAGAATCTTTAATCGAAAAGAAAAAATCAGAAGTGTCGGATCTTGATACTTTAGAAAAATTTCGTTTAAACTTTTTAGGGAAAAAAGGAGAAATCTCTTTATTAATGAAAGAGCTTTCACAACTTGATGCTGATGCAAGAAAACAACAAGCAGAAGAACTAAATATTATTAAAGATTCAGTTTTAAAATTTGTAAAAGATAAAACAGCTGAATTACAAAATGAGGCTATGCAAGGTCAGTTAACATCTGAATCATTAGATCTTTCACTTCCTGTGACTTCAAAAAATGGAACCATTCATCCTGTCACACAAGTAATAGAGGAAGTTATAGCAATTTTTGGTGATTTAGATTTCTTTGTTGCTGAAGGTCCAGAAGTTGAAACAGATTACAATAACTTTACAGCTCTCAATACTTCTGAGCACCATCCTGCACGTCAAATGCATGATACTTTTTATGTTAATTCTTCAACAGACAACATGCCTAATGTTTTACGTACGCACACTTCTCCTGTTCAAATAAGAAGTATGTTAAAACAAAAACCCCCAATTAGATTAATAGCGCCAGGAAAAACTTTTAGAAGAGATGATGATCAAACGCACACGCCTATGTTCCATCAGGTTGAAGGCCTTGTTATTGATAATGAAAGTAATATGAGTCATTTGAAGGGTTGTCTAGAAACTTTTTTAAAATCATTTTTTGAAACTGACTCATTAAAAATGAGATTTAGACCAAGTCACTTCCCTTTCACAGAGCCTTCTGCCGAAGTTGATATTGGATATAAGAAAAAAGGGAATCAATTAATTATTGGAGAAGGGGATGACTGGTTAGAGATTTTGGGCTGTGGTATGGTTCATCCAAACGTCTTAAAGAATGTAAATATTAATCCCGATGAATATCAAGGATATGCATTTGGAATGGGAATAGAACGTTTGGCGATGCTTAAATATGGGATTAGTGATTTAAGAACATTTTTTGATAATGATTTAAGGTGGAATAAACACTATGGATTCTCTTCAATCAATATTCCATCATTAATTGGAGATTTAAGTTAATGAAATTTACGATCTCATGGCTTAAAGAGCATCTTGAAACAACTGCTACAGATGAGGAAATAGTTGCAAAGTTGACCGCACTAGGTTTAGAGGTTGAAGAATATAGTGATACAAGCAAAGCTTTTTCTGATTTTGTAGTTGGTCAAGTTCTAGAGGAGGGTAAACATCCTAATGCTGACAAGCTTAAAGTTTGTAAAGTTGATATAGGCACAGCTAAAGTTGATGTAGTATGCGGAGCTCCAAATGTAGAAAAGGGTATGAAGGTTGTCTATGCCCCGCCCGGATCCACAATTCCTGTAAATCAAATGAAATTAAAAGCTGCAAAGATAAGGGGAGTAGAGTCAAGTGGGATGATGTGTTCTGAATATGAACTGGGTATTTCAGATAATCATGAAGGTATTATTAGGCTGAAGGATGACTCAAAGATTGGACAATCTTATTCAGAAATAGCAGGCATGGATGATGTAGTAATTAAAATAGGAATAACTCCTAATCGACAAGATTGTTTAGGAGTTTTTGGTATAGCAAGAGATCTTGCTGCTTCTGGACTAGGAAAACTAAAGATTAGAAAAAATAATAGCCAAAAAGGTTCAATAAAATCTCCAATTAATATTGAAACTAAAGATACTGATTTATGTCCTGTTTTTGCAGGACGTTATTTTAAAGGTGTAAAAAATGTTCAAAGTCCAGATTGGTTACAGCAGAAGTTAAAGGCTGTTGGACTTAGGCCAATCTCAGCATTAGTGGATATTACAAATTTGGTAATGTTAGACCTTAATCGTCCATTGCATGTTTATGATGCAGATAAAATTGATGGAAAAATAATTGTTAGAGAATCAAAGAAAGGTGAAAGTTTTAATGCGCTTGATGAAAAGAGTTATGATTTAAAAGAAGGTATGTGCGCAATCACAGATGAAAAAAAAGTGTTGGGACTAGGTGGAATTATGGGAGGAGAGAGCTCAGGGTGTAATGAAGGCACTGAAAATGTTCTTCTAGAGTCTGCCCTTTTCAATCCCATAAATATTGCTAAATCAGGTAGAAATTTGTCTATTTTAAGCGATGCACGCTATAGATTTGAAAGAGGAGTAGATCCACAATCAGTATTGATTGGAATTGATCGAGCTACAGAATTAATTTCTGAAATTTGTGGAGGTGAATTTAGTGATGTAGTTATTGCAGGAAAAATACCTGAAAATGATAGGTCTGTAGATTTGAGTGTGAAGAGGATTCAAAAAAGACTCGGGGTTTCATTGGATGATAAAGAAACTATATCAATTCTGAATTCTTTAGGAATGGAAACTAAGCAAAAAGGGGAAGCTATTTCCTGTAAGATTCCATCTTGGAGACAAGATATTTTAGAGGAAGCTGATTTAAGTGAAGAGATCATTCGTATCAAGGGTTATGACCATATTCCAATAGCTAATGTTAGAACTACTGAGAAAGTAAATTCTTCCATATTAAGCAAAGAGCAAAAACTAATTTCAAAAGCAAAACATTTTATTGCTGCTCAGGGGTATAATGAATTAGTGACCTGGTCTTTTTCATTTTCTGAGAATTGTCAATTCTTTGGTGACAACAGCAAGCTTGAGATAGTAAATCCTATTTCAGAAGATTTAGATATTTTAAGACCAAGTTTATTACCGAATTTAATAGGTGCTGTTAAGAAAAATGCCAGTAGAGGTTTTGAGACTTTCTCAATATTTGAAGTAGGCAGCCAGTATAAAACTTCTGAACCTGAAGATCAGATGAATATTGCTTGCGGTGTTAAAGTAGGCATAAGACAAAAGAAAGATTGGCAAAATGAAAAAAGTTTATTTGATGTATATGATTCAAAAAGAGATTTATTCAATCTTATTGATCATCTTGTTCCTCAGCAGAAAAAATTAACACTAATTGAAGAAACTCCGGATTGGTATCATCCAGGACGGTCCGCAACAGTTATGTTAAATAAAACTATTAAGATTGGTTATTTCGGCGAAATACATCCAAGAATTAGTCAACATTACAAAGTTAAAGAAAGAATTAACGCTTTTGAATTATTATTAGATGACATTCCATCTATTGCAAAAAAAACAACAAACAAACCAATGCTTAATTTGAGTGATTTTCAAAGTGTAAGTCGTGATTTCGCTTTTGTTCTCGATCAAAATGTTCAGGGTTCTGAGCTTATCGATTCAGCAATGAAAGTAGATAGAAATCTAATACAAGATGTTGAGATATTTGACTTATTTGAAGATCCTAATCTGGGTGAGAACAAAAAATCTATGGCTATTAAAGTAACTATGCAAGCTGCAGATAGAACTCTTAAGGAAGATGAAATTCAAGAACTTAGTTCAAAAATAATAGAAGTAATTGAAAAATCTACTTCTGGTTCCGTTCGTTCCTAAAACTAAATTAATTTAATAAATGACTGACGTTAAAAATATAAGAAACTTTTCAATTATTGCCCATATTGACCATGGAAAGTCTACTCTTGCAGATCGCTTGATTCAATTTTGTGGCGGTTTAACTGAAAGAGAAATGAAAGAGCAAGTGCTTGATTCAATGGATATAGAAAGGGAAAGAGGAATTACAATTAAAGCACAAACAGTCCGTCTAAAATATAAAGCTAAAGATGGGGAAACTTATACATTAAATATTATTGATACACCGGGACATGTTGATTTTAGTTATGAAGTTAATAGATCTCTATCAGCATGCGAGGCTTCTTTACTAGTAGTTGATGCTAGTCAAGGAGTTGAAGCTCAAACATTAGCTAATCTTTATCAAGCTGTTGAAAATGACCATACTATTATTCCAGTCCTGAATAAAATTGATTTACCTGCAGCTGAACCTGAAAGAGTTAAAGATCAAATAAAAGATATCCTTGGTATAGATACTTCAAATGTTTTAGAAATTTCTGCCAAATCTGGATTAGGCATTGAAGACGTATTAGAGGCTGTGGTTAATCATTTTCCTCCCCCTAAAGGAATTCAAGATAGTCCTCTAAAAGCATTGTTGGTAGATAGTTGGTACGATGCTTATCTTGGAGTTGTAATTTTAGTTCGTGTTATTGACGGAGTAATAAAAAAAGGAATGGAAATAAGATTCCATCAGGCTGATACTAAACATCTAGTAGAAAGAGTAGGAAGTTTTACTCCTAAAATGGTTGCAAGTGATGATATTAGATCTGGTGAACTGGGTTTTATAACGGCAGCAATTAAGGAAGTTGCTCAGACAAAAGTAGGTGACACTATCGTTCTCGCAAATGATAAAAAAACTGAACCTTTGCCAGGATTTAAGCCGAGTCAGCCAGTAGTTTTTTGTGGATTATTTCCAACAAACGCTGCCGATTTTAAATTTCTAAAAGATGCTTTAAGTAAACTGAAATTAAATGATTCAAGTTTTCATTTTGAGCAGGAAACATCTGCTGCATTAGGTATGGGGTTTAGATGTGGGTTTTTAGGCCTGCTTCACTTAGAAATAATTGTTGAGCGATTAGACCGTGAGTTTGATATTGATTTAATAACAACTGCACCAAGTGTAATTTATAATATATCTTTAAACGATAACTCCTCTTTAGAATTGCACAATCCTGCAGATATGCCTGAAGTTATGAAAATTAAATCTATCTCTGAACCATGGATTAAGGCTACAATTATTTGCCCTGAAGAATATTTAGGTAGTATTATATCTTTATGTGAAGATAAAAGAGGCACACAAGTTGAGATTTCTTATTCGGGTGCTAGGGTAATTTTGACCTACAAACTTCCATTGAATGAGATCGTTTTTGATTTTTATGATAGATTGAAATCAATTTCTAGTGGCTATGCAAGTTTTGATTATGAGATAGATAAATACATAGAAAGTGACTTGGTAAAACTGAGTGTTCTCGTAAATGAGGAACCAGTCGATGCTTTGTCAATTATTGTACATAAGAATTTTGCTGAGAAAAAAGGCCGAGCAGTTTGTGAAAAACTTAAAGAATTAATACCTCGACATCAATTTCATATTCCAATCCAAGCAGCAATTGGAGGTAAGATTATCGCAAGAGAAACAGTTAGAGGTTACCGTAAGAATGTAATTGATCGTATTCATGGCGGGGGAGCTACTGACCGAAAAAGAAAATTGCTAGATAAGCAGAAAAAAGGAAAACAACGTTTAAGAACTTTTGGAAAAGTAGATATTCCACAAGAGGCGTTTATCGCAGCCTTAAAGGTTGAATAAGGAAAGGTGGCCGAGTGGTTGAAGGCGCACGCTTGGAAAGCGTGTATGCGGGTGACCGTATCGTGGGTTCGAATCCCATCCTTTCCGCCATTAATCTGTCCACATATCTACACCCTTAGATTTTTTTAACATTTTTTATTGTTGTTAAATAAGGCTCTTCAAAATAAAATTTTTTATCGAGCCGGGGAAACTCGGAAGCCTTTAGGGGAGTTTGGGTTGAGCTGGTTCGTGTTTCGGGGTAGAATGAAGGCCTTTAGGGGAGTTTGTTCTACCCCGTTTTTTTTGGTTTAACTAACAATGGCAACTGCAAAGTCAATAATTGGGTGGAATTTCAAGAATACCTACGTAAATTTTCCAGACACTATCCTTACACGTATATCTCCTATAGCTGTTAAAGACCCTTCAGTAGTAATCTTAAATGAAGAACTTTCTAAGGAATTAGGGTTAGATTTTACTAGCATTGATAAAGATTCAATTGCAGATATTTTTTGTGGCAATGTATTACCTGATGGTGCGGACCCTATTGCTCAAGCATATGCAGGACACCAATTTGGTCATTTTACTATTTTAGGAGACGGTCGAGCAATTATTTTAGGAGAGCACGTTACTCCCAGTAACGATCAAGTTGATATTCAATATAAAGGATCGGGACAAACTCCATATTCAAGGGGGGCAGATGGAAGAGCAGCTCTTGGTCCTATGCTTAGAGAATATGTCATTAGTGAGTCTATGTATGGATTAGGAATTCCCACAACAAGAAGTTTAGCAGTTACTAAAACAGGAGAAAATGTTTTTAGAGATAGTCAATTGCCAGGAGCAATACTTACTCGTGTTGCAAAAAGCCACATAAGAGTAGGAACTTTTCAATACTTGGCTGCAAAAGGTGATTTAAAGACTCTTGAAGATTTAGTTTCATATTCGATTAACCGTCACTATCCACAATTCAGGAATGAAACTAATTTAGCATTGACATTATTAAATGCAGTGATGGAACAACAAATTAATTTAATTGTACACTGGATGAGAGTTGGATTTATTCATGGCGTAATGAACACAGATAATATGACCATATCTGGTGAAACAATAGATTATGGTCCTTGCGCCTTCATGAACGAATATGACGAAGAAACTTGTTTTAGCTCAATAGATTTACAAGGAAGATATTCCTTCGGAAATCAACCTAGGATTGCTCAATGGAATTTGGCAAGATTCGCAGAAACCCTAATACCACTGATCAGTGAAGATGAAAAAAAATCTCTGGCAATAGCTGAGGAGAGCATTAATAATTTTAAAGCAGTTTATGAAAAAAAATGGCTTGAAATGATGAAAAATAAGCTTGGTATATTTGAAGAGGACGGTAAAGATCTCCCATTAATTCAAAACCTTCTTAATTGGATGAAAGCTCATAAAGTTGATTATACAAATACTTTTTGCTATTTAATGAAGCAAAAAATAGGGAATTCAGAAATTTATGAAGATTCTGATTTTGTTAATTGGAAGATTGAATGGCAGGATCGTTTAAAGAGAAGTCAAAGATCTGAATTTGAGATAACAAATATGATGAGGTCAGTAAATCCAATTATTATTCCCCGAAATCACAAAATAGAAGAAATATTGCATGATGCTGAAATTAAAGACGACTACTCAAGCTTAAAAAAACTACTGAAATTTCTTAAATATCCTTATTTATTTCAAGAAGGAATTAGTATTTTTCAAGAACCTTCAGGCGTTTCATATAAGGAGTATAAGACCTTTTGTGGAACGTAAAAAATAAAAATTGATTTTTTTTTATTTACATCTATAAGATCCTCCCAAGATGACGTCATTGTTCTTTTAACGGACTTTTACGAAGTCTGCTAAAAATAACAAAGGAAGAAATATGACAACAGGTACTGTAAAATGGTATAACCCAAAAAAACGTTTCGGCTTTATTGCTCCTGATGATGGTGAGAAGGATGTTTTTGTTCACATCACTGCACTAGAGCAAGCTGGACTTGAAACACTTGATGAAGGTCAGAAGGTTACTTTTGAAACTTCAGAAGAGAATGGAAAAGTATCAGCAGTTGATCTTAAGCTTGAAGGCTAATTCTTAAAGATTAATCAGATACAATTAAAATTTTTGTGGCTAAGCGGCTCGGTTATCCGAGTCCAGCCATGAAACAAATTCGTCTATCAATTCTTTTGATGGATCAATAATTTTTACTCTCTTATCTTTATTGCTAACTTTAGTTACTAAAGATCCCTTATCTATCTCGCCATTTATAAAATTAATTATTGTTGCTCGTGAAGCAAGCCCTGACATTTTCTTTGTTAAATATTCTTTTGTACACTCAGGGGAATCCTTTTCGAAGTGCAATTTAATTATCTCAAAACAAATTCTTATCCCATAAATTGAGCCACGGAAATAATTTAAAAATTTAAATATTTTTCTATCTCCAGCAAACTCAAATTGGTAAATTTGTTCATTAACTTTTCGTAATATTGTTTCAGTATTCATTTTTAGCCCTCAAAAAAAACACCATCTCT
>Ga0208410_1001527_pt1 | contig 11884 bp, 10 predicted proteins | sample ETN02SmetaG_3_FD_185787 | JGI IMG/M metagenome (GOLD analysis project Ga0208410, IMG submission 185787) | Marine microbial and viral communities from oxygen minimum zone, Eastern Pacific Ocean - ETNP2014F10-02SV257 (SPAdes) (version 2) | ecosystem: Environmental > Aquatic > Marine > Oceanic ... | reverse complement strand
AGATAATGGATATTTATTTTTAGAGGGCCAACATGTTAAGGAGGTATGTCTGTGAAAGTAGTTGCTACTGGAGTTTTTGATATAATCCACATAGGGCATGCACATTTCTTGAATGCTGCAAAAGAACATGGCGACCATTTGACAGTTATTGTAGCTAATGATGCAACCGTTAGGAAGATGAAAGGAGAGCCCATTTTGTCAGACAAAAGGCGATCTGAAGTAGTTTTACAACTTAAACCAGTCGATGAAGTAGTCATTGGTCGAACCGGCGATATGCTTGATATTATTGTAGAAGATATAAAACCAGATGTAATTGCTTTAGGATTTGATCAGCGTTTATTTACAACAAAGGAGTTAGAGAATAAGCTATTGGAGAGAGGCTTAGACGTTAAAGTCGTAAGATTAAAAGAGATGGAACAAGACTTAGCAGGATCTCGTAAAATAATCTCTAAGATATTAAAAATATATCGAAAAAAGTACAGTTCTGAATAATGGTCTTTACGGGAATAATACAGGAAAAAGCTAGAGTAAATAAAGTAGAAAAACTTGATGACTTTTCACAAATAGAAATAGTAACCAGTTCTATATTTACTAAGGGAATTAAAGTAGGAGCTAGCGTTTCAATAGATGGAGTTTGTTTAACAGTTACTTCGATAAATGGAAAAAATTTAACTTTTGACATTATTATAGAAACATTAAATGTTACCACATTGGCAAAATTGAAAGTAACAGATTTAGTTAACTTAGAAAGAGCAGCTCGCTTAGGAGATGAAATTGGTGGACATATTATTTCAGGTCATGTTTCAGGCATTGTTAAGATATCTGAAATTAAAAAAAGCACCAATAATCATATTCTTTTATTAGAAGCAAATGATGAACTAATAAAGTATATTTTTCCAAAAGGCTATATTTCATTGAATGGAATAAGTTTAACAGTGGGAGAAGTAAATAGGGAAGAAAATATTTTTTCAGTTTATTTAATTCCAGAAACGTTGAGAATTACAACTATGGAAGACAAAAAAGTTGGAGATATGATTAATTTAGAAATAGAAACACAAACAAAAAATACGGTTGATTTAATTAATGAAATGAAGGAGAACAAATAATGGCAAAATCAGTAGCAATTGTTGCAGGTAGTTATCACAAAGATAAAATAGAGAAGATGGTTGAAATAGTTAAATCTCTTTCAGCAGAAAATGATTTACTTATTGAAGAAACATGTTGGGTTCCGGGTTCAATGGAGCTTCCTTTACAGATAAAGCGTCTATTACTTAGAGAGTCAATCGAAGGAGTTATTGTTTTAGGAATTATTGAGAAGGGAGAAACAGATCATGGATTAGTAATGGGTCAAGCAGTTACTAAATCAGTTATAGACTTACAATTACTTTCAATGAAACCAATAGGTTTTGGAATAATAGGTCCAGGTGCAGAAGAAGAACAAATTAGTAAAAGAGTAGAAATACATGCCAAACAAGCCGTATTAGCAGTGGCTGAAATGTTATCTAATTAAATTTCTTTCTTATATTCCAATTTCTCATCTTATATTTTTCTATAATATAATGCAGAGCATGATAGAAGCTTGGTAAAGCAAAAACAGCCATTAGAAGTGAAAATAATACGAGAGTAATAATTAGTGCAAAGAAATTTCTTAGGCCAATAAATTGACTACTAAAGAAGGAAATTAATACACCAGAGAAAACTCCTCCCATTGTAGTAAATGTAGCCTCCACTACAGATTGTCCGGTATTTTCAACTGCTTTTTGTATCCCTTCAGGAGTAGTTCCTTCTTCTCTTACCCGTTCCGTAATTTGGATTGAATTATCAATTCCAATCCCAATAATAATTGTACCTACCATTGCAGTAAAAATATTTAGATTAGTTCCTCCAGCATCAACTGTAGCAGGGTACCATAGAATAACTAAGAAAATAGGTAAAAATGTTATAAATCCAAATTTAACAGAACTAAAAATAACAATCATAGTTATCAGAACTAATAACAAGCTGAGTTTTATTGTATCAAATTGAGTATTTTGGATACCTTCATTAATTGCAATACTTACAGGAGGCCCACCAGTTAATTGAGACATTTGAGCATCGTGAGAATGCATTTGTTTATCTCTTAAAAAGGCAATATCATCAATTTCATTAACTAAAATAGTGGTATCATCTATATTGATGTATGGCATACTAACATAGATTAGAGCTTTATCATACTCGTCAGTTAGAAGCATAGCTCTCATTTCATCAGTAAAGGAATCATAAAAGACATCAATCATATCACTTCGTAATTGCTCTCTACTATAGAGTGGATTTATATCAATCCAAACATAATCATCTCCGAAAAAATCACTATGTAGGAAATCCCAGAAACTTCCATCAAATTCAAAAATAGTTTCTCCGTCTAAATCCTCTAAACCTATTGTTATGTGAGCAGATTTAAAAAAATCCACAATTGAAAATGCGGAAACATTTATTGGTTCATCAGTATTTCTATTATTGATAGTTAAATTGTTAATTTCACCTTCAGTCCAATTCATTACGTCTAAAACATCCAAATCTTTTGCAGCAGGTTTTAATCTATCTTCGGGCCCATTTATTAGTAATATTCCAGTTTGCCCAGCTTCAAATTTTTCAGAATATTCACTTAATTTTTTTATTGAATCAATATCTTCAGGAGCCGATTCACTTCCCTTAATATCTTGATCCATTACTGCAATTCTTGCAATAGAATATGAAGTTGTCAAAAGTAGAATTAATAGAATAGCTTTCCATTGTTTGGTTGAAAAAACGGCAATGCTTTTCCATCCATCTGACTTATGTCTAGAATAATCAGTTAATTTCATAATTGCTGGAGTCATACTTACAGTTAGGAAAAAGGCACAAGCAACCCCTACAATCATTGTGAACCCTACAGTTCTCATCGGAGCTATAGGAGAAATAAATAGTGCAGAAAAACCAATAGTATCAGTTATAGCACATAGTAAAGTGGCTTTTCCGGTAGTCAATAATGCCAAAAATGTAGCTCTTGGCATTTTATTTCCTTCATCCTTAAATTCAACGATTCGATTAGCCACGTGTAATCCATAATCTACACCTATTCCAACAAGAATAGGTCCAGCAGCAACAATCATTGGAGTTAGAACGACTCCAGATAAATTTACAATTCCTAATGTCCAAATTAATGCGCAAAAAATTGGAAGTAATACGACAGGTATTGCTAACCAATTTCGATGGAAAAACATCATCATTGCAATAACTATGCCCAAAGAAATGGGTAGCATTGTCAATAAATCTTCGTATAATCTAGCTGTAACTTCATGAAGAACTACAACAAGACCGGTTTGCGTCATATCAGTACGTGAATTATATCTTTGATCTATGTGCTCTTGAATCTTAGCAATCATTTCTTCTTGCGAGGCATCATTATTTTCACCTTGATATTTTAGTGCAAAAAGAATTACAGCAGTATCAATAATTTTATCATTATTTGTATCAATTGCAAAATTTTGTAATGCTGAAGCTGTACTATCATAAATTTGATCTACTCTGTCTTGATCATCAGGAATATTGTATGTACCCGTTTGATTTACAGTATCGTCATCATTTTGTTCAATACTTAAACCACCGAATATTTTTCCTTCAGTAGCTTCAATAAATCGAGCATTTGTTGAATTAAATTCTTTTATTAGCGTAGAAATACTTAATGTAAAAATAATTCCATCTTTTTCACCTCTATCAGCTTGGAATGTTTCGAGATCTTCACTTTGTCCATATTTATCAATAGTAGTTTCAAGTAATGCAATTTCTTTCAAAGTGGGAACATATGTGATATTGTCAACAATAATATCATTGAAGACATTAGGGTCTTTAGCATTTCCAGTTTCAATATAAACAATAATTAAATCTGTAGCCCAATCCTCTCTAACTTCTATCAATATTTCTGTAGATTCCTCACCTTCTGGAAGATATACTTCAATATCTCTTGTCATATTTTCTTCAAAAGTTAATGCAGATTGTAAGAGTAGAACTGTAATTAGACTAAGAATAGCGATAGTAGCTACAGCATTTTTCAAAATTAGATTGGTATAAATTTGAACTCCGTTCTCTAAAGCCTTTGTAATCACAAGAGCCCTATCGAGGCCTCAAAATAAATGTAATCTTAACTAGAATAGTAATATTCTTTCTTACTTTTTTGTTCTCTATCTAATCTAGACCCAGGTTTGTTTACACGAGGCCGGTGTGTATTTTTGTCACGCCTAAATGTAACATCTACCCTTTCCAAAAAGATATTCATTCCTTCTCTCATTTTGTAAGGACCTTCAACTTTCCCCTTGCTTCCAGGATCTCCACCGAAGCATAAGATCCCATCTGAAATATAATCAATAAAATAGATGTCGTGATCTACAATTAAAGCAGATTTACCTCTATTTTCCATAAATCTTCTTATGGTTTTAGCAGTTACCATTCTTTGATTAGCATCAAGATATGCAGAAGGTTCATCCAATAGGTACAAATCAGCTTCTTTGAGCAAGCATTCAGCGACAGCTACACGCTGCAATTCACCTCCAGAAAGTGTTTGCATTTCTCTTTCTAATAATGGTTCTAAATTTAATGGCCGATTTAATTCAGTACTAAATGTATGTTCATCATATCCTTCAACAGATTGCAATAAATCTTCAACAATTCTGCCTTCTTGAATATCAATGTATTGAGATTTGTAAGATACGGCGATATCACTCTCAATTTCACCCTCATCAGGTTTTAAATCTCCAGCAAGCATTTTGACAAATGTAGTCTTACCAGTAGCATTTGCTCCAACAACTCCTAAAACTTGCCCACTTAGCAGCTCACCTGCTTTTGCCTCAAGACTAAAATCACCTAATTTCTTTGATAATTTGGGCCATTGAACAAGCCCCATGCCATCCCATCCAGTTCTTGGCGGATGCTCTAAAAATTTAATAGGTTTATCTCTGATTCTAACATTCTGTTCAACTAAATATCCTTCAATATATGCATTAATTGCTTTACGCGTTGTACGGGCAGGCGTGAATATTCCAAATGCCCCCTTTTTTCCATAAACAATATGTGTTAAATCAGCAATAACATCTAGTACAGCCAAGTCATGTTCAATGACAATTACTCTTGCAGTTTCAGACAATTCTTGAATAATTCTTACAATCCTCATTCTTTCATAGATATCAAGATAAGATGACGGTTCGTCAAAGAAATAAACATCAGCTTCTTTTAGTAAAGTTGCACAAATTGCAACGCGCTGTAATTCACCTCCAGATAATTGGTCTAGATTCCTTTCTAGAAGATGCCCTAATCCGAATTTTTCTATCATTTCATCATAGAGTCCTCTTTCATTCACAGAGGAAAGAAGTTTGCCAACATTTCCTTTGAAGGCTTTAGGAATATGATCAACGTATTGTGGTTTCAATGCTACTTTTACTTGAGATTCATTTAATTCTGCTAAGAAATCCCTTAATTCACCTCTAGGTAAAGTTTCAATCACATCTTCCCATACACATTCATCAGCTTCAAATTCTCCAAGATTTGGAATAATAGTTCCATTTAAGATGTTAAATGCAGTAGATTTTCCCATTCCATTTGGACCTAGTATTCCAATAATTGAATCTTTTGAGGGCGTAGGTAATCTGAATAATCTAAATCCATTAAGTGAATATCGATGAATCATATCCGTTTCTAATTCTTCAGGTAAATTGATTACTTTTACAGCATCTCCAGGACAATTCTTAGCCCTCATTAAACAAGGTGGGCAAGCATCTTCCAAGATTTTGCATTTATCATTTTCATCAACTTGTATACATTCTCCTCCACATGATCCTGCATATTTCTGAAGATATTCAAAGGCGGGGCTATTTGGTTTGCATCTGTCTTCGAATAATACGGCAATTCTCATTTAATTTTTCTTTTTCCGCAGTCAACGGTCTTTCGTATTTCCGTTTCACAGTGTGAGTAATTAAAATCATATGGTCATCCAAAGACACTTTTGTCCCCTTCTATTAGCACAGTTGTGCGAATCAAATTTACACTTCCTGGAAAGCCAGTTGCTCAAGGTAGGCCGCGTTTCTATCGGAAAGGAAAATTTGTAGTTGCTACAGATCCTAAACCTAGTAAGGTTTACAAAGCAGATATTGCTTATATCGCACAAAGAGCTAGGGAAGAAGCAGGCATAGAAGGACTTTTCGAAGGGCCATTAGGAATGGAAATTTTCGCATATTTCCCTTGTCCAAAAAGTAAATGGCGTGTAAAAGTTCCAAGAACTGAGGAGCATCATGCCAAAAGACCAGATGCAGATAACTTAGCCAAAGCAGTGAAAGATGGACTTAGTGGAGTGTTGTATCATGATGATGGTCAAATTTCAGAATTGGTAGTAAGAAAGAGGATAGCAGCTCAGGGAGACGGTCCTAGAATTGAAGTTGAATTATACAAATTGGAGCCTTTAGAATGAGCTCAATAATTGATGGAAAAAGTATAGCTAAGGAAATAGAATTAGAATTAACAGAGAAGGTGTCAAAAATGCAAAAGACACCGAGATTATCAGTAGTTCAAGTAGGGGATGATCCGGCTTCCGCTTCCTATATCAAAGCGAAAGCAAATGCAGCACAAAGAGTTGGTATTGATTTAACACATCATCATTTACCAATTGATATCTCGATAGAAGATTTAGAGAAACTTGTAGACAATTTAAATGAAAGTGAGGATGGATTAATAATTCAGTTACCTATTCCTCAAGAATTAGAAAAAGTTCTAGAAAGGATTAAGCCTGGAAATGACGTAGATGGTTTTCATTCAGAAAATTTGGGTAGATTAGTTCAAGGAAATCCAAGTATGACGCCATGCACACCTGCAGGAATAATTGAACTATTATATCGTTCAGGTAATGATCCAAGCGGTAAGCATGTTGTTGTAGTTGGACGCAGCACTATTGTTGGCACTCCGTTATCTCTTTTGTTATCACAAAAAGGAGTAGATGCAACAGTCACTTTATGTCATAGCCGAACTAAATCACTAGAGGAACACTGTAAGAAAGCAGATATCTTAGTTGCAGCAGTTGGTAAAGCAAATATGATTACTAAAAACATGGTAAAACCAGGTGCAGTAATTATTGATGTAGGAGTAAATAGAACACCAGAAGGACTTGTTGGGGATGTGTCATCTGATGTTAAGGAAATAGCTAGTCAAATCACTCCAGTCCCTGGAGGCGTAGGTCCAATGACGGTAGTTATGCTAATGTCTAATACTGTTAAATCAGCTTTAGAAAACTAAATTTTTGAAGAGAAGCCATGGACTTGTTAATTGACGTTGAGCTTCTTTTGATGTTAGACTTTCAGATAAAATTTTCTGTAGTTCAGGTTTACGTTTAGCTTTTCCGATAAACCAATTTATCAACCATTTCTTTCGAGTGTATTTTTGTATTTTGAAAGAATTACTTAATTCCTTACCGAGTAAATCCCATATTTCTCTTTGGTATTTTTCCCCACATTCTAAATTAAAATTATTCTCATTTTGCTTATAATGTTTAATTGCAATTTTTGCAGATAAAAGAGCATTACCAATCCCCTCTCCCGTAAAAGGATCTACTAAACTGGCTGAATCTCCAACTAATAAACATCCATTACCAAACATTCTCCTTAGTTTTAATTTTGTTCTTCTCGGAGAACCAAGCGGTAATTGCCAACTTTTTCCACTATTCTCTATGAGACTTGCATCTTCAAATCTAGTTGCAAATTTTTCAGTTATAATATAATTCTGTAATTCTTTTAATTTTTTTTCTTTATTTTTTAAATCATCAAGAGTTATCCCTAAACCAACATTACACGTATTTTCCCCGATAGGAAATATCCAAAAATATCCTGGAATAACACCATCAATGTAATGAAATTCAATGGCACCTTTTTCATAATTTATATTTTTAACATTTTTCCAGTACTGTCTGAAGGCAGAGCTCCAATGTTTCTTTTCAATGAATGATTCTTTGTAAATATCACTAATTGTTGCCTTTGAAATTGGGCAATTAACACCTCCAGCACCTATAGTAAGTGGTGCTAAGAATTCATATTCTTTATTTTCCTTTGTTCCTTTAATTCCAATAATTCGATTATTTTCTTGTTTATCAATTAAAATATTTTTGACTCTGAAATTTTGTATAACATACCCCTCATTATTTTCAATTCTTTTTGTAGCTTCATTAAATAATATCCAATCAAAATTAATTCTAGGGTAAACATAGCCTACAGCATTTGGATCGTTAATATTGATACAAACTTTTTCATTTTTTGTGTTACTGAACAATACACTATCAAAAACATAATGGGGACTTTTCTTCAAAGTATCTAATATTTTTAATTCATCTAAATGTTTTAGAGCTTTTCCTCCGACTGCATCTCCACAAATTTTGTCTCTAGGATATTCATCTTTTTCCAGTAGTAAAACTTTGTATCCTTCTTTTGCAGCATAGCACGCAGAAGCACAGCCAGCAGGGCCACCTCCAACAATTATAATATCGAATTTTGTTTTACCCTCAGGAATTTCCTTAGTAGGAATGCTTTTTTTCCAAAAAGGTTCAACCTTGTCTACCACATATTAGTAATTATTAGTGATTAATAAATCTTTTCAATATCTAGCAATACAAATTTAAGACCTATTCTAATCTCACATTAATGTCTGATGCTCCTAAAGCTAATAATTCTAAAACGCATAGAATAATTGGCGCAGGTCTTTCAGGACTTTCTGCAGCAATCAATTTTGCAAATAATGGAGAGAAAGTCGAAGTTCATGAGTCTAGAGAAGATGTAGGGATGCAGTTTCATCCTAATTATCAAGTGTTGCTTAAAGAAAGTCCAGAAACACCTTCATCAGAGGCAGGTGCAAAAGAGTACTTGAATAGGTGGGGATTAAATCCGAAATTTACATTTAAAAATGCTAAGAAATTTATATGTTCTACTGAAAAAAGAGATCTTACTATTTCACTTAAGGAACCATTGCCTTTGATATTAAGGGGCGGTGAGAATTCTTTAGAGAGAGGTCTTGCTAAAGAAGCTGAAGATTTAGGTGTAGAATTCAAGTTCAAATCAAGACCTAAGCCGAAGTCTGGTGACATAATGTCTACAGGACCACATCGTACAGATATGGTTGCATTTGGAGCTTATTATGAGAATTCAGATTTTCCTAGAGATCAATTTTTGTATATGCATGATGAAAAATATTCACCAAGAGGATGGTATCTTTACGTAATTCCAATGGATGATGATACGATAAAAATAATGAATTGTTGCTCGAAGCCTTACGCTAAAGAGGTTAGAAAATTACTGTATAAGGCTGTTGAAGAAAGAGACGTTTTGAAAAATATAGTAGATGGTGCAAAGCCAACTGGGACTGTTGGCGGTCAAGGAGGTGTTGATTTTCCTAAAACTGCAATTAAGGATGGAGTTTACTATACTGGGGAGGCAGCAGGTTTCCAAGATCCATGGAGAGGCTTTGGGATGAACTATGCAATTGAATCGGGTGTACTTGCTCAAAGAGCAATATCAGAATCACTTGATTATGATAAATTATGGAAAAAACAATTTCATCAAAGGAAAAAAGCAGATATCGCACGTAGAGGAATATTTGCACTTCTTGGCAATAGAGCATTTGAGCACGGAATGAGAAATGTTAAGGACGGAGATGAAGTGGATTGGGAAGAAATTAATCCTAGTGGTTGGAAAAAATCATTAATTTACAATACATTTTATTCTATGGAGATGGCCAAGAAAACATTGTGGGATTCTTGGTAATGGATCTTACAGGTTTTGTATCATATTTTTTATCAGCATTTTCAGTATTTGCCGGAATAGCTATTTTCTTTGGTGAAGAGGAATACATTGTTCCAGCTTCCGGGCGTTCCCTTAGATTGCCCTGTTCGTTTTTATTTTGGATGCTTGCTTTAATCTTCTGGGCTATGGCAGTTAAAATAGAAGATGACGATACTATCATATAATCAATTCTTTAGTTAGAAATATGTCGGATTTTGGTGTGATTCGTAATTTTTATTCTCAAATGCCTGAGAAGATAGATCAGGCTAGACGCATCTTGAACCGTTCAATGACATTAACCGAAAAAATTCTTTTTAGTCATTTAGTTAAAATTCAAAAAGAACCTACTAGAACAAAATCATATGTTGAATTACAACCTGATCGCGTAGCTATGCAGGATGCAACAGCACAAATGGCATTACTGCAGTTTGCATTAACAGGTCGTTCAGAAGTTGCAGTTCCTTCTACTGTACATTGCGATCATTTAATCCAAGCTAGAGTTGGAAAAGATAAGGATTTAGAATATGCTAATGAAGTAAGTTCAGAGGTTTTTTCTTTCCTTAAATCAGCCTCAGCAAAGTATGGCTTAGGTTTCTGGAAACCAGGTGCAGGGATAATTCATCAGGTCGTTCTCGAAAATTATGCCTTCCCAGGAGGAATGATGATTGGTACAGATTCACATACGCCGAATGCAGGAGGATTAGGAATGGTGGCTATTGGAGTTGGAGGTGCAGATGCAATGGAAGTTATGGCTGGCTTACCGTTTACAATCAAATGGCCTGGAATTATTGGAGTTCATTTAACAGGAGAATTATCTGGATGGGCCTCTGCTAAAGATGTAATTCTCAAAGTATGTGAAGAATTGACTGTTAAAGGAGGTACAGGACATATTGTAGAATATTTTGGACCAGGAGCCTCAACAATTTCTTCTACAGGCAAAGGAACAATTTGCAATATGGGTGCAGAAGTTGGAGCGACAACTTCCCTTTTTCCATATGATGACTCAATGGATGATTATCTGAGAGCAACAAAGAGATCTGAAATAGCAGATATGGCAAAAGAATACTCAGAGCATTTAGTTCCAGATGCAGAAATTGAAGCTAACCCTGCTCAGTATTATGATAGAATAATTGAAATTAATTTATCAGAACTAGTTCCAGCAATTGTTGGTCCACATACTCCCGATTTAGCAAGACCAGTTTCAGATTTAGGTGATGAGGCAAGAGAAAAGGGTTGGCCAACAGATATTCAAGCTGCTTTGATAGGATCTTGCACAAATTCATCTTATGAAGATATGGAAAGGGCATCTTCAATTGCATTACAGGCAAAAAATGCAGGTTTGAAATCAAAAGTTCAGTTTATGGTTACTCCAGGTTCAGATACTATTGACAATACTATCAGAAGAGATGGTCAAATGCAAATTTTTGACGATATAGGGGGAACTGTATTAGCAAATGCATGCGGGCCGTGCATAGGTCAGTGGAAAAGAGAAGATATTGACAGCGGAGATGTGAATTCCATTGTTTCCTCTTACAATCGTAATTTCAGTGGTAGAAATGACGGAAATCATCAAACATTATCTTTCCTCACCAGTCCAGAAATAGTTACGGCTATGGCAATTGCAGGTAGTTTAGATTTCAATCCTATAACCGATAAGTTGACTGCAGAAGACGGTAGTGAATTTTTGCTTGAGCCTCCAGAAGGTGATCAACTACCTGAAAATGGTTTTTTATTTAACTTGGAAGGATTTATTTCACCTCCGGAGGATTCTAGTTCGGTTAATTTAGAAGTATCATCTGAAAGTCGTAGGTTAGAATTATTGGAACCATTTGTAGCTACCACTAAGAAAGATTTAGAAAATTTACCAATTTTAGTCAAAGTTAAAGGTAAATGTACTACAGATCATATTTCTCCAGCAGGTATTTGGTTACAATTTAGAGGCCATTTAGATAATATTTCAGATAATTGTTACATTGGTGCACATAATTCATTTACAGAAGAGCAAGGTACAGCAATCAATCAACTAGATGGCAATAAGGGAAAGATTCCTAAGGTTGCACGTA
>Ga0208410_1001526_pt1 | contig 11891 bp, 9 predicted proteins | sample ETN02SmetaG_3_FD_185787 | JGI IMG/M metagenome (GOLD analysis project Ga0208410, IMG submission 185787) | Marine microbial and viral communities from oxygen minimum zone, Eastern Pacific Ocean - ETNP2014F10-02SV257 (SPAdes) (version 2) | ecosystem: Environmental > Aquatic > Marine > Oceanic ... | reverse complement strand
AATCATTTGGCCAGCAATGCTTATTGGCTATGGAGGCTTAAATCTACCAAGCAATGTTCCAGCAAATCAGTACGTAACTTTCAAAGGAGGCAAAGCTTCTGCTAGCCGGGGAGTTGGTTTAACAATTACTGAGAGTCTTGAAGTTTTTGAAGCGGACTCTCTTAGGTACGCATTGGCAGCTTCTTTTCCTGAGCAAAGCGATACTGAGCTGACAGTTGAAGAGATTTGCCGACGAATTAATGAAGAGCTGGTAGCCACATGGGGGAATCTAGTTAACAGAGTTCTATCTATGATTTACAACTCTTGTGACGCGTTAATTCCCTCACCTGAACTTAGAAATGAAGATGACCTAGCTTTACTAGCGCGAATTGATCAGATTATAGAACTAGTAGCAGAAGAGATTGACAAAGTCGAGTTGAGGTCTGCTTTGCAAAAAGGAATGTCCGGAGCAGCTGAAGTTAACGCCTACTTGAATTCGATGGAACCATGGAAGCTTGCAAAGTCAGACCCCGAAAGATCAGCCACCGTATTAGGAACGGCTTTGTCTGCAATAGCCGGTGTGCGTGTTTGTTTGGCTCCTTATCTTCCTTTTTCTACTGAACTGCTTGATGATGTATTTGGTCCGGTTAATTCCTGGGTGAGGGAAGAACCTCAGCATGGAAAGAAAATTGAAAAACCGAAACCACTTTTCAAAAAAGTAGACCAAAGCTTACTGGGTTTAGATGACTGAATGGTTTGACAATCATTGTCACCTTTCTGAAAGGGCTGAAGAGGAAGTTATTGAAGCACGCAAAGCATTAGTCGTTGGCTTTATAAATGTAGGTACAGATTTTGAAACAAGCATCGAAGCTATTGAAAAGGCAAAAACTCTTCCAGATGTGTGGGCTACAGCAGGAGTGCATCCACATGAAGCTCGCAAAGGTATCGAAGGTATTGAAGACCTCTTAGCAGATTCAAATGTAGTTGCTGTTGGGGAGGCAGGACTCGATTATTACTATGATTACTCACCGCGAGAAGATCAAAAAAAAATCTTTGCGGAACAAATTGAAATGGCAAATAAGTTCAACTTGCCTCTAGTCATTCACACTCGAGAAGCATGGGAAGAGACCTTCAATATTCTTGACAATGAAGGGGTTCCTGAATCAACAGTTTTTCATTGCTTTACAGGAGGAACGGTTGAAGCCAAAGAATGTTTAGAACGTGGAGCCTACTTATCTTTTAGCGGAATAATTACTTTCAAAAAATCTGAATCCCTTAGAGAGGCAGCATCAGAATGCCCACTGAACCGCGCAATGATTGAAACAGACTCCCCGTATTTAACACCGGTTCCCTTCAGAGGTAAGAAAAATGAACCAGCAAATGTGGTTTTAGTTGGTCAGGAACTTGCACATTTACAAGACAAGTCACCAGAAGAAATAGCCTCAGCTACGACTCAAAATGCTTTAGATTTCTACGGATTACGTTAAAACTAAGATAAGTTAACTTCTTCGAATGCCCGATTTGCAGGCAAGAAATGATGCTTCTACCGTGTAATTATCTAGTCTGCTACAGCAGCCAATAGGAGGGAAGGGTGCTGGAAACAAACCCTATTATCGAGAGGTGGAGATTGATTGTGGTGCTTCTTGCCACAATTGCAGCATTGCCACTCTTCTTGTTCGAAAATCCAAATTCCACAGGTTCCCTCACTGGCACTGCAGGTGCGGGCACTACAGCCGCGCCAAATACAAGTGTGTTATCGCAACAGGACGGTCAGATCGATGGTCAAAGGGTTTTTGCAGGGGAACTGTTTTTATTGAATAGATCCGAAAATTGGCATTCAGCACGTACTACGTGGAATATGATTGATCGCCTTCATTCTGCTGCTGTGAAATATGAAGAAGAAGCTATGGCGATGGCGCGTGAAATATCAGAAGCAGAATTTGCTGAAAGAGAGAAACGTTTGAGTCTTGAGAGGGAAGAAGCACTGAGAAAGAAGCTATTTGCTGAAGAAGATGCAAGGCGTGAACTGGTCATGGCTACACCAGGACCGACAACGACAATCGTAGCTACTGAGCCCGATCCCAATGGTCCCGCTAATGTGCAGTGGGAAGCCCTTCGATACTGTGAATCAACTGAGAATTATCAGGCGGTTAGTCCAACGGGGATGTATCGAGGCGCATATCAATTCAGCATCGAGACTTGGGACTGGATTGCAGGCCTCTATCACGAGCATCTAGTAGGTGTGGACCCTGCAGAAGCTAGACCAAGCGATCAGGATCGAATGGCTCAGTCTCTGTATCTATTGAGAGGAAGAGGACAGTGGCCAGTGTGCGGACGTTATTTGCCTTAGATAAAAAGTGCCTCTGACCCGAACTGAAGTAAAAAATTTACTTCTCAAACATGATATTCATCCGAAAAAATCACTTGGTCAAAATTTTGTCGTCGAACCAAATACGATTCGTCAAATAGTCAAGCTCGCTAATTTAGATCCTGGGGACTTTGTTCTCGAAATAGGGGCTGGTCTCGGATCGTTAACTCTTGCTCTATTAGAATCATGTGAGCATGTTACTGCTGTAGAGGTTGACGATGTGCTGGTTAAAATCTTGAAAGAAACAACAGGAAAGCGAACTGAAAATAAACTCCGGATCATTCATGAAGATGTTATGGAGTTGGACTTGAAACAGATACTGGAGGAACGCAACAATCGGTGGAATCTAGTCGCGAACTTGCCTTACAACATTGCTGTCCCGATGGTCTGTAATTTTCTTGAAAAGGTTCCTTTGATTTCAAAAATGACTGTGATGGTGCAACGAGAGGTAGCAGAAAGAATGGTCGCGAAGGCTGGAGACAAGGAATATGGATTACCCTCAGTCAAAATTGAGTATTTTGCTGTTGCAAAAATATTAGCAGGTGTCCCTCCAACAGTTTTTATGCCTAAACCTAGAGTTGAATCGTCAATAGTTCAGATTGTCAGGCATGAGAATCCCATGATTTCTGAAGATTTTGAGATACTTTTTGGTTTGATCAAATCAGCCTTTGGGCACAGAAGGAAAATGTTGCGAAGTTCCTTGAAGGGAATTTTAAGTGCAGATGATTTTGATGCAACAGGTATTGATCCAACCAATAGAGCCGAGAATCTTACGTTAGAACAGTGGGAATTGTTAACGAAACAGATTGTTTCTAAAGGGCGTGGTTAGCGATGATTAGTCTCCGTGCCCCTGCCAAGCTAACTCTTTCATTGGAGATTAGAGGAGTGCGTGATGATGGTTACCATTTGATAGAAGCTGAAATGGTTTCGTTAAACCTTATGGACGAACTGGAGGTCAGCGACGATGAGGGAAATGGTGGTATAGAAGTTTCTCTGGAATACTCAAACGAACCTTGGGGCTTTGACCCTGGAAGTTCAGTACCTGATAATGGAAATAACCTTGTGTCGCAAGCTCTTAAGCTTTTAAAGGTCGAAAAGTCAGTTCGTATACATAAGCGAATCCCACCAGGAACAGGGCTTGGAGGAGGTTCCGCAGATGCTGCTGCAATTCTGCGTTGGGGCGGATTTGAAGATTTAGTTAGAGCATCGCGTCTAGGAGCCGACGTTTCTTTTTGTTTAAGGGGTGGAAGAGCTATTGTTACAGGAATAGGTGAAAAAGTTACTCCAGTTGCCCACCGCGAACAGAAATTTACTTTGTTGATACCGCCATTTTCCTGTTCGACTGTGGAGGTTTATAAACACTGGGACTGTATTGGCGGTCCACGAGGAGATAATGGTAATGACTTAGAGCCAGCAGTGCTTGATCTGTATCCAGAACTTGAAAAGTGGAGAAATCAACTCGGTGAAGCTACGGGCGTTACTCCGCGTCTAGCTGGCAGTGGAAGCACGTGGTTTGTTGAAGGTTCCTTTCCACAGAAAGGACATCATGTCGTTTCCACAATTGCTGCCCACGAACAAAACTAGATGACTAGCGGCCCCTCATTCTCTGAGCTCTTGTTCTTTTGAGCATTTTTCTATGTTTTTTCTTGCGCATTCTTTTTCGGCGCTTTTTAATTAATGAACCCATGCCGACGATACGTTAACCGCCTTATCAACATTTCCCGACCTGCCTGCAAAAGACGACGCTACGGTATAGGTGTTGGCCGGTAGTTCAATTGGCAGAATGCCTGGTTTTGGACCAGGAGGTTGGAGGTTCGAGCCCTCCCCGGCCAGCCATATAAAGTAAGGCTTTACGATGGATCATAATAATTTTGACTTACCAGATATAAAAGAGATTCCTAACGGCGAAAAAGTGTTAGGTACTTTTTCAGGGAAAGAGATGCAAAGTCGTCTCGAGTCCTTAAGAACATTAATGAACAAGAATGAAATAGATTCTGTTCTTTTTACTTCAATCCACAACATAAATTATTACAGCGATTTTCTCTACTGTTCCTTCGGGAGGCCGTATGGCCTTGTAGTCACAGCTGACAAAGCGACCACCATCTCGGCAAATATAGATGCTGGGCAACCGTATAGAAGAACATATGGAGAAAATCTGGTTTATACGGATTGGGAACGAGACAACTATACGAAAGCTGTTATTGAGCTGGTTGGGAAATCTAACAAAATAGGTATTGAATTTGATCATGTGAATTTGAGTCTTTTGGAAAAACTGAAAAATGCACTGCCAATAAGTGAATTTATAGATGTTTCTCAGGAATGTATGAAATTACGTATGATCAAGTCAGACGAAGAGATTGAATTAATTCGACACGGAGCTCGGATAGCAGATATAGGAGGCTCTGCCTGTGCAGAAGCGATTTCTGAAGGAGTGCCTGAATATGAAGTGGCTTTACATTCGACTCAGACAATGGTGCGTGAGATAGCAAATACTTTTCCGCACCTCGAATTGATGGACACTTGGACATGGTTTCAGTCAGGCATTAACACTGACGGCGCGCACAACCCTGTTACCTCTCGCCAAATTGAAAAGGGTGACATACTGAGTTTGAATTGCTTCCCAATGATTTCCGGCTACTACACGGCTCTAGAAAGAACACTTTTTTACAGAGAGTTATCAGATGAAAATCTTCGCCTTTGGGAAATAAACTGCCAAGTTCACGATGCCGGGAAAGAACTTTTGAGACCAGGAGCTGTATGTGGCGATATAGCAAAACAGCTAAATGAAATATATTTAGAACATGATTTATTGAAATATAGAACTTTTGGTTACGGGCACTCTTTTGGCGTCTTATCACATTATTTCGGACGAGAAGCAGGCTTGGAACTTCGAGAAGATATCGAAACTGTACTTGAGCCCAACATGGTAATTTCAATGGAGCCCATGATTACCATCCCAGAAGGTCAACCTGGAGCAGGAGGTTACAGAGAGCATGACATTTTACTTATCACTGAAGAAGGGAATGATAACTTTACCGGTTTCCCTTATGGTCCAGAAAACAATGTCATTGGCGGCTAGCATCTTTTTTACCAGCGAACTGCCAAATCGTTAAGCATGACAGGCCCAAGTTCCAGAAAAGCAACAAAAGGTCTTCTGCAGGCTTTTCTAGCGCTCTTAGTTATTTCTTTAACTGCTTTAACAGTAGGTGCACAAGAAGTGACACCTCCAGGCAAACCTGGGTTTTTAAGCTCCATCCCGAGTGAAAATAAGATGCAGCTTGCTTGGGCTCACCCAGCAAGCAATGGCGGATCGATGATCACAGGGTGGGAATTGCAACTTGTTTCTGCATCCACGAGTGAGAGTTATATAATTTCGGGTTCTGGCACGCTAGTTACGATTGCTGGTTTGATAAATGGTCAAGTTTATGAAATTAGAGTCAGAGCGAAAAATCCTGCAGGTTATGGACCTTTTTCAGACTCAATCCAATCCACCCCGTATAGTGCACTACTTTCACCGCAAAATATGAGGAGTGAGGTTGATGGGCAGAATGTTAAATTGGAATGGGAGCCGCCCTTAGCGAATGGTACGCCTGTGATCGGTTACAAGTTGGAACTGTGGAGTTACGACAATGCTCAGGCTGTTTTCACCGGACCTTCAAGTGTCGTTCAACTTGGAGTGGTAAGTAGTTATACATTTTCCGACTTGGTTTTCGATGAAGAGTACAAATTTAGGATCTATGGAATCAGCCCAAATGGCATTGGAGATTTTTCAGAAACGCAAGTGCTGATCGAAAATTCTCTAGATGCGACTACGACTACGACTACGACTACGACTACGACTACGACTACGACTACGACTACGACTACCGTGCCTCCACCCACACCCTGCACTACGACACCTAGTCGAAACGAAGTGGAGATAGTCGATCAACTAAATGACGAAAGCCAAGAAATAAGTGCAATAGTAGAAATAGATGTAAGGGTTCCCCCTAGGCCACTTTATGTCTGTTAAAAGTTATTTTAAGAAAGAATCTCTCTCATCATGATCTATGCTCGATATATGCAAAGAATGGAAGGTAAGAATTCAACATGGAATTGGTAACAAATAAAAAGCTCTACTTAGTTTCAGGTAGGACTTACCAACCATTGGCAGAAAGTATCGCTTCAGAATTAGGTATCAGTCTGGGTGAACCTAATCTCGCTGAATTCGCAAACGGTGAAGTTCATTGCAGATTTTCTGAATCGATAAGAGGTTGTGACGTATTCATAGTGCAAACCCACAGCGGTTCTGAAGAATCTTCAATTAATGATTCACTAATGGAGCAATTGATCATGGTGGATGCAGCAAAACGGGCATCAGCGAAGAGGATCACTGTAGTATGCCCTGCTTATGGTTACGGGAGGCAAGACCGAAAAGCTTCAGGACGTGAACCTATTACCGCCAAACTCGTAGCTAATCTTTTCAAGGAGGCTGGTGCAAGCAGATTGGTTAGTGTCGACCTTCATTCGGGTCAAACGCAAGGATTTTTTGATGGCCCTGTGGATCACCTAACTGCTATGCCAGTACTAGTTGAAAGACTTTCTTCTTTAAGCGGTGATTTAACTATCGTTTCCCCCGATGCAGGAAGGGTGAAAGTGGCTGAACGTTACGCAATGACTTTAGGTGCGGAACTAGCGATAGTTCATAAAAGAAGAAGTCACAGTTCATTCAATACTGTTGAAGCTCGGGAGGTGGTCGGAGATGTTGATGGCCGCGTGTGTATTCTTGTTGATGACATGATTGACACTGCCGGAACGATCTGTTCAGCGGCCGAACAATTATCTGAAAGAGGGGCATCACAGATCGTTGCAGCGGCTACACATGGGGTTTTCTCAGGACCTGCATCCGAAAGACTTTCCTCGTCTCCAATAGAAAAAATTATTGTTACGGACACACTTCCGCTTCCGAAAAATATGCAAACTGATAAAGTTGAAGTGCTCTCAGTAGCTCCTCTAATTGCAGAAGCCATTAGAGCAGTATTTGAAGACACTTCTGTGTCAGAGATATTTGGTGGAAATAATTTAGTGTAAAACAAATGATCCGTGAGCCGTTTGGGTCGTAAAATGAGTGGTTAGACTCGCCTGTCGGGTACTTAATACTTGAACTTGAGGAAAAATCTTATGGAAGAAATACTTCTTAATGCAAATACAACTAGAGATATTGGGAGCAGTTCAAGTCGTCGTGCGCGAAAAGACGGGGTCGTTCCTGGTGTTTTATACGGTCTTAATGAAGAATCTGTATCTTTGTCTGTAGCTTGGCCTGATTTGAGGCGTGCATTGACCACAGATTCTGGAATAAATGCAATTATCCAATTAGAAGTAGACGGCAAAAAACAAATGACCATTGTTAAAGATATTCAACGTCATCCAGTTAAACGTGACGTTTTGCATGTTGATTTTCTTAGAATTGATCCAAATAAGAACGTTACTGTTGATGTTCCATTAGTAATGATCGGTGAAGCACGCGAAGTCTCGGCAGCTGACGGAATGGTGGATCAGAATATGTTCTCACTGACTGTTAGTGCTCCTCCTGATCGAATACCAACTGAGATTGAAGTCGACATTTCTGCTTTAACTGTTGGAGATGCAGTAAGAGTAGGAGATCTCAATTTGCCAGAGGGTGTTACCTCTGAAGGAGACCTTGAAGACCCGATTGCAGTAGGAATGATTACTCGCTCGACACTTGAGTCGATTGCTGCGGATGAAGCTGCTCTTGCATCTGATGATGAAGAAGGAGATGACGCTACAGGAAGTGAAGGGTCTGATGGACAGGAAGGCGGTACCAGTGAAGGGTCTGAAGATGCCGCTGAAGACGGGTAGCAGGGATTTGGATGTCCCGATTGATACGGGGCGAACGTTTTTCATTAACACGCCAAGGTGAATCAGCTGCGTTACTTGTAGTAGGACTTGGAAATCCAGGAACAGAATATGCAGGAACTCGTCACAACGTCGGTCGAGAAGTCGTAGAAGAGTTAGCCAGACGCAATAATTCAAACTTAAAAGCTGGAAAAGAACAAGCGCTTGTTACGGAAATCAAGCAAGATGAAAAGTTAATTGTTTTCGCTATTCCAATGAATTTTATGAATGATTCAGGAATCGCAGTCTCTAAATTAATGAGGCGTTACCGACTGAATGAAGTAAAAAAACTACTAATAGTCCATGATGAACTTGACTTAGATGTTGGAGTTATTCGTCTTAAAGAAGGCGGTGGTTTAGCCGGTCACAATGGTTTGCGATCAGTGAAACAGCATATAAAAAATCAAGATTTTTGCCGTATTAGGATTGGTATAGGAAAACCTTTTCCAAGTCAAAAAGGCGCTAAATACGTTCTTTCGAAACCAGGGAAAAAGGAAAGTCAAGAACTTTTGTTATCCGTGGCCACTGCGGCAGATTCAATAGAGAGTGTTATCGAAACAGGTTTTGATAATGCTATGCAGATTTTCAACAAAAAAACTTAAAAGCATATGGACCATGAGATTTATCAGACTCTGCCTGAACTTTTAAAAGAAGAACCTTCATTAGTTAAATCATTAGGCCTTCCTAAGGCTGAAATTTTTGTACCGGAATGCGCCCATGCAATTGTTTCTGCAACTATTTCACGGTCGAGCGAACGAAAACCAATGGTGGTGGTTCTTCCTACGAATGTCGAAGCTGAAAAACTTTTTAGTGACCTGAAAATGTTTCTTGGTTTTGAAAAAGTAGATTTTTTCCCTTCATGGGAAACTCTTCCTTTCGAGAGAATTAGCCCGGGAGTCGAGACAATGGGCAAAAGGCTAAGAGTCCTCCACAGACTTCTTACTCGTGACGAGAATTTAGAAGTAATCGTTACCTCAGCACGAGCTCTTGCGCAGAAGTTATCTATTCAAGAACAAACATTTCCTATTTCTTTAAAGACAGAAGATCTGATAGACCAAGGGGAGCTTTTAGAGAAACTGATTGCTTTTGGTTATAAACGTGAATATCAAGTTGAGCATCGAGGCGAGGTGGCTGTAAGAGGTTCGATAGTTGACATTTGGCCTTCGACAACTGATTCTCCTGTACGTGTAGACCTCTGGGGAGATGAAGTTGAAAGATTGTGTGAATTTGGTGTTGCGGATCAAAGGACAAAACATGCTATTGAGATGGTTGAGATATTTCCTTGTAGGGAACTTGTTCTAAATTCTGAAATGCTAAGTATCGCATCGTCGATGTCTGATCTACAGGGTTGGGGTGCTTCTGAATGGGAAAAACTTTCTAACGGCGAATTATTTGATGGCATGGAGTCTTTTATGCCGTGGCTTTTAAAAGAAGACTCCGTGTTGGCAGACCTACTCCCTAGAGAAGGTCTGTTGCTACTTGTAGATAGAAGCCGTCTCGACTCAAGGATTAAAGATTTATTGGAAAAAGAAAAAAAACTAGCTGAATCATTGGCTAAAACTTGGTCATTTGAAGGATCAGAATTTCCAGAACTTCATGTCTCCTTTGAGAGATCAATTCGATCTTGTGTAGCACCGGTTTGGTTTATCGATTCCATACGCAACGCCGCAAATACTTTAGAAGTAAAAGCTGCCACATGGGAGTCAAGTAAAACTGCTGACTCATTTAACATTGATGTTTCTGGAAAAATAAATCGAATATCAGAGTTATTGGATAGCAATTATTTCGTTGTCCTGGCCGCAGACGGTGAAGGAAGTGCAAATCGTTTAGAGGAAATTCTCAAAAAAGAAGGTTTGCCTGTTTCAGGAAATAATAAAGACCTTAGTAAAGGATTTACGGGTGCTTGTATAACGATCGGGTCTCTTGAAAGAGGTTTTGTTTTAGAAGATTCAAATTTTGCATTAATTACTGAAAACGAACTAACAGGTAGGCGTAGAACTCACAAACAAATAAGAAAACGTGGAAAAGAGTCTGTGCGCATTTTTGAGGATTTTTCAATTGGCGACTATGTGGTTCATAAACATCATGGGATAGCCCGCTTTGCAGGTTTAGTGAGTCAAAAACTTGGTGGAGCTGAGAAAGATTATTTGTTATTGGAGTACAAAGGCAGTGATCGTCTTTATTTACCTACGGATCAGATTGAATTGATAAGACCTTATAGTGCTGGTGATGTTCCTACTCTTTCAAGGATGGGTGGAATTGAATGGGAACGAACTAAATCTCGAGTCAGATCTGCTATTTCAGAAATAGCTTCTGATTTAGTTGAGTTGTACAAAAAAAGAATAAATTCAAAAGGTCGCGCATTTGCAAAAGATTCACCTTGGCAATCAGAACTTGAACAAGCATTTCCCTTTGAAGAGACACCTGATCAATTGAGAGCCATAGAAGAAGTGAAGACAGATATGGAAAGACCATTTCCGATGGATCGTGTTATATGTGGAGATGTCGGATTCGGTAAAACAGAGGTTGCTCTTAGAGCAGCGTTCAAAGCAATCCAAGATGGTTGTCAAGTGGCGATTCTCGTACCTACGACACTTTTAGCCCAGCAGCATGGAGAAACCTTCAAGGAGCGCTTAGTTTCATATCCGATCAGAGTGGAGGTCCTGAGTAGATTTCTCACACAAACTCAGACTCGAAAAGTTTTATCAGGTTTAGAGGACGGTTCTGTAGATGTGGTGATTGGAACACACAGGCTTCTTTCTCAAGATGTCTCCTTCAAAGATCTTGGCCTATTGATTGTTGATGAAGAACAGAGATTTGGAGTAAGTCATAAGGAAGCTATTAAAGCTATGAAATCACAAGTGGATATTTTGACCCTGACAGCTACCCCAATCCCTCGAACTCTGGAAATGTCATTAACAGGAATCAGAGACTTGAGCCTGATCGACACTCCTCCAGCGGATCGGCAACCCATACTTACCTTTGTTGGCGAATATAACGAAAGTGCAGTAGTAGAAGCGATACGACGCGAGCTGTTACGTGAGGGGCAGGTGTTTTTCGTACACAATCGAGTTCATGACATTGAAGAGACAGCAGCAGGCATCAAAGAGTTGGTTCCTGATGCACGCGTAGCGATTGCGCACGGACAGATGGATGAATCTTCTTTAGAGAAAGTGATCATAGATTTCTGGGAACGAAAATATGATGTGTTGGTCTGCACTACAATTGTCGAGTCCGGAATAGACATGCCGACCGTAAATACGCTGGTTGTAGATAGAGCAGATCTCTTAGGACTTGGTCAATTACACCAGTTGCGCGGCAGGGTAGGCAGATCAGGCCACAGGGCTTACGCATATTTATTTACACCTGTTGATCGTTCACTTAGTGAAGAAGCTTTTGAAAGATTGAGAACAATTGGCGAGACCACGGAACTTGGTTCTGGGTTCCGTTTAGCAATGAAAGATCTTGAGATCAGAGGCGCTGGGAATCTTTTGGGCACTGGACAGAGTGGGCATGTGGCTTCAGTAGGTTATGACCTTTATTGTCAAATGGTGAATGAGGCGGTGTCAGAAGCTTCAGGAGTTCAAGAAACAGCTACAACAGAAATAAGAGTAGAAATGCCCGTAGATGCGTATCTTCCAGAGAATTA
>Ga0208410_1001522_pt1 | contig 11910 bp, 13 predicted proteins | sample ETN02SmetaG_3_FD_185787 | JGI IMG/M metagenome (GOLD analysis project Ga0208410, IMG submission 185787) | Marine microbial and viral communities from oxygen minimum zone, Eastern Pacific Ocean - ETNP2014F10-02SV257 (SPAdes) (version 2) | ecosystem: Environmental > Aquatic > Marine > Oceanic ... | reverse complement strand
AAACATTATGCAAGAATTCAATGTATCCTTAACAGATAAGCCTGGTGAGTTAGCTGAGGTAGCCTCGGCAGTTGGAGAAAAAGGAATTAACATTCTTGGTTGTGTTGGTATGGGACGTTCTACAGCTTCAGTGACTATGGTTACAGATGATGAAGAAGCAACAGCTAAAGTTTTGGGAGAAATGGGGCGTGATTTTGAAGCTAATGAATTAATATTAACAACACTATCAAATGAACCTGGAGCGCTTGCAAAAATGGCTACAAAGTTGAGCGGTGAAGGCATAAATATAATTTCATTTTATATTATGAAGATGGAAATGGATGCTGCAGATGTAGCATTGACAACTGATAATCCTGAAAAAACTAAAGAGATTTTAGGAATATAATTCAATGAAGGTTGATCTTCATGGTCTACCTCTTTCAGACGCCAAGTTACGAGCTCAAATTTCTGTTGCTGAAGCTTGGGAGTCTTCTAAAATGTCTATTGAAATAGTACATGGTCATAATTTAGGTACAGTTATCAAAGAATATATTCAACTCGAGGAAGGTTTACAAAAAGATATAAAACGTATTTATCCAGAAATTTCAGAACTTAGATTATCAGATAGAGGTTTAGGTTCAACAATAGTAAAATTTAGGAGAAAATAAGTTGGGTCTTGATTTTACTTCCCTTTTGGGTCTCTCTTTTGTTTGTGCAATGGGAGCTATGTCTCCTGGCCCTAGTCTTGCAGTAGTTCTGAGAAATACTATTTCAGGTGGAAGATTACAAGGTATAATGACTGGCGTGGGTCATGGAATTGGGTTTGGAATTTATGCATTAATTGCAGTGACTGGCCTTTCAGCACTTTTGTTAGCTCATGATTCGTTATTTACATTATTACAGTGGGGAGGCGCACTAGTTCTTCTTTGGTTATCATATAATATGTTAACTTATACACCTTCAGATGAAGAAAAAGAGCATGAAAGTAGTGGACGCAAAGGTTTCATCGAAGGTTTTCTGATTTCGTTTCTTAATCCTAAAATTTTGGTATTTCTGGTAGCAATCTTCAGTCAATTTATTGATCCTGAGATGACTGAATTCGATCGATTTTTTATGGCTGTGTTAGCTGGAATTATAGATACTACCTGGTATGTATTGGTAGCTGCAGTGCTTGCAGGAACTTCTTTAATTGATAAATTACGTTCCAATTCAGTAATTATAGATAGAGCAATAGGAACAGTTCTTTCATTATTGGCCTTAGCTTTGGTTGCTAAGACTTTTATCTGATTCTTCCATTTCGTTGATAGTTTTCCATACCCATATTGGACCTACAATTGCAGATACACTAACAGATATGGCAATTGAATACCAAACCCACACAATATCTCTTGAATCGACTATTGCAAAATAATAAGCTAGTGGAGCTGAAACAAGTAATACTCTTAATGCAGTGATAACTAGAACAGGTATTCCTTGCCCTAATCCTTGCATTATTCTTCCACAAGGCATGGCAATACCAACAAAAGGATATGTAAAACATAAAATTCTCAAAGCACTAATTCCTATATTTTTTATGTCATCATCATCAGTGAATAGTCCAATAATACTAGGAGTAAGTATGTAGACAAGTGCAGAGGTAATTGAAACTATGACAAATGCTCTTGAAATAGCATAAATTATAATCGATCGTACTTTATCAAAACGCTTTGCTCCAGCAAACATCCCTACAGTTGTTACAAGGCCGGTTGCAATTCCCATAATTGGAAGAAACATCAACATATCTAGTCTTCCTGAGATTGTGTATGCTGCTACAGCATTAGAACCATATCCTATAATTAAAATATAATTGAATACACCTTGTCCAAATGACATAATAATCATTGAAATTGATGAAGGAATACCTACAACTAATATTTCTTTCATTAAACTTCTTGAAAATGTAAAATGTTCCATATCAAATGAAATGTAGGAATGATCCTTGAAGAATAACATAAAAATAAATATAAAGAATACAATCATTTGTGATACTACACTTGCAGCTGCAGCTCCTTTTACTCCCATATCTAGTCCAAAACCCCCATATTCATCTAAATCGAAGATGAAAATTGGATCTAAAATAATATTCAATATTGTTCCTGTAGCAGCCACCATTACTGGAAATTTCATATCGCCTTCTCCAGCCAATATGGACCGAAATACAATAGAAAAAACAATAAACATCATACCATAACATGTAACTCTTAGGTAATCCCAAGATTCATCTAATAACTCACTAGGTGATCCTAATATCGAAAGAACATTCTTACCAAGAAGAAGACCAAAAAAAGTTAGAGTAATCCCCATAAAAAGAGCAATTAACAAACCGTGTTTTGCCGCATTATCTGCTTTTTCTTTATCTTCTTCCCCGATAGCTCTTGCAATAGTGGCAGTAATTCCGGTTCCTATTCCAAAAGTTATTCCCATTACAAAAAAATATAGTGGCATATTAAATGCGACAGCAGCAATAGAACTTCCCCCTAATTGTCCAATGAATAACATATCGACTATAGAATAGAAAGTCTGAATAGCCATTCCAGCAATAACTGGTATTGCTATTGACCAAAGTGAACGTTCAGGGTTTTCTAAGAATTCATTTAGACGAGATTCTTTTTGTTCAGCCACAGTAGTCCTTTCTCATTGGCCTATAAGAGTTATACTATTGATTCTGTAATTTTTGATTTATCAGAGTTTCAAATTTTTTAGGATCACCATTAAACTGATTCATTTCTTTTTTACTAATAATTGTAACATAGCCCGTCGCAGTTTTTCCAATAACACATGGAGTTGCACCATTTGTATATTTAGCAATTGAATCACTTCTTTCATTTAGATGTATAAAATCAATAGCAATTGGCAATTGCTTTTCACAATTTTGCCATTCTTTCTTTGATTTTCCATGAGTAATATCACAAAGAGAGCAATGATTATTAGAGAAAATTTTACTAGCAAAATATTTTATTTCACCAAAGATTCCTCCGTCTGCATCATAGATTCCTATGAGTTTAGTGATTCCCGCCACACTTGTCGATTTTTTTAGGTATATAAACACTTCTTTCCTAGTGCATAAAAATTCACACGTACTATTATATTGAGTAATATTAGTCAAATTATAAGTGAATTCTATTGAAGTTGATAATGACATTGAGCCTCCAGTTGAGTTATATGGCTATCATGCCACAAACTCATTCGCCAATGACATATCAATGCCATATTTGAGCTACTTTGCAGTAAGATTAGGTGCCTCATTTGAGCAAATAGCTTGGATGCAATCCTTAATGAACCTTTTACCAAATGCATTACAATATTTTTGGGGTTGGGTGTCCGATACTAAGTCTGTAAGAACTTACTGGATAATAGGGGGGTCTTTTTTTGGAGCTATTTCTTTGTATTTACTTTCCAGAGTTAATGACCCTAATGAAATGCTCTTTATTGTTATAATTTATTCGGTATCATTATCCATTATTAATCCAACTTGGGCAGCTTTGCAGGGAGATTGGATGAATCCTTCCAAACGAGGTAGTACTCTAAGTAAATTTCATGTAATTGGAGGTTTGCTCGGATTAGTTGGTTCACTTATTGCAGTTTATTCAGTGTATAGTGATGGTTCAAATTCAGCAGATCCGTTTAGACCTTTATTTACGTTTGCAGCTATTGCTACATTTATTGGAGGTTTAATTCTCATCAGAGTACCTTATAGAGATCCAGAAAAAACAAAAGATTTAGTTTTATCTGAAACTGTTAAAAAAGAATATTCAGATACATTCCAAAGTTATGTTCGTGCTCAGGCCTTTTATGCACTAAATATGTCTTTAATTTGGCCATTATTTGCAATAATTCTTATTCAAGTTCTAGAAGTAGATAATATTGTTCTCGTTGCTTTTAGTCTTGTTGGAGCAGTTTCTGAAATGGCATTTCAACCAGTAATGGGTCGATTGGTAGATAGAGTAGGCCCTTTGCCAGTTCTCATTATGAGTAGAATAGGATTTGCTATTTTGCCATTCATTTATGCTTTTTTCCCTTATATTGAAGTTATGTTAATTTTACAAGTGGTCATTTTGGGCCCTTGTTTTAGTGCATTTTTGATAACTTCAAATGCGATGGTTCTTGATCTTGCACCAAATAAAGAAAGAGCTGCATACTTTAGTTATTACAATACACGTGTAGGCATTACTACTTTTGTTGGAGCGCTTATTGGAGGATATATGGCAGGTTATCTTGAAGATATTTACAATGATACGTGGAAAGCTATTTTTATCATATTTATTATTTCAGGAATAGGTAGAAGTATTGGAACACTTCCTTTCTTAAAACTTAGAATTCCTAAAAAATATCCCGGTTCAATATATTTAGTTGATAGGCTTATGGAATTTAGAATGTTTAAGCGTCGATAAGATCAATAATATTTTTGTATTAGACGATGAAAATAGTGAACGCCAATTTCTCTTTTTGGGGAATATCTTCCTCTATCATATGCCTTTGACTTAATTCCTTTTTGAACAGATTCAACAATTTCTTCGTCTTCTAGTTCTACTTTATCAAGGCCACTTCCAGCACCTTTTTCCATTAATTCTTCTTTCCAAACATAAGTGAAATATTGTATTTCAGTTTCCTCTGCAGATCTTGGTTTTACTACATTTATGGAGAGTCCCCATGGGTAAAAATTAAACATCATATTTGGGAACAGAAAAAAATAGTATGCAGCAACATTCTTTCCATAATCTTGGTGTTCTTTCGGTAAATCAAAAGTATGTTCTTCGCCTTTTCCTATGCCTATTTGTAAAACGGTATTATCTATTCCTTGGGTAAAATATTCATCGTATTCAAGCGCTTGATTAAGATCCTTATGAACAAATGGAATGTGGAAGCCTTCAAGATAATTGTCGCAATAAAGAGCCCAATTTGCTTTTACATTATAGTTTCTAGATAAATCAGCTCTATATTCAAATTTGTCTATAGGTAACCAAGATAATCTTTCAGCCATTGGTCTAATCAATTCAGAGATGTCACATTTTTTGTCATTAATTATGAATATCATATTTTTCCAAATATCCATTTCAATTGATGGCAAATCATCAGATTTAGATGGGAAGTTTTCAACATCTTCAAATTCAGGCATAAATTTCATTTTTCCATCTAGTTGGAATTGCCTACCATGATATCCGCACACTAAATTCTTAGTTTTTGTAGCTTCTTCACAAACAATGGTACCTCTATGTGTACACACGTTGGACAAACATCTGATAGTTTCTTCAGTCTGAGTTAATAAATAGGGTTCATCTACCATTCCCTCTAATAAAATTCCAGGATGTGCATTATTTTTTTTTAAAAGATTAGTATCTCCAATAAATTGCCAACTTCGATTGAATAATTTTTTTAATTTACGGTAAATTTTAGGACTATGGTAAAATTTTGAAGGTATTGTTTTTGCTTTGCGAATGTTTTCATCAATATCAATTTTCATATTCCTTACTTCTTGGCCAATTCCTAACGTAAGTTAATAGTTTTGTTTCAGCACAAAGTACACCTTCAGTATCATAACCTTTTACAGTTAGCCATTCTTCATGCTTATTATTTTTATTGATTCCATTGACATAAGCATCTATTTGCTTTTCAGTTAATTCAAAAATAACGGTCAGATTACTTTTTACAGCTTTCAAATATTTTATGTTTGCTTCTTTTGTGAAAACATATGCTTCAATTCCTCTTGTGCTAAGGATAAGAGGCAGTGCCATTCCATAATACATATCCATTCCAGAATATGTAGTCCCTCCAAACATTATTTTGTCAAAGGCACTGTTCAACCAAGATTGAGTAATGACCATCTTGGCTTTCATAAAATCTTTACTAATATCTATAACTTTGATTCTGTTTGCTATAGAAGGAGGCCAACGATTCATCATCTTAGCAAGTTGTTTTGAGTTTAAATTTCGTTCTTTGTATTTTTTGGAATAATATTTGAATGGATTAAGAATCAACGCCTTCGACCACCGCCACCGCTTCGGCCTCCACCACCTCTACTTCCACTTCGACCCCCACCGCCACTACGGCTAGTCCCTCCGCTTCGTCTGGTTGTTCTATGGTTTCTTCCACCACTATGGTTATTGTATCCAAACCCTCCAAAAGGTCCCCAACGATTTCGCCCATATCCTCCATTCATACCTGAAGCGTTTTTTGCCCAGCTCATGATCACTCCACCTATGATTAGAGGAACACATAACATTCCTCCACAGCACATGAAGAAATATCCGACGAATCCAAGTGGGTCGTCAGGTGAATTCATAAATTCACTATATGCATCATTAGGAGCGTCAGGATTATATGTGATTTTTACAGTAGAATTAAGAGCTATTCGTTCATCCGTTTCATTAATAAATTTTTGGAATAATTCTTCTTCTCCATCACGTTTTATATCATCAACCCACTCGCTTTCCCAAAATTCAATATATTCATTTAACGTATAGTTTCCGCTATCTAATGTATAATTATAAACTAAGCCTATTTGATATACAAAATCTTTCCAGCATTCCCAATCATCTAGATATCCATCATCATTCTGATCTTCACAATATTCATCAGTTATGAATGTATTCACATCATATTGCTTAACTATAATTCCTTCAGTTTCAGGCCATTCAGATGGTTTGCTATCAGATTCACTTGATGATAACATAAAGGCAACTATCGTTGAAGAGATTAGTGCAAAAATAACAATTGCAGCAATAATCAATGGCCAATTCATATCACCATCTAGCCAAGAACCACCTCCAGAGTTATCTTCTTCTCCAGGAAGTGCATATTCATCATCAGCTTTTGGTATTGAATAGCTTCCGCTTTTAGAACCCGTTTCAGAAGGTGTTTTTGATGATGCATATTTGTCATTATCATTACCACTTCTCCACTTGCGGTATGCTTCACTATCTTGTTCTAAATCTTCGTCTTCAGCCAAATGTGTCCCTCATACGGTCCATAAAAGATGGTTTTGTTGAGTCTAATTTCTTTAACTCTTCCCATAACTTTCTTGTTTTCCCGTTAGGCTTTGGTACTTTAATGTTTATCCTAACATGTTGACTACCTTTCATAGAGGGTCTTGTGATATCAGGCATTCCTTTTCCTTTAAGCCTTAGAACATCTCCAGATTGCGTTCCGGATGGAATATTCAATTTAACATTACCAGCTAAAGTTGGTACTCTCATGCTTTCTCCAAGTACGGCTTGCGATGGACTAATATCTAAATCTAAAATAATTTCATTATCTTGTCTTTGAAAAATTTCATGTCTTTTTACATTTACGACAATATACAGATCACCTTTTGGTCCATTATTTGGCCCTGCACTTCCTTGCCCCCTCATTCTTAGTCTGTAACCGTCATCAGCTCCAGCAGGAATCTTTAGTTTTATTTTTTTGTCAACAGAGGTTATACCTGATCCTCTACAACCATTACACGGTTTGTCGATGACACTTCCAGAACCTCTACAGTCAGAACAGTTATCAGTAGAAACAGTTTGCATGAACCCCCTTTGCATCACTTTTCTAACAATACCTTGACCTGCACAAGTAGTACATGTTTTTGCAGTTCCTCCATCTGCAGCTCCTGAACCACTACATTTCTGGCATGAATCTTCTCTAGGTATAGTAACTTCTTTTTCTATTCCTGTGAAAGCTTCTTTAAGTTCAAGTGTAATATCATATCTTAAGTCATTTCCTCTATTATTTGGTTGGCTTTGTCCCCCTCCAAATAATTGTGAGAATATACTTCCCATTCCTCCACCGCCACTTTGTCTTCCTCCGAAAAGTTGCCCGAATAAATCAGAAATATCTCCTTGATGACTAAATTGGTCCCATGAGAATCCACCTCCACCAAAGTCGACTCCTTGATGTCCAAATTGATCGTATCTGCTTCTTTTTTCGCTATCAGCTAATACTTCGTAAGCCTCAGAAATTTCTTTGAATTTTTTTTCAGCTACTTCGGGACTTTCTTCACTAGCATCAGGATGATGTTTTCTAGCTAATTTCCTGTAAGCTTTTTTGATACTTCTTTCGTCAGCACTTTTTTCGATTCCCAGAATCTCGTAGTAATCCCTCTTAGCCATTTGATGGCTCTATTTTGGCCTTTTAATAAAACTTTAGAATTGTTTGGCTGCAATTCCTCTTGATCCGATGAATATGAAAAGGATTCCAATAATAATTATAATTAAAGTAGAAAGTAATGGGTCTGTAGCAATAGTATCATTGTTACTATTTACTAGGCCATAATCATCAGCAGTTATAATCCATCCCATTTCAGTGAGAGAATCATAAATTATGGAATTAATATAGTGAGTCACGGTTAGCTGTTGATAATTCTGTCCTGAAATAATTTGTTCCCAGAATAACCAATAAATGAAACATATCAAGTAAGGCCTTTCAAAGTATACGTTTATTGCGCAGAATATGGATAAAAAGGCAATCCAATTCAGTAGGATTATTTTTATCACCAAAGCTAAAATTTCCAATTCTTCTATTATTCCATGAATTCCAGCTCCCATCATCACTATAATGTAAAATATTGTTGAATATATTCCTAGAAGTGCTACGCCAGTGATAATTCCACTCACATATCTATAAGCTAAGATTTCGATTGGATGAATTGGAGAAGTTCTCAAGATTTGCATAGTCTTAGTATTATATTCTTCACTTATTAATTCAGAACTAAACATTATTCCTAAAAGTAAAGCGATAAATCCCATTCCAAAGAAGCGAGATAACTCTAAGAATGTCTCTCTTAACTCCTCGTGCAACATAAATCCGTCATCAGTGTAATATATTGTTTCGCCATCAACTTCTTCAGATATTCGATCATCAGAATATTCATAATAAACCAGTAAACCTAATGCACATGGCAGCATTAAAATTGCAACTAAAATCCATGTGACTTTGTTAGTAATTAATCTGTATGCACAATCCTTGAAAATTGGTGAAAATAAAACAGGAGCTCTTCTAAGTATTTTACTTATTTCCATTGTTTTCCCTCCACTAATTTTGTATATAACGAATCTAATGAATCGTCTTCAGACATAATTTTCTGAACAATAATTTTTTCTTTTTCAAGAATTTGTGGTAATATTTCATAAAATGTTTCAGATTTATTTGTTTCAAGTATGATTTCACCTTCGTCTTCCAAAATTCTGCCAGCAGTTATCCATTCTTCATCCAACATACGTTTGAATAACGGCCTTAGTTTTTCTTTATCAAGTGGAGCTACTTTAACCTGTATAGGAATATTTGACATCAATTTTCGTATCTCGTGTCTATTTCCTGATGCTAAAACTCTACCATTATTTATCAATACAATATTATCTGTTAAATATTCAACATCATGCAGAATATGACTAGAAATTAGAATGGTCTTACCTTCTTCAGCCCAAGACGTAATTTTTTCCATAAGTAAGTGTCTTGTAGTTGGGTCTGCACCTTGGAATGGTTCATCTAAAACCAGAATTTGAGGATTAAATGCAGTTGCTCTTGCAACTTTTGTTTTTTGCCTCATACCTCTTGAATATGTCCGAATTTTCCTATGCATTGCATCTTGTAGCCCTAATTCAGTCAAAGAATTTTGAGCCATATCTATCGCTTCTTCTTTGCCAAAATCATGAATCATCAGGAAATATGAAACATATTCTACGGCACTCATATGTTCATAAAAACAATCATATTCAGGAACAAACCCGATGCTTTTTCTTAATTCCAGATCATCAAATGGATTTACGTTATTGACAGCTACTGCACCTATAGATGGCCTTGTCAAACCGAGTATAACTTTCATAGTTGTTGATTTTCCCGCTCCATTAGGACCAAGAATTCCAGTTACTCCAGGCTCTATACTTAGTGTAACATTAGAAATTCCTTGTACTCGACCATAATTTTTAGTTACTTGATCAAGAATTATAGTATTCATTTTGTAACCTCCATCTGGGAAATAATATAATTTACAAGAAAAATAAAAGAGGAGAATAGTAAAGCATATAATCCAACAATTAAGGCAAATGAATATTCAATTATTAGGGGTTCACCAAATAGTGTAACAAAATAATCTACATTGAATATTTTATAACTAATTATGTCTAAGAAATGGATAATTGATAAAAGTAAAATATAGTCTGCATTTTCAACATTTAGTTCAGACATCATCACATAAAATATTTCTACAATTAAGGAAATGCCATAAACTGTTCCAAAGAATCCTACGGATGCTAATGACTCTCTGTTTATCGCAGCAGAAAAGGTAATTCCTATTATTGAGTAAGATATTGAATAAAAAATGGCTTGTAAGATTAGGTTGCTCAGAGTCCATTTATTGTCAGAAAGAAAATTAAAATCTAGGCCTGATTTGGAAAATTGTGATATAAAAATAGCTAAATTTGGAAGTGCTGTAACCATAATCATTAGTAAAAATATAGGTATAATTCTTGCAATGAGGTAATCCAGACGACTAATTGGTCTTGAAAGATACAAGTGAATAGATTTATCAGTTAAATCATTTGCAATTAGGCCACTGCTTGCAATTGCAGCTAACATTACCAAGAATATTCTAGTTCCACCATAATTCAAATCTCCATAGAAATTTAAGTGTGTACATGTAGTTATTTCCTCAGAAACATTTGAGCAAGGATATGAATTTTCGCCCAATAATAAATAAAATGCGAAAGTCCAAAGATAGATTATACCAATTAGAAATAGTATACCTTTATTTTTAAGGCTGAGCAATTTTTCAAATCCTCTCAATCCCATTCCCAAAACAATTTTAGCTCGAGTATCTAATGTAGGCGTAAAATCTTTAAATTTCTCAGCTATTTTTGCATCCTTTTTCACTTTACTACCTCGAGATAAATATTGTCCATTGTTACAGCAACTCTTTCCATTTCATACAGTTGGCATTTAGCTTTAGCAGCAGCAGAAATTATTTCTTTAAAACTGTCATCACTTTTGTAAGGAATTCTTATCCATCTTTCAGTGACTTCAATATTCAGTTTTTTGTTTTTTTGTTTTAGGTTATCTATGAATTTGTCAGAATTTTCTCCAACTCTTATTTGTATCGTGTCCGTTTGTCTTTTAATTAATTCTTTAACATTTTCTTTTATCTGTAATTTTCCATTATTTATGATTATTACATAGTCACAAACAGTCTCAACATCTTGTAGTATGTGTGTGCTTAACAGTACGTTTGTATTGCTTATCTCAGTAAGTCCATTGATAGTTTCAAGCATTTCTTGTCTGGCATTTGGATCTAATCCTGAAGTAGGTTCATCTAGAAACATAAGCTCAGGACCATGAATTAGCCCTTGAGCGAGTTTTATCTTTTGTCTCATTCCACCAGAATATTCTTCAATTAAACGGTACTTTTCCTCACCCATTTGTAAGTGCCCCAGCATCTCATGAGTTCTCTGTGTAGCTGTTTGATAATCTAGTCCTGAAACTTGCCCCATTTCTATTAGAAATTCGACACCAGTCATTTTGTTTGGAATACAGTCATGTTCTGGCATGTAACCTATTTTTCTTCTAATCTCAATCGAATTTTTATCTAGGTTCTCACCTAAAACAGTTACATCACCACTCGTAGATTCAATTAATCCTAGAGCAATTTTGACGAATGTACTTTTTCCAGCACCATTGGGTCCCAGAATACCTATTTTTCCTTTTGGAATGTCTACTGTAAAGTCGTCTAAGGCTAGTACTTGACCATATTTCTTAACGACATTTTTTGCTTCAATCATCAAAATCTAACTACGTAATAAGATGCTTTTATTTAAATCATCTTCATAATTTAATTTTAAATTAATTTTATATACTGTCATGATTGCGAAGGAATACCGTAGAAGAGATGTAATCTCGTTTTACTACGGAGGTGAAACCATC
>Ga0208410_1001520_pt1 | contig 11918 bp, 8 predicted proteins | sample ETN02SmetaG_3_FD_185787 | JGI IMG/M metagenome (GOLD analysis project Ga0208410, IMG submission 185787) | Marine microbial and viral communities from oxygen minimum zone, Eastern Pacific Ocean - ETNP2014F10-02SV257 (SPAdes) (version 2) | ecosystem: Environmental > Aquatic > Marine > Oceanic ... | reverse complement strand
ACGCTCATATCCTGCCGGTGAGATAATTTCACAACTTCTAGGGCTAACTAATATAGATGAGGAAGGGAAAGAAGGAGTAGAGTTACAGTATGATGCATCTCTTAGAGGAATCCCAGGTGTCAAGAGAATCCTTAAAGATAAGCACAATAGGCATATTGAAAATATAAAAATAATTAAATCCCCTAAATCAGGAACAGATCTTACACTTAGTATTGATCTGAGATTACAGCATATTGCTCACAGGGCATTAGAGAGAGCGATAATAGAAAATAAGGCATATTCTGGAAGCGTGATTCTTGTAGATACCCTAAGTGGTGAAATCTTGGCAATAGCAAATTATCCTTCATATGATAACAACGAGACATTTTCTTTGAATCCTGATTCTATGAGGAATCGAGCAATTATTGATATGTATGAACCCGGTTCAAGCATAAAGCCATTTATACTGGCCAGAGCTATTGATTCTGGTTTGTATGATTTAGCTAGCCTCATTGATACGTCTCCTGTAAAAATTGGATCCAGAACTATAAGAGACACAAGAGAGCTTGGCGAGGTAGATTTAGCTACGGTTCTTATGAGGTCCTCTAATGCAGGTATGAGTAGAATTGGTTTGAGCCTTGAATCCGATGCATTATGGGAAATGATGAGTGATTTTGGATTTGGTTCATATGTCACTGATGGTTTTCCTGGAGAATCAAGGGGTCGATTACATCACCATACTGAATGGGGAGAAATCGGTAAAGCTACAATGTCATATGGGTACGGTATTACGGTAACCCCGATACAACTTGCTCAAGCATATTCAGTGATAGCGAACAATGGTCTATACACTCCGTTATCTTTACGCAAAGGCTTATTTAACGAGAGTAAAAGAGTCATTAATGAAGATACGGCCAAAACTTTGCTTAGTATGCTAGAAAAAGTTGTAGAAGACGGTACCTCAAAGAAAGCCGCTGTTAACGGCTATCGTGTTGGAGGAAAGTCAGGAACAGCATGGAAAACCTCAGGAGCTGGTGGATATAGCACAGACAGATATAGATCAATATTTGCTGGAATTGCACCTATTGATGATCCGAGATTAGTCGCCGTTGTATTCATTGAAGAGCCAACAGGAGAATTCTATTATGGAGGCGATGTTGCAGCGCCTGTTTTTTCAGAAATAATTTCACAATCACTTCAATTGCTCTCAATTCCCCCCCAAGGCTTCATTACAAAACCAGATTTAGTTGCTGATAATAAAAACGATTAATTTATTTTAATGAAATCAAAAGCACATAACCTTAAGGATCTTTTGTACGGAATAAAAGATGCTCCACCAATCAAATACAATAATATTTGTGATGACAGTAGATATGTAAATAAAGGTACTGTTTTCTTTGCAGTTAAGGGTTTAAGTTCCGATGGTTGTGATTTTATAGAGTCTGCTATTAACTCTGGTGCATGTGCAGTCGTCTATGAGCCACCTTATGATCTGAGCAATATTGAGACATCAATCCCAATTATCGCTGTAGATGATTTAAAATTGGAAATTTCTAATATAGTTTCAAGACATTATGAGAGTAGCATCAATGAGATGAGCATCATTGGTGTTACAGGAACAAATGGGAAAACAACTGTATCCTGGTTAATCCATCAAGGGTTTAAAAAAATTGGATATAAATCAGGTTACATTGGTACATTGGGGTATGGCCTAGAAAATCTAAATCTCAATGAGTTAACCACACCATCATGTATGAAATTACATAAGATACTGAGTGAATTTCAAAATTCTGGTGTTGAATATGTTGTAATGGAAATTTCGTCTCATGCAATTGATCAGAGGAGAATAGAAGGGATAAATTTCAACTCAGTTATTTTTACTAATTTATCCAGAGATCACATTGATTATCATGGAAACATGGAGAACTATGGCGAAACAAAGGCAAAACTTTTTTTGGAAAGACAATCAAAGATCAAAATTATTAATATAAATGATTCCTTTGGACGTTCACTTATTGAGCGTGTTGATGAGGAAGTAGTCTCTACGTCAATTGAACCAATCAATATTGATAAGGATAAGTTCATCTCTGTAACTAAATATGAAACTAATGGATCTGGATTCGATATTGATTTGAAGTCATCCTGGGGTACTTTTAAAACTCATGTTCCACTTTTAGGAACATTTAATATTGAAAATGTCATTCAAACTATAGCCTTATTTTTAAGTCATGGTTTTTCGTTGAGTAAGATCCAGACAATAATAGAGGGAATGAAAGCCCCATCGGGTAGAATGGAATCAGTTGACGTGGATAATAATCACTTGTTGCCGAAAGTCTTAGTTGATTTTTCTCATACTCCAGACGCCTTGAAACTCTCTCTTCAATCAATTCGCGATCACTATGATGGAAAAATCTGGTGTGTATTTGGTTGTGGAGGTGATCGAGATCGAGGAAAAAGAAAAATGATGGGCAATATAGCAGAGCGGTATGCCGATTATGTCATTGTAACCAGCGATAATCCTAGAAATGAAAATCCTGAGAAAATCATATCAGATATTCTCGAGGGAATTTCTTCTAAGGTCGAGACAATTGTGAGCAGAGAAGAAGCCATTAATTTTGCCATTATGAAGGCAAATAAGAATGAAATTATATTGATCGCAGGAAAAGGTCATGAGAGTTATCAAAAAATTGGAGAAGAAACTTTGGAATTTTCGGATCATAAGATTTCAAAGAGATCTTTGATAAGAAGGTCAAGGGATATTGCAAATGATTGATCTAAAGTTATCAGAAATTGCAATATCAATTAATGGTGACTTTTGTGGTGAAGATAAAATCATAAAAGGAGTTTCAACTGATACAAGAACGATTAAAAAGGATCAATTATTTATTGGATTGAGGGGGCCAAATTTTAATGGAAATGAATTTATCAATATAGCAAAAAAAAATGGGGCCGCTGCGTGTGTTGTTGATTCAAATATTGTTAATGATATTCAAACTATTCATGTAAAAGATACAAAGTTGGCTCTAGGAGACCTCGCTAGAGTATGGAGGAAGCGATTGTCCTCTGTTTTTATAGGCATTACGGGCAGCAATGGAAAAACAACACTCAAAGAGATGGTAAGCACCTGTTTTTCTCAGAATCATAAAACATTTAATACAGCGGGAAATTACAATAATGATATTGGTATGCCTCTCATGATATTGGATATGAACAATACTTACGAATATGCAGTATTAGAAATGGGCGCAAGCAAACCTGGTGATATTAAATATTTGGTTGATGTTGCTTATCCTGATGTTGTTTTGATAAATAATGCGGCACCTGCACACCTCGATGGCTTCAAGAGCATTAATGGAGTGGCTAATGCAAAAGGTGAGATATTACAAGGTAAAGTAACACCAAAATTTGCCATCCTAAATCACGATGATTCATATTACAATTTATGGGCTGAAATGGCCTCAAATTCAGAAATTATGACCTTTGGTAGCAATTCTGATGCGATGATTTACCCTGAGCGCATTACGTTGGAGAAAAATTATTCATCATTTGATTTGAGGACGCCTAAGGGATCCATAAATATACATTTAAAATTGTTAGGTATGCATAACGTACTGAATGCATGTGCAGCAGCAGCTGTATTGCTTTCTCAATCGAAGACTTTATCAGAAATTAAGAATGGGTTGGAAGCCACCACACCTGTCTCGGGAAGACTAGTGATAAAAGAATCTCAACATGGCCATGAAATTATTGATGACACGTATAACTCTAATCCAAAAAGCATGAGTGTTGCTATTGAATTTCTTAGAAAAAGACATAAAACCAAGGTCTTTGTAATGGGAGATATGTTGGAACTCGGCAAGGAAAAAGAAAGCTTGCATAAAGAGTTAGGAAAAAAGTTAAATGATGCCGATATTGATTATCTTTTTGGAATTGGTGAGCTGACGAAGCATGCAGTTGATTCATTTAAGAATAATGGATTTTGGTATGAGGATATTGATTGTATGATTGAGGATATAGCATCAATGATGCTAAAAAATAGAGAAATGAGTATATTGGTTAAGGGTTCACGCTCAATGAAGATGGAAAGAGTGGTTAAAGTTTTATCAGTGTAATGAAGTGAGACAACATTATGATGCTTTATTTGACAAATTATTTAGCTCAATTTGAATCTAGTTTTTATGTTTTCGATTACATAACTATCCGAGCGATTTTGGGAGCATTAACATCATTGATCATTTCAATGGTTTTGGGTCCAAGGATGATAGCAAAGTTTCACTCAATTCAGCTTAATCAGCCTGTCAGAGATGATGGGCCAGAAACTCATAAAGAAAAAATTGGCACACCAACAATGGGTGGCGCTTTGATTATTATGTCAGTTTCACTGGCAACGTTAATGTGGGCAGAAATAAATAATCCATTTATATGGATAATACTTTTCGTGACTATTTCATTTGGTATTCTTGGGTATATTGATGACTATCAGAAAATCATCAAAAATAATTCTGACGGAATTTCAGCATCAAAAAAACTTTTTTGGCAATCTCTTATTGCAATAATAGCAATAACGCTTCTGATAAAATTTAATACAGATTCGAATTCAACGTCTTTATTAATCCCCTACTTGAAAAATACAATGATTGAGCTTGGTGTTTTGCATCTGATTATTTCATTTTTCTTTATTATTGGTTTCAGCAATGCTGTTAATCTAACTGATGGGTTGGATGGATTAGCAATTATGCCAACAGTTCTTGTTGCCGGCGCTTTAGGTATTTTTTCATATGTCACTGGAAATATAAATTTTTCAACCTATCTTGAAATTCCATATGTCGCCGGCGCTGGAGAGATCTTTGTTTTCTGTGCAGCACTGGTTGGTGCTGGGTTGGGATTCTTATGGTTCAATACATACCCAGCCCAAGTCTTTATGGGAGACGTTGGGTCATTATCTATTGGTGCATCTCTGGGGATCATAGCTGTAATAATAAAACAAGAAATTGTCCTGGTAATTATGGGCGGAGTATTTGTTGCTGAAACATTATCAGTAATGATTCAAGTCACTTCTTTTAAGTTAACTGGAAAAAGAATTTTCAGGATGGCGCCATTGCATCATCACTATGAGCTAAAAGGATGGAAAGAGCCAAAAATCATTGTAAGGTTTTGGATTATTACTGTGATATTAGTATTAATTGGTTTAGCAAGCCTAAAAATAAGATAGATTTAGTGAACAAAAATAACTCTTTCCAGAAAACTATTCAAAATAAATATTTTGTATTTGGAATGGGAAAGACTGGCCTGTCCGTTGCAAATTTTCTTAAAAGAAATAATGAAAATGCTATTTATTTTGATTCAAGAAAAAATCCCCCTCAACTAGATGATTTTAAGAAATTATTTACAAAAGAAAATATTTTCTTAGAAAAGATAGAGACAAAGAATATTGATGATGTAACTCACGTAATAGTATCTCCTGGAATTAACGACAACAATGATCTACTGAAAATTTTCAGAAAAAACAACATCCCCATCCTCTCGGATATTGATTTATATGTAGAAAATTCTGCTAAAAGTTTTGTGGCTATCACTGGTACTAATGGCAAAAGCACTGTAACTGAATTGGTTTCATTCTTATGTAATAACGCTGGTGTCAAATCATCGGCGGGGGGAAATTTAGGTATACCAGCATTAGATCTTATTGATGACGATGCTGAATTACATATCCTAGAGCTATCAAGTTTTCATCTTCATAGGTGTTCTAATTTACCGGCAAATGTCGCAGTGCTTTTAAATATTTCTCGTGATCATATAGATTGGCATGGTGATGAGGAAAGTTATAGGCAAGCAAAATTTCGCGTCTTAAAAGATGCATCCAGCTTAGTTTTTAATCACGATATCCCGAAAGTTAAGAATTACCTTGATAATAAACTAAGTGTAAGTTTTGGATCGAGAACAACAAAAAAAAATTCTTATGGTCTCTTACCTAAAGATGATGAAATTTTGCTAACTTACAATGAGAAAAAGATAGTCGGTTCCAGTCAATTGAAACTTTTTGGGATACATAATTATGAGAATATTCTAGCTGCCCTTGCTGTTACTTTGTTGCTGGGATTAGATGAATCATTAGTAATAGATGCTGTCAAGCGATTTGAGGGTTTACCTCATCGTATGCAATTAGTTGCCTCTAAAGGTAATGTTGATTATATAAATGATTCAAAAGGAACTAATGTTAATGCTGCAATAGCATCTATAAACTCTGTGAGTGCAGAAGTAATTCTTCTTGCTGGCGGACAATCAAAGGGTGGTGATTTTGATTATTTTGCAAAAGCAACAAAAAACAAAATAAAACTTGCTGTTTTGTTCGGTGAGGATTCAAAACTAATTGGCAAGCAATTAAAAAAATATACCTCAGTAATCTATAAAAATACTCTGGAGGAGGCATTTCACGAAGCAAATAATTTATGCACCTCGGGTGATACAATACTGCTCTCTCCAGCTTGTGCTAGCTTTGATCAGTTTAAAAGTTTTTCTCACAGAGGCGATGAATTCATAAGGATTGTAAATAGGTCAATTAAATGACTGTTGGTGACTACATAAATAATGTGAGACAGACTCTCAGAAACCCAATAAGCATCGATTTGATGTTTCTTTTTATTGTTATGTTCTTAATTATGCTGGGTCTTATTATTCTATCCTCAGCTTCAAGCTCAATTTCGGAGAATATTTCTGGCTCCCCCTTCTATTATCTTAATCGACAGATTGTCGCTGTCATCATTGGTTTGATATCAGGATTATTTTGTTTCTTTTTGCCAATGCATTTCTGGAAACAATTGGGTCCTTTTTTATTAATCGTAGGAATAACACTACTAATATTGGTTCTTGTGCCTGGTATTGGATCTGAAGTAAATGGCTCAACAAGATGGATTAGAGTTGCAGGTATCATCAATGTTCAGGTATCTGATCCTGCCCGTCTTTGTATCATGATTTACGTCGCAGGATATTTAGTTAGAAGAAACAAGCAGCTTAGAGAGGGATTTGTTGGCTTTCTGAGACCAATGATTGTATTAGGTATGGCATCTCTATTGTTACTGATGGAAACAGATTTTGGCGCAACAGCAGTATTGCTAGCAACTGTTTTATCTATGTTACTCGTTGCTGGGGCACGAATAAGAGATTTTGTTTTATTTTTGATCGCTACTTCTTCAGCTCTTGCTATTTTGTTGCAATTTTTTCCTTATGCTATGAGAAGGTTCACTGGTTTTCTTAATCCATGGGATAAAGATGTGGTTTTTGATTCAGGGTATCAGCTGACTCAATCTCTAATCGCAATTGGGAGGGGAGAATGGTTTGGTGTTGGTTTAGGAAATAGCGTACAAAAATTATTTTATTTACCAGAAGCACATACTGATTTTATTTTTGCAGTTTTTTCAGAAGAATTCGGTTTATTGGGGTCAATTGCATTAATAGTTCTATTCTTCTTGTTGATTTGGCGAATATTTAGATTAGCTATAAGATCAGCCAAAGCAGATCGTTTTTTTGAAGCATATCTGTGTATTGGAGCGGGCACCTGGATTGCATTGCAGGTTTTAATTAACCTTGGTGTGAGCATGGGTGCACTTCCAACTAAGGGATTGACCTTGCCCCTTATAAGCTATGGCAGGAGCAGCATAATTATGACAATAGTTACATTGAGTATTCTTTTAAGAATTTATCATGAGGTCAATTCAAATTATAATTATAAAATAAATAGAAAAACTCAAAAAAGGTAATAAATGAGTAGAGCAAAAATAATGATTTTGGCTGGTGGAACAGGTGGACATGTTATTCCAGGGCTCACCATTGCAAAGGCATTAGAGGATGCTAAATGTGATATTACATGGATTGGCACTAAGGGCGGTATTGAAGAGAAACTCGTTCCTAAGGCTAATATTAAAATTGAATATATAACTGTAATGGGTTTGAGGGGCAAGAGCCTCATGAACGTCTTAATTGCAGTGAAGCAGTTAATTCAATCTATTTTTCAATCAATTAATCTTCTGATGAAATATCGCCCTGATGTGGTTATTGGAATGGGAGGGTATGTTAGTGGACCTGGAGGAATAGCTGCATTTCTATTGAGATATCCTTTAGTAATTCATGAGCAGAACTCAGTCCCAGGTACAACAAATAAATTCCTCGCAAGAATAGCATCATCTGTATTGGAGGCTTTTCCAGGCAGCTTCAAAAGTAAGATGAATGCGAAAACGATAGGGAATCCAATTAGAGAAGAGATAGCTCTTATTGAGGACCCCAAAAAAAGACTCCAAGATAGGAATTTTCCGATTAGAATCCTTGTTCTGGGAGGGAGCCAAGGATCACTTATTTTAAATCAGTCCGTTCCGAGAGCAATTAAGGAAGTAGCATCATCAAACAAACTAGAAGTCTTTCATCAGGCTGGAGAGAAAACTCTGTCTAATGCAAAAAAAGCATATGAAGATGTTCCTGTAGGGCTTTACTTAGTTGATTACATAGATGATATTGCTGAAGCATACAAATGGGCAGATCTTGTAATTTGTAGGGCAGGAGCAATGACGGTAAGCGAATTATTGGCAGTAGGCTTACCTGTTATATTTATTCCATTTTCAAAAGCAACCGATGATCATCAGACAGAAAACGCGAAATACATGCAGGAAGTTGGTGCAGCAGAAATTATTTCTGAAGATGATATCTCAAATGACCTGCTGACAATTACACTAAATGATTGGGTAAAAGATCGAAGCGTTCTAAAAAGGCGAGCTTGTCTAGCCAGGTCTAAAGCCAAGCTTAATTCTACCTCAGATATAGTAGAAACCTGTCTAAACTATGTGAGTCATGATGAATAGAAAAATGAAAAGACTTAGAACAGTCCATTTTGTTGGAATGGGCGGCTCTGGAATGTCTGGCATTGCAGAGGTAATGATAGGATTAGGATATAAGATCCAGGGTTCAGATATCAGAATGAGCGAACAATTAGAGAGGCTAAAAGCTCTTGGAGCAAAAGTTTTTCTTAGTCATTTACCAGAAAATATAAAAAAAGCAGATGCCTTGGTTGTTTCGAGCGCAATTAGTTCTGATAACTGCGAAGTTTCTGAAGCTAAGAAAAAAATGCTGCCAGTGGTTGCGAGGGCTGAGATGCTGGCAGAATTGATGCGTTTCTACTACTCGATAGCTGTTTCAGGCACTCACGGGAAAACAACAACAACCAGTCTAATTTCAACGCTTTTGGCAGAAGGTGGGCTGGATCCAACATATATTATCGGCGGTTGTTTAAAGAGTTCTAATTCTCATGCAAAACTAGGATCAGGAGAATACTTGGTGGCAGAAGCAGATGAGAGCGATGCATCTTTCACGCATCTCAAGCCAATGATCTCCATATTAACGAATATAGATTTCGACCATATGTCAACATATGAACATGATAAGAATAAATTATATTCAGGTTTTTTAAGTTTTCTGCATAATCTGCCATTTTATGGTTTAGCAATAGTTTGTCTTGATGATCCGGGCGTTAAGGAGGTTATGCCTAAAATCTCACGTTCGGTGATAACTTATGGCACAACAGATAAGGCAGATATTTATGCTAAAGACATACATTTCAGTGAGTCAAAGACCTCTTTTGAGGTTTACAGAAAAAACAAGAATAAAAAAATTAGTGTTGAATTAAATTTACCGGGAATTCACAACATTCAAAATGCACTTGCTGCAATTGCAGTTGCAACCGAACTTGATATTGATGATAGATCAATAATTGAAGCCTTCAAAAATTTCTCAGGAATTAATAGAAGATTTCAAGTAACAAAAAATATCACCGTTAAAGATGGGAAGATTACATTAATAGACGATTATGGGCATCACCCAACTGAAATTTTAGCTACTATAAATGCAATAAAATTAGGCTGGGGATCAAAAAGAATTACCCTGCTATTTCAACCTCATCGTTATACGAGAACGAAAGAATTATTCTCTGAATTTGTAGAAGTTTTGTCACAGGTAGATCAGTTAATACTAACTGAGATTTATGCAGCTGGTGAGGAACCAATTGATAACATCAGCGGACAGTCAATTACGGAAGACATAAAAAATAAGTCTTCTAAAAAACCAGTTTTTGTTCGTTCACTTCAGGAGTCAGTCGATGTAATAAATAGAACAGTAAAAAACGGAGAAATATTACTATTAATGGGCGCTGGAGATATCGGTTCTTTTGTAAATGATTTGCCAGACTTATTAGATAGCTAAAAGGACAATATGGATAGACGTAATCTCAAAAATTTAGGATCAATTAAGGGGAATTTATCATTTAATGAACCTTTAAAAAAATACACATCAATGAGAGTTGGCGGTCCTGCTGAGATTTTTTTTCAACCTTATGATTTGAATGAACTGAAATTGTTTTTATCAAAATTAGATATGGGTGTTCCTATTTTTTGGCTTGGAAGAGGAAGCAATTTACTGATAAGAGATCAAGGAATATCCGGTGCTGTTATCTCATTGTTACTGATAAAAAAAGAAATTATAAAAGTAAATGAACATTGTATAGAAGTTAGTGCGAATGTCCCATGTACAATGCTATCCAGGCAATGTATGAGATGGGGGATGGCTCCTTCAGAATTTTTTTCAGGAATACCTGGCTCTCTTGGCGGTGCATTGACTATGAATGCTGGAGCCTACGGTCATGAAACATGGGATACAGTGGAATCTGTTAAAGTCATCACAAGAAAAGGTGAACTTATAGAAAGACATCCTACTGCATACAAGGTACGGTACAGAAAAGTTGAAGGCCCAAAAAATGAGTGGTTTGTGAGCGCAAAACTTGTTTTTGATCAAAAAAAATCTGCATCAATTTCCAAGCAAAGAGAGATGCTTTCTAAAAGGAAGTCATCACAGCCATTGGGTAAACCGAGTTGTGGTTCGGTGTTCAAAAATCCAAAAGGTGATCATGCGGCAAGATTAATCCAGGAAGCAGGTCTAAAAGGATACAGAATTGGGGGCGGGAAGATTTCAGAGAAACATGCTAACTTTATTATCAATGAGGGTGACGCTCTCGCAAGCGATATTGAATCATTGATTATTCATGTGCAAAAAGAAATTCTTCAAAAATTCAATATAAAACTTCAATGTGAAGTCAAAATTGTCGGCAATAAATAAAAATGCCCTCTATCCATTTCAATAATACATTTGACCCAGACAAGTTTGGAAGAGTCATGGTGATTCATGGCGGGTACTCCAATGAGCGAGATGTATCTTTGGAGAGCGGAGCTGCAATTCTATCTGCGCTCAAAGCTAATTCAATTAACGCTTTTGGGTGGGATCCAAGGAATGAATCACTTATGCACCACCTTGAAAAAGGCATAGATAGAGCATTCATTGCTTTGCATGGAAAGGGTGGAGAAGATGGATTAATTCAGGGATTATTGGAGTCATATCAAATACCATATACTGGAAGCGGGATCATACCTTCAGCCATTGCGATGAATAAGATTGCGAGCAAGAGAGTTTTTTTATCTGAAAACCTGCCTGTTCCAAATTATAAATTATTGAAATATAAAAAAGATCTTCAGTATGCTGAAGCAGACTTAGGATTTCCAATGATATTAAAACCAGTTTCAGAAGGATCAAGTCTTGGAATGTTTAAAGTATGTCAATCGAACGAACTGCTTGACGCTTTTGAAACTGTTCTTAAATATGATGGAATCGTGCTTGCAGAAGAATATATTCATGGAAATGAAATAACAGTTTCTATTCTCAAGGAAAAAACGCTCCCCAGTATCAAAATTAGAACAAAAAGAGATTTTTATGATTTCACAGCAAAATATGAATCTGATGATACAGAATACATATGTCCAGGATTTGATGATAACAAAAATGAAAAATTATATTCAGAGCTTGCAATAAAAGCCTTTAATTCATTGAAATGCAGAGGATGGGGAAGAGTT
>Ga0208410_1001518_pt1 | contig 11936 bp, 11 predicted proteins | sample ETN02SmetaG_3_FD_185787 | JGI IMG/M metagenome (GOLD analysis project Ga0208410, IMG submission 185787) | Marine microbial and viral communities from oxygen minimum zone, Eastern Pacific Ocean - ETNP2014F10-02SV257 (SPAdes) (version 2) | ecosystem: Environmental > Aquatic > Marine > Oceanic ... | reverse complement strand
GACACTAAAGACCTCGTCAGGAACATGGATTTTCATATTTTCTTTGACCTTAACCTGACAAGCTAAACGCCAATTTTCTTTGGCCTCAGGCCTGCTAATGTGGCTGGTTTCAGTTGGTAGTATATCACCACCTCCTTCAAAAATCTGACATTTACACATTGCACATGTACCACCGCCACCACATGCAGATGGTAAAAATACTTTCTGACCACTGAGAGCACCAAGCAGAGTCCCGCCAGTACCCACATTAATTGCCTTATCAGGCTCATCATTTATTAAAATAGATACATTACCTTGAGGGAGTAATTTTTTTTCAGCAAGATTTAAAAGTAAAACCAGACACATTATTATGCTTGCAAAGACTAAAACACTAATTATTGTGAATTCCATATACTAACCTTATACTATAAACTAATACCTGAGAAGCCTAAAAATGCCATTGATATCAAGCCTGTCAACAACATGGCCATTCCAACACCTCTAAGCGTTGGAGGCACATTAGAATACCTCATTCTTTTTCTCACTGTTGCCAATGATACTATTGCCAAGAAAAACCCTAGGCCAGATCCAAAACCAAACACAGTAGATTCAATTAAATTGTAGTCTCTTTCAACTAGAAATAGAGAAGTTCCTAAAATTGAACAATTAACTGTAATTAGAGGTAAAAATATTCCGAGATTAACATATAATGCTGGAGAAAATCTATCCATTAACATTTCGACCAATTGAACCATTGCAGCAATTACTGATATGAAAACAATAAATTGAAGAAAGTCCAAATTTATATGACCTAAACCTGCCCAACTCAATGCACCGTCTGCTAATAAATATTCATTAATAGCCCAGTTCGCAGGAGCGGTAATTGATAGCACAAAAATAACAGCAAACCCCAAACCAATCGATGTCTCAACTTTTTTTGAAATAGAGAGAAATGAACACATTCCGAGAAAATATATAAGCAATATATTCTCGATGAAGACTGAATTTATAATTATATTAACGTAATGCTGCATTTTTAATCTTTATCTATGACATTAGTATAAGCTCTATGCGCCCAAACAATTAAACCCAAAATGAAGAACGCTCCAGGAGACAATATCATCAAACCATTATTTTCATATCCTCCCATATAAATTTGATCACTGAATACCTGAGCTCCATAGATAGAACCAAAACCAAATAACTCTCTAAAAAAAGCAACCGCAATTAAAATTGCCCCATACCCTAGCCCATTACCCATTCCATCAAGCAGAGCTTTACTTGGAGAGTTTTGCATGGCGAAAGCTTCTGCTCTACCAAGAACTATACAATTAGTTATAATTAATCCAAGAAACACACCTAGAAGCTTACTCATATCATACATGTAAGCTTTTAAAACCTGGTCTGCAATAATTACCAACGATGCAATTACGCTCATTTGAATGATAATTCTAACCTTGTTGGGGATATTATTCCTAAGCATTGAAATAACTACATTTGATATAGATAAAACTGCAACAACAGCAATCGTCATCACAACAGCAGTATCTATTTTTGTTGTAATAGCTAAAGCAGAGCATATTCCTAATACATGAATGGATATAGGATTTTCACCCATTAGAGGATCTTTGACGATTTTTTTGTTTTTACTACTAAAGAGATTCAATTTGATTAACCCTCCTCACTCTTGCAAAGTATGGTTCGTACTTCTCTAGGTCAGATTTTAAAAAGGTGGTTAAACCTGTTCCAGTTATAGTTGCTCCTGAAATACCGTCAACTTTATGAAGGGCTTCTGGGTCTGTTTTAGAGACATAACCTTTGACAACCTCGATACTAACTAGTTCCCCATTTTTGTCCGTTAGCTTCTTACCAATAAAATTATTTTTGAACCAATCTTTATCAACCTCTGCTCCAAGACCTGGTGTTTCTTTATGTTTGTAAAACGTAATACCTTTTACAGTTTCTGCATCTGGCTCAATTGCAAAATATCCATACATTGTACCCCATAATCCCTTACCAGCAATGGGAATAGCGTAGCCAGTGACCTTGTTATTTTCGCGGCTTTGATAGATTGTATAAGCAAAATTACCAGATTTATCTACTTCATCAAGTACTGAACCAACTTCATCAATTCTAATTTCATTGATATTACTATCATACAAACTTTGAACTTCTTCATTTGTCCAAGGTGTATCTTGCTTGTAACCCAAAACAGATAAGATATTCTTTTTTATATCTAACTGTTCGTTTAATATCTGTCTATCTCTTAGACTATCAGCTGTAGCAGATAAGCCCAAGCCTAATATGACAGTAATAATTGTGGTAAATGCTATAGTATATGCATCACTGCGCATATCTAGTCATTCTCCTATTTATATTTACTTTAACTACAAAATAATCAATTAAAGACGCAAATGCATTCATCAATAAAATCGCAAGCATAACACCCTCTGGATATGCAGGATTAATCGATCGTATGATTACTGTTAAAACTCCCACAAAGAATCCATAAAATAGTCTTCCTGTATCTGTATGAGAACCTGTCACAGGTTCAGTAGCCATAAACGTTAGACCAAAAGCAAAACTACCCATCACCAAATGGTAGTGAGCCGGTATAGATAGCATAGAATTATCGGAATAAGGTGCAATTAAATTACCAACATAAGCCATTGCGAAAAGACCACTAACACCACCTAAAATTACTCTCCATGAGATAAGTTTCATCGCCATTAAAATAACTGCAGCGGCAAATATAATAAATTTATTAGTCTCACCAATTGAACCAGGAATCCAACCAGAAGCTAAGTTCAACCAAGAATAGTCAAATTGTGAAACATTATCAAGCAATGTAACTGCATCTGAATTTTTGGTAGTTGCAGGAATAGATAAAGCAGTAGCACCAGAATATCCATCAGGCCCAACTAACCAAACCATGTCTCCAGAAATTTTACTCGGATAAGAAAAGAAAATAAAACATCTGGCAGTTAATGCTGGGTTAAATATATTCATGCCTACACCACCAAAAATTTCTTTACCAATGACTATTCCAAAGGAAGTGGCAATGAAGAGCTGCCATAATGGAATTGAAGGAGGCATCGTAAGCGGAATCAAAGCGCATGTTACTAGAAAACCTTCTGAAATTTCATGCTTTCTTACAATTGCAAACAATATCTCCCAAAATGCACCAGCAATAAAAGTAACTGCTATAATAGGAATGATTGTCATTGCACCAAAAAAAAGATTACCAATTAATGATCTTTCTAAACCAAGAGCAATTGCATTTTGATAACCAACGTTAATTGCGCCAAAGATATAGCAAGGGATCAATGTAATAACCACTAATATCATTACACGTTTAATATCAATACTATCTCTTATGTGAGGAGCAGATTTCGTTTTTTCATCTGAACTAAAAAGGATTGTTTCTGTTGCTTCATATAGCGGATATAACCAATGCAACTTTTGGCCTTCTTCAAAATTGGGCTTGATTTTAAGGATATATTTTAAAAGCCACTGCATATTTACACCTCAGCCTGTAGCAAATTCAAACCCTGCCTTATTACACCGCTAACATCTGTTTTACTAGGACAAGCAAAAGAGCATAATGCAAAATCTTCGTCATCGCATTCAATGATACCAAGATTTTCCATTTCTTCAATGTCTTCTGCTAAAATTGATCTGTAAAGCTCGTTTGGTAAAATATCCATAGGCAATAATCTTTCCCATGAATTCATTGGAACTACAGCTCTATGGTTTCCATTTTGAGAACTTGTGAAATTGAATAATTTTTCACTAAGGGAAACAAAAACAGGTGTCAGACTATATCTAGAGGAACTGCTCCCTGGATTTAACATACCAATAAATTCTCTTTTTATATCATTAGATATAACACTTAAGGAATAATCATAAAAACTAAGTGAATCTTGGTCGGATGCATTTCTGCCTGTTAAAACATCGCCAGAAATAATTCTTACATTGTCAGATTTTAAATTATCATATGTTAAAGACTTTATAGGGACGCCAGTTCTCACTTTGTAGTAAGAGGGGGTTTTGACACTAGGGCCACCAACTGAAATCACTCTAAAGGGGTCATATCTCCCAGTTTTAAGAAGTTTTCCTAATGTAGCAACCTCCTGAGGATTAATGGTCCAAACAATTTCACCTGGTCTTAGATGAGAAATATGATGAATTTGGATTCCAACATTACCAGCCGGATGTGGACCTGAAATAGTATTTAACTTTACATTTTCGATCGAGGAAAGAACAGAGTTTTTCTTGGTTGTTAGGTAAACATTGCCCTTTGTTAACTTGGAAATCGCATTTATTCCATTTTGGAAATTTTCTAATTGACCAGCCATAACTACTTCAATATCCACAGATAAGGGACCAGTGTTTAAACCAGATATAAAAATATCTCTGGGTGGGACTTTATGATTTGGAATAACATTAAAAGGTCTTTGCCTAAAGTATGTAAACAAATTAGCCTTTAAGATTTCCTCTAAAACTTGTTCTCCAGATAACTTAGATATTTCTTCATTAGTGTGTGCTTTATAATCAATACAATCTTGATCTTTATCTAAATCAATTTCAATTTTTTCAATTACTCTCCTTGGACCATAAACAATGTTTTTGACTTTCCCACACCCGGGTGAAGCCCACTTAACATCTGGATTTATTTTGTTATAAAATAATGGAGACCCAATTTTTAATTTATCCCCCTCTTTTACCAAGAGCTTGGGTTTTACACCTCTAAAATCATTTGGTAGAATAGCAACAGTAGAGTGCTCAGATGGGTAAGCAATATTCTTATCTGGAACTCCAGAAATTTTTAAGTCATGTCCTTTTTTAATTTTAATGTGAGGCATTTAACCTGTAAACCTTTTCCCCGATAAGATATTAGATAATAAAATTACGAAATAAATGATTCAGAAATAAAAATTTTTCACATTACTTGGGTGTAAAACACTAATGAATCTTTAACCCATGATGCTAAAGGATTCCAATACAGTCCTAATAAAAGTGACGGAATAGCTGTAAATACCATAAGACCAAACATTAAAGATGGAGGATAAGATATCGTATCACTTCTCTCACCACCCAAAAACATAACTTTTACAACATGAAAATAATAATATAAGGATATAACACTATTTATACCGCCTGCGACAACTAACCAAAGAAAATCACTTCCTGCACCAACTAAAGTTTTAAATATATATAATTTTCCTACAAATCCTGCAGTAGGAGGCAGCCCTGTTAATGAAAGCATAAATAAAGTCATCAATGAACCCACAACTGGCATCTTCCAGCCCAACCCCTGATAATCATCAAAAGTCTCTCCCCCAGTTTTATTCTTCACAGTGATTACAATAAAAAAGGCACCTAAGTTCATAAAAACATAGACAAAAAGATAAATCATTATTGATTCAATAGCTTCCATTGAAAGCACAGGAAGAGCAAGCATCATGTATCCAGCATGAGCAATACTAGAATAGGCAAGCATTCGCTTAATACTATTTTGCTGTATTGCTACAAGGTTACCCATCGTCATTGTTACAACAGCTAAAACACCAATAATCTCAGGCCAAGGTAAATCTGTAGAGCCTATTGCAGTACCCGTTAGAGCAATACTATCTGAAAATATTTGATGGAAAAATCTTATAATCATTGCAAAACCAGCAGCCTTAGGAGCCACAGAAAGATATGCAGTAATTGTAGTTGGTGACCCTTCGTAAACATCCGGAGTCCAAAAATGAAAAGGAACTGAAGAAATTTTGTATCCAAAGCCAGCAAAAATCATCAGCAAAGCCATTATTAAAGCAGCATTTGCAGAACTATCCATAGAAAAAATAGACTCTTGTATATCAAAATAACTAGTACTCCCAGTTAAACCATATACAATACTTAATCCAAATAGCATTACACCAGAACTAAATGCACCGTAAATAACATATTTTAAGCCAGCTTCATTTGACCTAGTATCTAATTTTAAGTAAGCTGCTAAAATAAATGACATTATTGAAACGACCTCTATAGAAACATATAGCATTATTATATCTACAGAGGAGGTCATCAAAAATAAACCAAGTACCATTATTCCCATTATAGTGAAATATTCGCCCTTACGATAATTCTCCAGCTCTTTATTAGCCCAACTAGCAGCTATTACAAGTAATGTTGAAATAATTATCACGATCTTCATGAAGGAGCTGAATGGATCTATTACAATCGCATCTGAAAACAATGTAGTAGCAGGAACAGAACTTAAATTCAATACAGACAGACCAACTATGACAAGGCCGATACCAAGTACCCAGCCAATTAAATCAGTTTTTGATTTTTTTAAGAATAAATCGGTAATCAAAGCAGCTAAGATCGTAATTACCAATATTAGCTCTGGAACAAAAAATTCTAAACTTTGAAAATTAGTCATTGAAATTAATCCTACATTACCGCGTATGTGGCTACAAACGCAATCTTCTCAATAATTTGATCCATGGTAGATTTAATTAAATCAAGATACGGACCAGGATAAAGGCCGAAAAACAAAGTAATAATTGCTAGAGGAATTACTGTAAACAACTCCAGGCTATTAATTTCTTCCATATCCTTATATTTTTCATTTAGTTTTCCAAAGAACACTCTTTGAAAGGCCCATAAGAAATATGCTGCATTTAAAAGAATTCCTATCGTGCTTAGTATTACAATTGTTTTAAAAACTGGAAAGGCACCTATGAAGCACATGGCTTCACTTACAAAGCCGGAGAAACCAGGAAGGCCTAATCCAGCGAAAAATGCCAGAGCTGTAATTCCGGTGTAAATAGGCATTTGACTAGCCAGCCCTCCAAAACCATCGATATCTCTATGATGAGCTCTTTCATAGACAACGCCAACAAGTATAAAGAGCATTGCAGAAATTGTTCCATGGTTAAACATTTGAAAAACAGCGCCACTTAATCCAGCTTGCGCAGCTTTTATATCACCGCCATTCATCTCTCCCGCAGCTACGACTGCTGCCATCCCCAGTAAGGAGTAACCCATATGGTTAATACTTGAGTATGCAACCAGCTTTTTTAAATCTGTTTGAGCTAAAGCACAAAGTCCTCCCCATAAAACATTTACTAAACCAAGAAATGCAAGTCCTCCAGCAAACCAATATACCTGATCTGGCATAATACCATAATTCACTCTTATTATTCCATAAACACCTAATTTCAATAATATTCCAGCTAACAATACAGAAATAGCGGTAGGTGCTTCAACATGTGCAAGCGGCAGCCATGTATGAAATGGAAATACTGGCACTTTGATTGCAAAGCCTATAAAAACTAAAACCCAAATAACCTTAGCGGCACTCATCCCCCACCATAATACACCATCTAATGCCTCAGGAGCTCTTTCCATTATTAAAAGAATATCAAAAGTTTTACCGCAAGTAAAATAAAGTCCTAAAATTCCAATTAACATTAGCACGGATCCAAAAAGGGTATATAAAAAGAATTTTATAGCTGCATATTCTCTTTGCGGACCGCCCCACATACCGATAAGGAAATACATTGGCAACAACATGACCTCCCAAAAAATATAAAAAAGGAAAAAATCTAAAGATAGAAAGACACCTACAACACCAGCATTTAAAAGTAAGTAAAGCGCAAAATATCCTTTAACAGCTTTTTTAATATTCCAGCTAACAAATACACCAATGAAAAACAACATAGCAGTTAATAAAACCATCGGAAGACTTAGACCATCAACACCTAATATATATGAAATATTCAAAGAAGGTATCCATTCATACCTCTCCATAAATTGCATAGAGCCATTTGATGGATCAAATTTTCTCCATAACACTATGGCAACTATAAACTGTAAACCTGTAACAGCAGCAGATGTATACCTAACTAAATTTTCGTTGTCCCTAGGTAAAAACGCGACCACTATCGCGCCCAAAATAGGAATCCATATTAATAAACTAAGAATATTCTCCATGTGTATATCTCTTGTATTCTATTGATTAAAAAGCCTGAGCAATAATTATTACTAAAATACCAGCAACAACAAAAAGCAAATAATTTTGAAGTCGTCCGGTCTGTATATTTCTTAAAACTTTACCTGCAATGCCAGAGAATCTCCCAAATCCATCAACGAGCCCTTGATCAATACCGTCATAATCAAATTTTCCAGAAGCATTGCTAAATAATTTTGTCAACCTGCCAAAACCATTTATAAAATATTTATCATAAAACTCCCAATCTATCCAAGATATGGTGTTTGCTAATCTCATAAATGGTTGATAAAGAAAACGGTTATAATTCTCATCAAAATAAAATTTATTAAGGCTCCAATCGTAAAGGAACCCAAAACGACCAGAAATATTTTTTGCAGATAACGTTTTTGTTTGATACATAAGAACTGCCAATAAGATTCCTATTGATGCAACAGCTATAGATAAACCCATAGCTAAATAATGAGCATGATGAGCATATTCAGCAATTTCATTTGCTGTTAAGCTTCCAGGGACTGATGAATTTCTTGGAACGATTAAATCTGTAAACCAGCCTTTATCTTTAATTGGATTAAAATTACTGGGGAGAGTGTAAAAAATAAAAAAACTAAGTGTTCCTAAGAGCACTATGGGTCCTGTCATTGCCTTTGGTGATTCATGGATGTCTTTGAAAATTGATTTCATACTTGGCTTTCCATGAAATGTCATGAATATTAAACGGAACATATAAAAGGCTGTGATAGCAGCTGCAGAAAAACCAAAAAGAGGCAACAGAAAATGTTCAGGATGATGCTGAGCAAAAGCAAGCGTACCTGCTAAAATAGCATCTTTGGACAAGAACCCTGAAAACAATGGAACGCCAGCTATTGCCAGAGTACTGATTAACATAGAATAATAAGTAATAGGCATTTTCTCTTTAAATCCACCCATATTTCGCATGTCTTGAGGATCAGTATCATGATCATGAGCCTCATGTAAGGCATGGTGCATTGAATGAATTACAGAACCACTACAGTAAAATAAATTAGCTTTAAACATAGCATGAGTTAATAGATGAAAAAATGCAGCAGTGTAAACGCCGGTACCAACTGCTAAAATCATAAATCCAAGTTGACTAACTGTTGAATAGGCCAATACTTTTTTAATATCATTTTGAGTTATTGCTGTAATAGCCGCTAAAATTGCAGTAATCGCTCCAATATAGGCAATCACTGTCAATGCGCCCGGGGTAAATATTGGAAACAACCGAACACACATATAAACGCCAGCAGCAACCATAGTCGCAGCATGCATTAGCGCTGATACTGGAGTTGGCCCTTCCATTGCATCAGGAAGCCAGATATGGAGAGGGAATTGAGAAGATTTACCTACTGCCCCCATAAAAATCCCTAACCCAGCAATTGTTAAGGTTGCACCAGCTATTGATTCACCAGTAGAAATTGATTCGAAAATAGGACTAAACGCGAATGCACCGACTGCAGAATAAAGCAACATTATCCCAATGAAAAAACCAATATCTCCAACTCTATTCGTGAGGAATGCTTTCTTACTTGCATTAGCAGCACTATCTTTTTCAAACCAATGCCCAATAAGCAAATAAGAGCTTACACCAACAAGCTCCCAAGACATGTACATTGAAATTAAATTATCAGCCAGCACGATACCATTCATGGAAAAAGTGAACAATCCTAAATATGCATAATAACGATTATATCGAATATCTCCTTTCATATACTCCAGCGAAAATATATGAGTGCAACTAGAAACAAGAGTTACAATCAAGAGCATTACGATTGTCAAATTGTCTACTAATATCCCTAGATCAATCTTGAAAGCACCAAGGTCAATCCACGAAATAGAAGCACTATTGCTAAAATCAGGATTATAATTCATTAGCATTTGAACAAATAAATAAACTGCTAATAAGAAAGTAAAAACTATTGAACCAACAGCAACCCAGTCTCCTTGACGAGGCAACCTTTTACCAAAGAAAATCAAAATCAGAAAAGATAAAAGAGGAAGAAAGAGAATCAGTAATGGAAAAGATATCATTGGATTTTCAATCATCTTTTAAGCTCCGCTGCTTCATCGACATTGATTGTATTCATATTATTATAGATATTAATAATAATTGCTAATGCTACAGCAGCTTCCGCAGCTGCTAAAACGATTACAAGCAAACCAAAAATATGTCCATCAAGATTCATTCCGTTAAATTTTGAAAAAGCAACAAAATTTATGTTTGCAGCATTTAAAATAAGCTCTACTCCCATTAAAACAGCTATGGCATTTCTTCTGGTTATAACACCAAATAAGCCTAAACAAAATAACATAGATGATATAAAAAGATAGGAATCAATATTATTCATTATGATTCACCTCTGGATAAAACAGCAGCGCCAATCAGAGCACCTAATAGTAAAAGAGAAATAATTTCAAAAGGAAGCAAGTAATCAGTTAATAATAGTACCCCTATGCCCCTAACCGTCCCAATTGGCTCTACAGCATCGCTAATTGCCCAGGGCGCTTTTGTTAAGGCTATGAAAAGAAAAATAAAAAACCAAAAGGAAACAACGCCACCGACACCCTGTTGCATACTTTTATGCGAAATTCGAACAGACTTAATTTTGTTTGTTAACATTATGCCAAAAATGACAAGGACTAAAATACCACCAACATAAACTAATATTTGAATCCCTGCTATAAAATCTGCCCACAGAAAAACATAAATACCTGCGACACCAAACAACGTAAACAGCAGAGCCACAGCTGAATAAATTAATTGATTATTTAAAACAACAAAGGCAGCTGACATTATGGTTAACGCAGCAATTGTCCAAAAAACTAATTCTGCCATCTAACTACGCTTCAGCATCCTGTTTAGCCCGCAATTCTGCTAAGCCTTGCTTTGCTCCTTTTTTAGCAAACCTGTAAATCAAATCACTCCTATCCGGTTCTGAAAATTCATAATCGATTGGATGTTTTTTGGCATTCGGACCACCGGTCATAAAAATACACTCCTCAGGACATGGATATGTACAGAGGTTGCAGTAACAACATTCGGACATATCGATATCAAACCGGGTTACTACTAAAGCTTTTCGAGTACCGTTCGATGTTACACCTTTATGCTTAATTTCTTTTAAATCTTCTCCTCTGACTGGAGCTTTTTCAGTTACAATTTTTATACAATCAACCGGACAAGCTCTTTCGCATTTTAAGCAACCGATACAATCATCCATATCAACATGCAACCTAGATCGAATAACGTTATAGCTACTATGATCAAAACCAATGTTTCTTTCCGGTCTTGGCCACTTTTCTTCTGGATATTGCAACGTAACATTATCATTTCTAGCTCTAAAAAGGTGAACCAAAGTAATACCCATTCCACCTACTATTGAGCTTACACTTTCATATATATCAGTAAAATATCTTTTCATTTTTTTATCCTAAGAATTAAAAACTACAGTCCAAATTGCAACTCCAAAAATATTAATCAATGCTAAAGGAAGAAAAACCTTCCAGCAAACATTCATAAGCTGATCTACCCGAAGCCTAGGCAGAGTCCATCTCAACCAAATCATAACAAAAATTAAAAACCCAGTTTTATTAATCATCCAGAAAACACCCCATGCAGAAGAGTCCATTATCCCAACTATAGGACTATGCCAACCACCCAAAAACCCAGCAGCTGCAACAGCGCTAACCACAAACATATTTGCATATTCACTTAAAAAAAAGAAAGCATACCTCATACCAGAGTATTCTGTAGCAAAGCCAGCAACTAGCTCAGACTCAGACTCAGGTAAATCAAAGGGCGTTCTATTGGTTTCGGCAATCGCACTAATGAAATAAACAACAAAAGCAACAGGCATGAAAGGGTTGTCAAAAATGATCCAATTGAATATACCTCCTGCTTGATATTTAATAATATCTTGCATATTCAGCG
>Ga0208410_1001515_pt1 | contig 11968 bp, 10 predicted proteins | sample ETN02SmetaG_3_FD_185787 | JGI IMG/M metagenome (GOLD analysis project Ga0208410, IMG submission 185787) | Marine microbial and viral communities from oxygen minimum zone, Eastern Pacific Ocean - ETNP2014F10-02SV257 (SPAdes) (version 2) | ecosystem: Environmental > Aquatic > Marine > Oceanic ... | reverse complement strand
TTAGGGGCGTAGAAACCTACTTTAGGGTTTTTGATGGTCAAATCAAAAAGGGACAATCTATTAAATTTCTCGCAACTCAAAAAGAGTACAGCGCAGATGAAGTGGGGACGTTAAATCTAACTCAAACTCCTAAGAAGTGTATTAAAGCTGGAGATGTTGGGTATTTAATTACTGGAATTAAAAATGCGAAAGAAGTAAAGGTTGGTGACACTATTATTGAAGCAGGCTCTAAGCTGGCAAAAGGTATTTCTGGTTTTGAAGATGTAAAGCCTATGGTTTTTGCTGGTATTTATCCCGTAGACACTGAGGAATACGAAGATTTACGTTCCTCTATGGAAAAACTTCAATTAAACGATGCTTCTCTTGTTTTTCTTCCGGAAAGTTCCTCTGCTTTAGGCTTTGGTTTTAGGTGTGGATTTTTAGGAATGCTGCATTTGGAAATAATTCAAGAAAGACTGGAAAGAGAGTTTAACATGTCTGTTATCACTACCGTTCCTAACGTTTCATACAGGGCTTACACAAGAAAGGACCCTGATTCTGGTATTTTAGTGAACAACCCGTCGGATCTTCCTGACCCGAGCAGCTTAGACAGGGTTGAAGAGCCTTATATAAAAGCTACTGTTATTACTAAGTCTGACTATGTTGGAAATGTAATGAGCTTATGTATAGAAAAAAGAGGTCAAATAATAAATCAGACCTACTTAACAACACAAAGGGTGGAGCTGGTTTTTGACATGCCTCTTGCTGAAATAGTTTTTGATTTTTATGATCGTCTTAAAACGGTTTCCAAAGGTTATGCCTCTTTTGATTATTCTCCAATTGGAATGCGTCCCTCTAAGCTTGTTAAGGTCGATCTTCTTTTAAACGGAAATTCTGTAGACGCACTTTCTTCGTTAATTCATTTTGACAGCGCATATACCATCGGGAAAAAAATGTGCGAAAAGCTTCGAGAATTAATTCCTAGGCAACAATTCGATATTCCTATACAGGCTGCCATTGGGTCTAAAATTATTTCTAGAGAAACCGTTAAAGCTTTAAGAAAAGATGTTACGGCCAAATGTTATGGCGGAGACATTACTCGAAAGCGTAAATTACTTGAAAAACAAAAAAAAGGGAAAAAGAAAATGAGACAAATCGGACGTGTTGAAATTCCTCAAGAAGCTTTTATGGCAGTTTTAAAACTAAATGACTAATATTGCTTCTTTATTAAACCTTAATGTGTTTTTATGTTCTAATTCTAATACATGAAAAAACTTCTTAATCCTTTTGTTTTTTGTCTTGGACTATCTTTTTTGTTCTTTGGTTGTTCTAGTTCTGAAGATGAGGAAGGTGGCGGATCAAACGCTGCTCCCTCTATAACTATTCCCCTAGAGGTCTATAAAAAAGTTTATGGCACTACCTCCGAAATTACAATTCAAGCAGGGTATGTTTATATAAACACAAATGGGGTTCCCGATCACAAAAGCCCTTATTTTAAAGACACAAAATGGCATGATGCAAAATATGAGGCATATGACGCTTCTAATCCTAATAAATTTCACACCGGAAGTTTCAATATGAATCCTAATAGAGTTTCTGAACTTAATATTTCTTTTAAAATTCCTAATTCACCCTCTAAGGCATCAACGAATGCGCCAACCTCAATGGGGCCTATCGGAGTGTCTTTAAATGGAATTCCTTTTTATAATCAATATGCCGGTCCTAACCAGCCTTTAACTCGAGAAATTAATTCTTTTGACAATTACAATGGTCATCCTGCCCCACTATCTCCTGGGGGAGAAAATGGCTCTTCAGGAAGGTATCATTACCACATGGAGCCTTTTTGGCTTACTGCTAATGCTAGCAAAGATGCTCTTTTGGGCTTTCTTCTTGATGGGTTTCCTGTATATGGGCCAGAAGAAGGGGGTAAAACAATCACAAGTTCCGATTTAGACTCCTATCACGGGCACACTGCTGCGACAAAAGAGTTCCCTAGCGGAATTTATCATTACCACACTACTGGGGATGCCCCTTATATTAACGGAAGCGGATATTATGGATCGCCTGGAACAGTTAGCGAATAGCTCTTTTCTTCTTTTTTTTATAACGTTCCTTGGATGTTTTAATCCAGGAGAAACAATTCGGCTTAGTTCTTCTAGCTCAGAAATAGATCTTTTTAAAAAAATTATTATTTACCAAGACAGTCCTTTTTCAGGATTAGTTTATGAGATGTTCCCCTCTTCAAACGATACCCTTTGGTCCTGTCAATATAAAAACGGAATGAAGGATGGGGTGTGGAAAAAATATTTTCAGAGCGGAGAAATAAAAGAAACGCGCCTTTTCAAACAAAATAAAAAAGAAGGCGATTATCTAGGGTTTTATAAAGACGGGTCTAAAAACTTTGTGTTTCAGTTTAAAAACGGAGAATATGAGGGAACCAACAGGGTTTGGGCTAAAGGAGGGGTCCTTATCGAAGAAGCCAACTTTAGCGCTGGCTACGAAAATGGGGTTCAAAAAAGGTGGTATCTTAACGGAAAGATTAAGTCTAATTATATAATAAAAGACAACAGAAGGTATGGTCTTCTTGGAACAAAAAATTGTGTTACAGTTTCTGACAGCCTTAAGAAATCTTAGCATTGTTTTTCTTATGGCCTCTTGCTCGTCCGCTCCGGTTTCCGAGCTGCCCTATTATAATACCCCTGACTTTACGCCCCTTTTTTTAACAGAAAAACAGGCGGCAGAAACAGTAATCCACTCTATTCCAGATTTTGCTTTTTTAGACCAGAACGAAAGCTTGTTTTCGTCAAAATCCTTAGACAACAAGATTCATGTTGCTAATTTTATTTTTACCACCTGCTCGGGCATTTGCCCAAACATGACCTCAAATATGAAGATTGCTGAAAACGCTTTCTTTAATGACTCTTTGGTTAAGATTTTGTCTTTTAGCGTAACTCCTTGGATCGATGACTCAAAAAAACTTCTAGATTATGCTGCGTTTTATCAAATAAAATCTAACAATTGGCATTTTTTGACTGGTGACAAATCTAAAATTTATGACTTGGCTCGAAAATCCTATTTCGCTGAAGAAGATTTTGGCTTTACAAAAGACAGCACAGACTTTCTTCATACTGAACACTTTATTCTGGTTGACCAAAACAAAAAAATTAGAGGCATCTATAATGGCACCTTGCAGCTAGAAGCCGAACAGCTCGTAAAAGACATTGCTATTTTAAAAGGCTTGTTGTAACTTTTATATACCTTAGTTCCAATGAAAAAACTAATTCTACTATTACTGTTTCTTCCTTTCGTTTCTCTTTTAAATGCTCAAAGGCCTAGCGCGAAACAAATCGCAATCCCATACCTTCAATATCCCAGCTCTCCTCTAAATGCAAATGTTGAAACGTATTTCTCTAAAATTATCAATAAGTCTACTGCTGTTTATGCTGCAAATTCAAAACTAATACTGGAGGGCTATCAAGAGGTGGATTATTTAGACAGTGCTGATTTAGAGATTAAGTTCATAATAAATGCTGTTTCGTTTTCTAGCTATATTAAGAAAGAAGCGTTTAACAAAAAAATAAACGACAGCACCTATGTTAAGGCGGTGGGAGGAAGATATGTGGTTGAAGCAAGAATGAATTACAGCGAGCTTGTTAATGATATAAAGAACGGCTCCGCTTTAGTGTCTAATGAGGGTGTCATAAAGTTTAGCACTTTTAATTCTGGTTTAATTAAAAGCTATAACGAGGCCGTAAAGCTTCATAACAATAATCGTGACAGACACGCTTTTAATTTATATGGAAACATGATTTATTTCTCCATAAATAAATTTAACAATTCGCTTAACAGCACCTATGGCTTCCCGTTGCGCACCTACTATATGGCTTTTGTTAGGGGCAAAGGCAGAAAATTTAATTATTCTGATTTGAGCAAAGCATATAACGACTTTAAAAGTGTTTCGGAAAATATATCTAAGGCTTTTAGAAAAGATGGTCATTCTAGATATGGTGATTTTAAAACTGATGACGAACAAAGCAACTTCTTAAAGCTTGATAGTTGTATTAAAATATGGGAAAATGCAATTCAAGAATACGTTCCTAATAAAAGAAAGACAAGAATAGGAGACAAAATTATTGATTATTTATATTTAAATCTGGCCGCTGCCCATTTAATGAACGCCTACTCTAAGGACAATTGGGATGATGTTTATGAAAATTTGTCAAAAGTTAAATTAAATAAAAGCGAAATCAATAAAGCAAATAGTTTTGAGTCTAAAGTAATAGATATTCAAAAAAGGGTCAATGCTTTTAAGCGTAGGGGCTAGTGCGGCTTTAAACAAATGAAAAAACTGCTTTTACTCTTTCTGTTTGTTCCGTTTTTTTCTTTTGGGCAGAACAATGTGTATTCCGTAACCTGGCTTTCCGTAGAAACAATTAAAAATTCCTGCTGAGATTTTTTATCTATTTTAATTTCACAAGGAATTGAGTTAAATTTAATCTTATGAAAAAACTTATTCTGCTATTACTGTTTATTCCACTTGTGTTTTCTTGCAATTCAAAAGAAGCCAAAAAAATTTCAAAAAAAACGGAATTTAAAAACGGTCGGTGGATAAGCACAACTGATTCTCTCTCTGGCATTGAAATTAAAAACGGAAAATGGATTTTATTTTACCAAATGAAGGGTTCTGTAGAAGCTGATGTTTTTGATTTCCAAACGCGAATAGAAAGCTTAAAGGGATTCGGCGACGAAAAAACAACTCTTGAGCGTCTGACGTTAACAAATGATCGAAGTGGTCCTTTTGAATATTATGTCCTTGAATACAGCGACGAATTATTAAGCTTGAGTTATATTCCAAGGGGAAACACTCTCAATTATGAGCCTGAAAAGAAGGCTGAAGATATAAATGTGATTCCTGTTATTTCTTTTGGAGAAAACTTGATTGAGGATAATATTGAGCCCTTCAAAGCGCTTATAAGTGAGCCAATCTACTCTGGTCAAAACATCTCGTTTTTTAAAGGATACTGGATAGATTATCCGGGTGTTATCGCGCTGGCTGAAAAAATTTTTGGGATTCCTGTTTTTCTTTCTTCTCCGCATCCTAATAGATTTTCTTGCTCGGATTGTGACTTTGGATACTATAACCCCTTGTTTTTAGACAAATTAACTGACTCTTTCAAAGCCTTGTCGCCCGGCTTAAAAAAACTCCTTAACCCAATTTATGAAATGCGTTTTAAAATTCCACTAAGAAGACTGTTGGCAAATAAAATTTCGGATTTTAATTCATTAACAGTTGATTCAAATATAGGAACTAAAAATGTGCTTGAATCGATTATAAACAACATAGAAAATCCTAATTCTGCCTTAAAGGCAATTGAAAGTGGCCTTCCCGATGTTCCTGCAGAAACTTTATTCTGGATTAGAAGAGATTATGATGGCACATCTGAAAAGCTTTTGCAATTATTTGAATTAATAACAGAAGAGATGGGTGGGCTTGAAATTGAGTCTTTTTTAACAAGAAATGATGGCGATACTTGGACAAATGGATTCTCCACGTATACTTTTTCTAAAGACATGCCTGATTATTATATAGATCTCTCGTCTTGTGACCCTTGTGACACGCCTACTCTTGAATGTCATATGTGTGGCTATAGTTGGATGAAATTTGATATAAATTCCTTTTCCTTTGGGCGAGATTATCAAAATGACTTTTTTGCTGAGTATGAATCAACTCAATTTTATGAAGAAAATGATATAATGTGGAGTGTTGAGTCTAAAAGCGGTCATATTCTAGACTATGAATCAGGCAAAATCTATTGGTTGCCTGTTGATTCTGACTCTGTCGAAATCGAAAAAATCCGTTTGAAAAATAAACCTATATTAGATTTTATTAAATTAAAAGAGAAAGAGGAGCAAGAAGCTATAGAAAAAGATTTTTTTGATTACCTCTAAGAAACATGAAAAAACTTGAACGCAGCCTTTCCTTACCGTATGTAATTGCTATTAGCATTGGAGGAATGCTAGGAAGCGGCATCTTTGTGCTTCCGGGGTTTGCTTCGGGCTTAACCGGCCCCTCTGTTTGGTTGGCTTATCTGCTTGGCGCTGTTTGTGTCTTGCCCGCCGCGCTCTCTAAGTCTGAATTGGCCACTGCCATGCCCTCATCTGGCGGAACTTATGTTTATATTGAGAGGGCGTTTGGACCTTTATTTGGGACTATTTCTGGCATTGGACTTTGGCTTTCGCTATTATTAAAAAGCTCTTTTGCTTTAATTGGGCTAGGGGCTTATTTGGCAGTTCTAATTAATATAAGTGACGGCCTAACCCCTTATGTTGCGCTTGGTTTTCTTTCTATTATTGTGTTGTTAAATATTTTTGGTGTTAAAAAGGTTGGAAAAGTTCAGCTGTATATTGTAAGCATTAGCCTGGCTTGTCTTGCTGCTCTTTTTTTCATTGGCTTTCCAAAAGTCGATCCTGATTATTTAGAGCCTTTTATGTCTAATGGCAACATTGGTTTAATTTCTGCTATTGCTTTTGTCTACATTTCTTATTCAGGAGTTATAAAGGTTGCCGCAATTGCTGGTGAAATAAAGAATCCCGATAAAAATCTTCCTTTAGCGATGATTCTTTCTCTTTTTTCTATTGCTGCTATTTATGTTTTTGTGTCTTTTATTTTAGCGGGGACTGTTAATCCAGATTCTTTATCTATTGACATACGCCCAATTCATACTGCCGCTAAAAATGTGGGAGGAGACTACTTTGGTTATTTTGCTGCTGTAATTGGGGTTTTAACACTTATGTCTGGTGCAAACTCTGGGGTTTTAGCATCCTCTCGCTTTCCTTTTGCAATGGCAAGAGATTTGTTGATGCCCAAGTTCTTTTCTAGAATCCACTCCAAATATCTAACTCCTGTTTTTTCCATTCTTTTTACTGGTCTTTTGATGACGCTTGTTATTCTTTATTTAGACGTGGTGAAAATTGCAAAGCTTGCTAGTGCGTTTATGGTGATGATGTTTATTTCTGTCAATTTTTGTGTTATTATCTTAAGAGAAACGTCTGCTCAATGGTACAAGCCCACATATATGTCTCCTTTTTATCCTTTTTTGCAGATTTTTGGAATTGTAAGCGGGTTTTTCCTGTTGCTGCTTTTGGGCCTACTCCCTCTCTTGTCCATTTTAATAATTTCAGTAATTGGAGCTATAATATATTTGTTAATAGGCAGGCGAGCTACCCGAACTGGGGTGCTAACAAACTACGGACACAGGCCTGCGCTTTTTTTGTTTTATAAAAAAGATGTTTCTGTTGAGCCTGATTCGTCTTTGCAGACAGCCTCAAACCTAGACGGAAAGCTTGCTTCTGATGCCGGCACAATCGTTCCTTTGTTGGGTAATGAAAACTCTGCCGAAATGCTTGTAGAAATGGCCTCTGCGATTAACACCCGGAGCTCTGTTCAGGCGGTAAACATAACTGAAGTGCCTAATCAAACTTTTTTAGAGGCCCTAAACCAAGATACTCCTAAAATTCTTTCTATTGAAAGGCGCCTTAAAAGGCTTTCCAAGAGCCAGGAGCTAAGCATTGACTTTGAGTCTGTGGTGACCCATGAGCTCTCTAACACCGTAGCGTGGCTAAGCGGACAAACCAACTGCGACTGGCTTGTAATGGGTTGGGACGGAAGGGCGCACAGCGGCATTCTTGTGCGAAACCCTATAGGATGGCTTCTTGCGCATGTTAATTCCAATTTTGCTTTATTTAAAGATAATGGTATTAAAAATATTGGAAAGGTTTTAATTGCGTTGCGGCCAGGTCGAAAAGACAAAAACTTCCTTGCCGTTGCTGAAAGGATTTGTCGTTTTTATAACGCTTCTTTAACCTTACTTCATATCGTAACCCCAACGTTTTCTAAGGTGGCGGCAAAAAAAATGGAAGAAAAGTCTGTGGGCCTTTTGTCAGGTTTAAAAGTAAAAACGGAGCTGCGGATTGTTCAAAGCGAAGACCCTATGGGTTCAATGTCCGAGCTTTCTTCTGAATTTGATTTATTAATTTTAGGGGCTCCTGAACAGGACAGTTGGATTAATGTGCTTTTTGGGACTGGAAGAGACAGGTTTACAGAAAGTGCTGCTTGTTCTGTTTTAAGGCTAACAATGAAAAGCTAATTCTTATATAAATGAAAATATACCCTATTGAGGCGGGAAATTTTAAACTAGACGGAGGAGCTATGTTTGGTGTTGTTCCTAAGTCTTTGTGGGGAAAAACCAATCCTGCTGATGCCAACAACATGATTGACATGGCGGCGCGTTGTTTGCTTATAGAAAATGGTGACAGGCTGATTCTTATTGATGCTGGAATGGGAGACAAACAATCGGACAAGTTTTTTAGTTATTATTATCGATGGGGAGAGCATGAGCTTGTTTCTTCAATAAAAAAAGCGGGGTTTTCTTGTGATGAAGTTACGGACGTCTTTTTTACTCATCTTCATTTTGATCATTGCGGCGGCGGAACAATCCGTGACAAAAGCGGCTCTTTTTGCAGGCCTTTGTTTAAAAGAGCCAGGTATTGGAGCAATGAAAATCATTGGTTGTGGGCTAAAAGCCCAAACGTTAGAGAAAAGGCCTCTTTTTTAAACGAAAACCTTGCGACAATTGAATCCTCAGGCGCCTTGTCTTACGTGGCCCAACACAATTCTGGTTTTGCATTTAAAAAAGAATTAGGGTTTGATGTTTTGTTTGTTGATGGCCACACAGAAAAACAAATGATTCCTAAAATCACATATAAAAACAAATCTATTGTGTTTGCGGCAGACCTTATTCCAACCCTAGGACACCTTCCCGTTCCTTATATAATGGGCTATGATATTAGGCCCCTAGTTTCCATGAGCGAAAAGGATCTTTTTCTCAAAGAGGCTGTTGAAAAAAATTATTATTTGTTTTTAGAACATGACGCCCACAATGAAGTTATTACTTTAAAAAATACAGAAAAAGGGGTTAGGCTAGACAAAACTTTTTCTTTTAATGAACTTTTTAATTGATTTATATGAGATCTTTTTTTTGCTTTCTATTCTGTTTTCCTGTGATTGTTTTTTCTCAAAGTAACTGGCAGCAACACGTTGAATACTATATGGATATTAAAATGGACGTTTCTGACTTTACTTTTAAAGGGGATCAAAAGCTTATTTATACTAACAATTCGCCCGATACAATAAAAAAGGTTTATTACCATTTGTTTTTTAATGCCTTTCGGCCAGGTAGTCAAATGGACGTTCGCTCAAGAACAATTGAAGACCCTGATAGGAGGGTTGGTAGTAGAATTTTTGAGCTTGACGAAAAAGATTATGGCTCACTAAATGTTGTGTCTTTAAAGCAGGGCGGTAAAAATATTTTCTTTAAACAAAATGAAACCGTGTTGTTGGCTCGTCTAAAGCGTCCTCTTTTGCCAGGAGAAAAAACAGAGCTTAAAATGGTTTTTGAAGGTCAGGTTCCGTTACAAATTAGGCGATCGGGAAAAATGAACAAAGAGGGGGTTCATCTAACAATGACACAGTGGTTTCCAAAGCTGTCTGAGTACGATTTTGAAGGCTGGCATCCTAACCCATATATTGGCAGAGAGTTTCATGGCGTTTGGGGCAATTACGCTGTTAACATCACTATTGATAAAAACTATGTTATTGGGGGTACAGGAAACCTTGTCAACGCTGATGAAGTCGGCCACGGATATTCTAAAAACCCTAAAAATAAAAAGGGAGACGTTTTAACCTGGAAGTTTCTGGCTAAAAACGTTCATGATTTTGCGTGGGCTGCTGACCCCGACTATATTCATGATAAGGTCACTTCTGCTTCTGGCGTTGATCTTCATTTCTTTTATAAGCCCACTGTTAATATAGAGGACTGGAAAAGGCTGCAAGACGATACTGTGGGGCTGCTAGATTATTTTGAAAAAAACATAGGCCCTTATCCTTGGGACCAATATTCGGTTATTCAGGGCGGTGATGGGGGTATGGAGTATGCTATGTGCACAATGATAACTGGAAAAAGGTCATACCCAAGTCTCTTTGGTGTAACTGCTCATGAAATGGCGCACACTTGGTTTCAGCACATTCTCGCAAATAATGAGGCTAAGCATCCGTGGATGGACGAAGGGTTTACGGAATATATTACGTCGCTTGCTGAGGAGGCTGTTCAAAATAGTTTTTCAGAGTTTCCTCACAAAAGTAGTTATGACAGGTATTATGCCTTAAGTCGATTTCAAGCACAAAATTCGGAGCTTGATTTGGAGCAGCCTCAAACAGTTCATTCCGATAGATGGAACTGGAATTTTGCTTATGGGGCTTCCTCTTATAGCAAGGGGTCTGTTTTTCTTTCTCAGCTTGGGTATATTATCGGAAGAAAAAACTTGGCCAAAACAATTAAAAGGTATTATAATGAGTTTAAATTTAAACACCCTACTCCCAACGACTTTAAAAGGGTTGCTGAAAAAGTTTCTGATTTAGAGCTTGAGTGGTATTTAAACGATTGGACAAGAACCACAAGCAAGGTTGATTATGATGTTTCCTTCTATGACCCGAACTCGAGATCCGTTACGGTTAAGCGTAAAGCCAGCATTCCTATGCCTCTTGAAATAGAAGTTTCTTTTGTTGACGGCTCAACTGCTTTGTATTATGTTCCTATAGACTTAATGCAGGGGGTCAAATCTTTTGATGGCAACATTATTATGTTAAATGCTTGGGCGTGGGCTGCGCCTGAATATAGTTTTTTAGTTGAAGGAAAGAAAAAGGTTGTGAAAATCGAGATCGACCCCTCTAAAAGGCTTGCAGATATAAATCAAAAAGGGAACGTGCTTGAGCTTACAGAATGATACGGTCTTTAAAAAGCAAAGAAAAAATTAAAACCCTTTTTGAAAAAGGGTCTACAATAAAAGCAAAAGGCCTTTTATTAAAAACGCACCCCTTTAAAGATGGTGAGGTTAAGTTTGGGGTAAGCGTTTCTAAAAAGCTTTTTTCTTCTGCTGTTGAAAGGAATTTGATAAAAAGAAGGCTTCGGGAACAAATTATGTCTTCTGGCTTTTTAAAAAACTTTGTAAAAGGAACGTCTTTTTTTGTTGTTTATGTTGCTAAATCCGTTTTCTCCTCAAAAGAAATTAATGACGGCCTTAAGGAGTTAACAAAAAAAATATAACCCTCTTAGTTTTTATACATAGCTACGTGCGGAATTCCATCTTCTAAATATTCTTCTCCTTTTGGTTTAAATCCGTGTTTTTGATAAAACCCTGATAAGTGAGCTTGTGCAGATATTTTTATTTTCTTGTCTTTAAATTTTTCTTGCATTATCCTTAGGTTTTCTGCTACCAGCTGGTGTCCTATTCCTGTTCCTCTATGTTTTTTTTCAATTAGTGCTCTCCCAAAAGAAGCCTCATTAAAAAAGTCTCCCTCATCGAAAGCTCTACAGTATGCTATAATTTTGTTGTTTTTTCTTCCTAAAACGTGAATTGCTTTCTGGTCATAGCTGTCTATGTCCTGGTATGCACAGTTTTGCTCTACCACAAACACTTTTGCTCTTAACATAAAAACTTCTTCTATCTCTTCGTTTGTAAGTTCCTTCCAGGTTTTGTTATTCCACTCTATTTTTTCCAAAATTTATTTAGGGATTTTATTTATTCTTGTTAAGTGTCTTCCTCCTTCAAATTCGGTTTTTATAAATGTTTCCACCATTTCTATAGCCACCTTTAACGAAACAAACCTAGAGGGAATGCTTAATATGTTTGCGTTATTGTGTGTTCTTGCTAGCTTGGCTATTTCGTTATTCCAACAAAGAGCTGATCTTATTTTTTGGTGTTTGTTCGCTGTCATGTTTGCTCCATTTCCGCTTCCACAAATAATTATTCCCAGCTGGCTTTCTCCTTTTTCTATTTGGCTTGCAACGGGATGTATGTGGTCTGGGTAATCTACACTTTCATTCTCGTTTGTTCCATTATTTATAACACTAATTTCTTTTGATTCTAAAAG
>Ga0208410_1001513_pt1 | contig 11973 bp, 11 predicted proteins | sample ETN02SmetaG_3_FD_185787 | JGI IMG/M metagenome (GOLD analysis project Ga0208410, IMG submission 185787) | Marine microbial and viral communities from oxygen minimum zone, Eastern Pacific Ocean - ETNP2014F10-02SV257 (SPAdes) (version 2) | ecosystem: Environmental > Aquatic > Marine > Oceanic ... | reverse complement strand
ATCTTTCAGTTTTAATTCCATAAGTGCCAAAATAAATTATAAAAATTGTAATTAATCCAATAATTGCTAGTGTTGAATATATTAAATACTTACGCATTAATTTTATAAAGTGAACTTTCTAAAAAACTATCTATATCTCCATCTAAAACTTTGTTAGGATTAGAATTTTCGTAATTGGTCCTATTGTCTTTGACCATTTTATATGGATGTAAAACATATGACCTGATCTGATGCCCCCATCCTATATCCGATTTATTATTTTCTATTTTTGAACTTTCTTTTTCTTTCTTTTGTAGTTCAAATTCATAAAGTCTTGATTTAAGCATATTCATACATGTTTCTTTATTTTTATGCTGTGATCTTTCATTTTGACATTGTACCACAATTTTAGTTGGAATATGGGTTATTCTAACTGCGCTATCAGTTGTGTTAACATGTTGTCCGCCTGCCCCGCTAGATCTATATGTGTCGACTCGCAAATCTTTTTCTACTATTTCTATATTAATATTCTCATCAATTACTGGGTAGATCCATACACTTGCAAAGCTTGTATGTCTTCTTGCACCAGAGTCAAAGGGGGATATTCTTACTAATCTGTGAATTCCAGACTCAGATTTTAAAAATCCATAAATATAATCACCAGAAATTTTTATTACCGAAGACTTAATACCGGCTTCATCTCCTCGGTGTTCACTAATTAGTTCAACTCCAAATCCTCTATTTGAAGCCCATTTCATATACATTCTTCTTAACATTTCTGCCCAATCTTGGCTTTCTGTACCTCCTGCTCCTGCATGAAACTCTAAATAACTATCCAAAGTATCATTTTCATTTGATAAAAAACATTTGATTTCCAATTTTTTAACTTTGTCTTTTAAACTTTTTATCTTATTTAAAGTCTCTTCTATAATTTGATTATTATTTTCGTCTCTTGCGAGAATAAAAATGTCGTATAAATCTTTATTTTCTCTTTCAAAATACTTGTATGAGTTTACTAAAAAATTATAATTTTTTTTTTCTTTTAATATTTTTTCTGCTTTGTTTTTATTATTCCAAAAATTTGGATCTTGGATGGCTTGATCTAATTCTATTATTTTTTTTTCAATATCTTGCTTTTCAAAGAAACTCCTTGATTCTTTGATTAACAATATTTATCTCAGACCTATAATTTTCTATATCTAATTCCATTAATAAAACTTTAAAATATTATTTTTTGATACTTTATAAATTAAACCATCAATACCAATATTTGATATATTTTCAATTTTTTCCTCTTTAAAAGATTCTATTATTGTCTTTTTTGATCCAAAATCTGCTTTTTTTCCACTTCTTGAATCAACTACCATCATCTTAATTCCTTTCGCGACTTTAAAAGGTCTGGCCTTATAATTATTTACGGCATTTTTTATAAACTCTTTAAATATTGGCATTGCTGCTTTTGAGCCAGTTTCTATTTTTCCTAGAGTTTTGGGATTATCGTGACCTACATAAACTCCAACAACTAAGTTTGAAGTAAATCCTATGAACCATGCATCCGTATTTTTATTTGTTGTTCCTGTCTTTCCTGCAATTTGTAGGTTTAAGTTTTTAAGACCTCTTCCTGTGCCTCTTTTTATAACTCCCTCTAGTATTGAAGTCATTTGATACGCCGTTTGTTGTGAAAAAATACTTTTAAAATTATTGTTTATTTTTGGAATTTTATTTCCATTAAAAGATATTTGGTCACAATTATCACAAAATCTTTTGTCATTTTTAAATATTGTATTTCCCTCACTATCCTGAATTCTATCAATTAAAATAGGATCAACTAATTTTCCTCCATTAACGAAGGAACAATATGCAGTAGTCATTTTTAATAATGTTGTTTCTTCAGAGCCAAGTGAAATTGACATTAACTCTTTAGGGTTTTCATAAATTTTTAATTGTTTAGAAAAATTAATTATTTTGTCAATTCCAAGTTCTTGTGCCACTCTAACTGTCATTAAATTTCTAGATTTTTCAACGCCCGTTCGTAAAGTAGAAGGGCCATAAAACTTTTTACCATAATTTTTCGGTTTCCACATTTTTAAGTCATTACCCTGGTTCAGAACTATTGGCGCATCTAAGATTAATGTGGAAGGAGTAAAGTTATTCTCCAAAGCTAAAGCATAAATAAATGGTTTAAAGGCTGATCCAGGTTGCCTTAAAGCTTGAGTAGTTCTATTAAATTCACTTTTTTTAAAACTGAAACCTCCAGACATTGCTAATACTCTTCCGCTATATGGATCCATTGCAATTATTCCCCCATTAGCCAAAGGTATTTGCTTTAAACTATAATTTCCTTCTTTTTTTTTCTTAACATAGATTATGTCGCCTATTTTGAATATTTGATTTAGATTTTTTCTAGTCCAGTCAATATCTTCATGATTAATTACACCTATTTTATTTTCTTTTGTTTGTATTACCGTTTCAAATTTATCAATTCTTTTTACAATTGCTATTTCCCAACCTAATGATTTTTCTAAATTAAATTTTTCTAACCCTTTTCCCCATTCATTATTTATTTTTCTATTTAGAAGAGGCCCTCTCCATCCTCTTCTTTTATCGTAACTTTCCAGACCTTGCCTTAAAGCTTTTGTAGCTAAATTTTGTAAATTTAAATCTATTGGAGTTTTAATATTAAAGCCTTGTTTATAAACTTTATCAAATCCATAGTCATTGATTACTTTTTTTCTTACTTCTTCAACAAAATATCTAGAATTTTCAAAGAATATTCTTTTTCTTTTTTTTAATTTTATTTCTGATTTAATTATCTCATTAAATTGATTTTTATCTATATAGGAATTGTCTAAAAGATTTTTTAAAACAAGGTTTCTTCTAAATTTGGCAAGTTCCATGTTTTTATATGGATTATATTTACTTGGAGCTTTGGGTAATGCCGCCAGAAGTGCGGCTTCTGGATAATTTAATTCATTTATTGATTTATCAAAGTATCTGAGGCTTGCTGATGCTATACCGTAACTTCCTTCTCCTAAATAAATTTGATTTAGATATAATTCTAATATTCTTTCTTTTGATAAGGCTCTTTCAATTCTAAATGCAAGAATGGCTTCTTTGATCTTTCTATCGATGCTTACTTCATTGTTTAAAAGAAAATTTTTAGCTACTTGCTGTGTAATAGTAGATGCTCCTTCTAGCCTCTTTGAATTTATAAGGTTAAAAACATTGTTTTTAAATGCTCTAATTACTCCTTTTGCATCTACTCCTGGATGTTTAAAAAAATTTTTATCCTCAGCAGATAGGAAGGAATCTACTACTACTTTAGGTATAGAATCATAGGGAATGAAAATTCTCTTTTCGGCAGAAAAATCACTTACAAGTATTCCATCTCCCGCATAAAGTTTGCTTGAAACAGAAGGTTTATAGCTTTTTAAATATTTGTAATCTGGTAATTTATTAGAGTAAATCCAAAGTATTGATATAACTGACAGTAAAAGGCCTACCGAAATTAATGAAAAAAAAACTACTATTTTTTTGATTAATGAGATCATTTTAGTATAATTTATTTAACGAATTTGTTATTGTTGTGGCACCGAATTTAAAAAAACTATGAAAATATATCAAAAATTATGTCAAAAAATTTATACATTGATGCATCGCATCCAAACGAAGTTAGAGTCGTTCTTAAAAATAATAACCATATTGAAGATTATGAATATGAAAGTGTAAACAATACACTAATTAAAAACAATATCTATTTAGGAAAAGTAAGTAGAATAGAACCATCTTTACAAGCGGCATTTATTGACTTTGGTAGAGAAAGACATGGATTTTTATCATTCAATGATATCCAGTCCGACTACTACCAAATTCCTCAAAGCGATTTAGAAAAAATTAAAAAAGAAGAAGAAAAAGCTAGAGAAGAACTTTCAAAAGAAGGTGAAAATATTGAAAATAAGATTCTTGAAGGAGAAAATAATGTTAAAATTAATGACCCGGTAGAAAAAGACGAAGTCGAAGAATTGGGTAAAAAAAAATTTCCTTCAAAAAGATATAAAATTCAAGAAGTAATTAAACCGAATCAAGTTATATTGGTACAAGTTCTTAAGGATGAAAGAGGTTTTAAAGGTGCAGCATTAAGTACGTTCATATCTATAGCTGGTAAATATATTGTGTTAATGCCCAATACTGCAAAAGGTGGTGGCATATCCAGAAAAATTTTTAATCCTGGTGAAAGAAAAAAAATAAGAACCATCCTCAATGAAATAGAAATTCCTAAAGAAATGGGAATAATTGTAAGAACTGCAGGATTAAACAAAACTAAAAATGAAATAAATAATGATTTAAAAAATTTAATTTCAATTTGGAATTCTATAAAAGAAAATGCGATGAACTCAATTGCCCCAACATTAATTCATCAAGAAAGTGATATTATTAAAAGAAGCATAAGAGATATGTATGACGATGGTACTCAAAGCATAATTGTTGAAGGTAATGAAGGTTATCAAAAAGCAAAAAACTATATGAAACTAATGATGCCTAAAGAATTGAAAAAAGTAAAAAAATATAGAGAAAAAATGCCTTTATTTTTTAAAGAAAATATTGAAAAAAAACTTTTTGAAATTTTTAAGTCAGAAGTAAAGCTTAATTCTGGAGGTTATTTGGTTATAAATCCAACTGAGGCTTTAGTGTCAATAGACGTTAATTCAGGAAAATCTATAAAGCAAAAAAATGTTGAAAGTACTGCCTTAGATACAAACTTAGAGGCCGCAGAAGAGATAGCTAGACAAATTAAAATAAGGGATCTTTCTGGTTTAATTATTATTGATTTCATAGACATGCTGAATTTTGGAAATCGAAAACAAGTAGAAAGGAAGATTAAAGAAAGATGCAGAAGTGATAGAGCAAGAATCCAAATTGGTAGAATAAGCAATTTTGGACTGCTTGAAATGTCTAGACAAAGATTAAGAGAAAGTAATGTAAAATGGTCAATTAAATTAAGCAACGAGTCATTGGCGCTAAAAATATTAAAAATGATTGAAATTAAAACAATGGAAAACAATGCAAAAATCATTGATATCCAAATAAATGAAAAAATTTGTGAATTTGTTAATGAACATTTTAAAGAAGATGTAAGATATTTTGAAAAAAAAAATAAAGTGATAATTAATATTAATTCTAATGATAAATTAAATTTTTCTGAATACATTCTTGAATGCAAATCAAAATCTAAAAAAATTATAGAAAAAATTGAAAATATAGAAAACTTAAAAAAAATTGTAAATGAAAATAAAAATCAAAAAATTAATAAAAATATTCGAAAAAAAATATATAAAAAAAAAATATATAAAAAAAAATATAATATAAAAAAAAACTAAATTAATCCTTTGTTGCTAGTTGAGGCAGATCCAAATAGGTTGGGCCGAATCCTGCCTGAAAGGAAAGATTTTCTTCCTGCTAATACGGCAAATTTCATTGCTTCTGCCATTTCAAAAGGTTTTTTTGCTTTTGCAATTGCGGTATTTATCAAAACTCCATCACACCCTAATTCCATAGCCTCAGCTGCATCTGATGCTTGGCCTATACCTGCATCAACAATTAATGGTAGTTTTGTTTGAGATCTAATTATTCTTAAATTTATTTTGTTTTGAATTCCCATTCCAGACCCAATTGGAGCAGCTAAAGGCATAATGGCACAAGCTCCAGCATTTTCTAATCTTTTTGCCATTAAAGGATCGTCATTACAATAAACCATAACTTTAAATCCTTCTTTGGTTAAAATCTCTGTCGACTTCAAAGTTTCAATTGAATCTGGAAATAAATTTTTTTTATCTCCTAAAACTTCTAATTTTACCAACTTCCATCCGCCAATTTCTCTTGCAAGCCTCAAAGTTCTCAAGGCTTCCTCGGAAGTAAAGCATCCTGCTGTATTAGGCAAATATGTAATTTTTTTTGGATCTATATAATCCATTAGCAGAGGTTTTGAATTGTCTGAAATATTAACTCTTCTTACAGCAACAGTAACTATATCTGCACCAGATATTTTTATCGCTTTTGAACACTCTGACATATTTTTATATTTGCCAGTTCCAACTATTAATCTAGAGGAAAATTTTTTTCTACCGACTATAAATACATCTTTTTTATTCATTAACCCCCACCAATAAAATTAACAATTTCAATTTTGTCTCCAGATTTCAAAATAATTTTACTTATTCTTTTCTTGTTTACAATTTGCCTATTTAGCTCAATAGCCACCTTTTTAATTGGTAATTTTAACTTATCGATTAGATTTTTTAATGAATATTTTAAATTTACAGTCATTTGCTTACCATTGACTATAATTTTTATTTTATTTTTTTTTCTCATAGAATATAAGGTTTTTGTGAGCAAAATACTAATTATCAATGGTCCAAATCTTAATCTATTAGGCGAAAGAGAACAATCACAATATGGAAAAAAAGATTATAAATTTTTAGAAGAAATTTGTTTAAATAGAGCCAAGGAATTAAAAATAGACTTAGGTCTTAAACAATCCAATTTAGAGGGTGACATTGTAAACATAATACAGGAAGCCAGAAATACTTATGATGGAATTATTATTAATGCTGGAGGATACACCCACACCTCAGTAGCTATCAGAGATTCTTTGAATGTTTTTAAAAAACCTATTATAGAACTTCATATATCAAACATTTACAAAAGAGAAGATTTTAGACATAAGTCATTAATAAGCGATATTGCTACTGGCGGTATTTTTGGACTTGGTGTAGATGGATATATTTTGGCCATAAATTCAATGCAAAAGTTATTGCAAAATGGAAATTGATAAAAAAATAATATTAAGATTAGTCCAAGCTCTAGAAGATCTAAAAAAATCATTAAAGGGTATTGAGATAGATACAAAAGAAGATTCTGCAGAAGAAGAAATTGAAGTTTTAGGTACAGTTGTAAAAAGTCCAATAGTTGGAACCGCTTATCTTGCCCCTGAACCTGGGGGAAAAAAATTCGTAGAGATAGGAAAAAAAATTAAAAAAGGTGATACTATTATGATAGTCGAGGCAATGAAGACTATGAATCATGTACCTTCGCCATCAGATGGAGTTGTAAAAGAGATTTCTGCAGAAGATGGTCAACCAGTTGAGTTTGGTCAAAAACTTTTAATCCTTGAGTAATGTTTAAAAAAATTCTAGTCGCTAATCGAGGTGAAATTGCAGTAAGGATAATAAGGGCTTGTAAAGAATGGGGTATAGCAACAGTAGCGATTCACTCAGATGTAGATAAAAATAGTATGCACGTTAGATTGGCAGATGAGAGCGTCTGTGTTGGAACTCATCAACCAGCTAATAGCTATTTAAATATTCCATCAATAATGTCAGCAATTGAATTAACTAATGCTGATGCAGTTCATCCTGGATACGGCTTTTTATCTGAAAATGCAGAATTTGCAAAGATACTAGAAGATTATAAAATTAAGTTTATTGGACCATCATCAAAATTAATAAAAATGATGGGTGATAAAATTCAAGCAAAAATAATTGCTAAAAAATATGGTTTGCCGGTTATTGAAGGTTCTGAAGGTGGTGTTTCAGATGTAAATGAAGCAAAAAAAATTATTAAAAATATAGGTTTTCCAGTGCTTATAAAAGCTGCAGGTGGTGGAGGTGGAAAAGGAATGAAAATAGTTAATAAAGAAGAAGAATTTGAAAATTTATTTTTAACAGCAAAATTAGAGGCAAAAAAGTTTTTTGGAAATGACGAAGTTTATATTGAGAAATTTTTTCAAAATCCTAGACATATAGAGGTTCAGGTACTATCAGGGAAAAACAGAACTGTTCATCTTCATGAAAGAGATTGTTCTGTACAAAGAAGGCATCAAAAACTTGTAGAAGAAACACCAAGTCCCATTTTAAATAATGAATTAAGACAGGATCTTTTTGACAAAACTGTAAAAATGGTCAGTCAAATTGGTTATGAAGGAGCTGGAACGGTAGAATTTATATATGAAAATAATAGATTTTACTTTTTAGAAATGAATACAAGAGTTCAAGTTGAACATCCGGTTACAGAAATGGTTACTGGAATAGATATTATAAAGGAGCAAATTAATATAGCTTTCACTGGAGAAACTGCTTTAAAACAAGAAGATATTAAACCAAGAGGTCATGCTATTGAGTGTAGAATTAATGCAGAAGATGCTAGTAAAAATTTTCAACCTTCGCCTGGTACAATTGTAATGTGTCATCAACCTTCTGGATTTAGAACTAGAGTAGATGGTGCAATATACCAAGGTTATAAAGTGACACCTTATTATGACAGCATGATTTGTAAACTTATTTGCCATGGTAGAAATAGAACTGAGGCCATTCAAAGAATGAAAAGATCATTGGATGAGTTTGTTATTGATGGAATAAAAACAACAATTGATCTACATAAAATACTTCTTGATCATAAGAAATTTATTTCTTCGGATTTTAATGTTAGTTGGCTAGATAACGAAAAAATTATTTAATTATAACATCTTTTAAGCCATATATCATAAACTGGATGATCAAATGGTCTAATAGAAGGACTTGAAGCAAATGTCCAACCATTAAAAATATATACTTTATTATTATTTGTTGATTTTAAATCTGTTACCTGCATATATGCTGTAATTTCAGGGCTGTCATCAAATTTTGAATTTTGGCATTTTAAAACATTAATTAACAAATTTTGAAAAACTTTTTCTTCTCCAATATTAATTGTGATACTTGAAGTCTTTGAGCTAACTTTGTCCAATACATTTAGTTCTGCATATTTTTTATTTAATATGTTAACTTTTTCTGAATAGGCATTTAAACTAAATAATTCTAAAATACATATTATAAAGATAACTTTATTAACTTTTCCAAGAGCTATATTTTTTTTTAAGTGCATTTTTGTTTTGCTTTGGATGATATGAATTTTCAGTACCTGTTTGATTTGGTAAGTGTTCTTTTTGCCATTTATATTTTTTTAAATCCTGTGAATTTCCTATTTTGTTATTAATATGATGCATCCAAGAATACCACTCATCAGGAATCTTGGAAGCTTCAATTTCTCCATTGTAAATAACCCATCTTTTTCCAGACTTGCTTTGATAATATTTATTTCCAGTTTTATCTTTACCTACATATTTTCCATAAAAAAAAGTTTGAATTCTTGTCCCAATAGTTTGATGATTCCACCAAGTGAAAATTTCTTTAAAAATTGTCAACATAAAAATAAAATATTTTTCAATTTCAAATTGTAAAAAATAGATTAGATTAAAAAATTAAATTTGTATATACATAATTTATTAAAGATTCATATTTGTAAAAATAAAAAATTATGGCCAAGTATTTAGTTGAAACTTATTACAACTGCAGCATTAAAGTAAGTCATTACTTAGACGATATAAGCGAAAATAATCTTAAAAATTTAGAAAAAAATGAAGATGGAAAATTTGAAATTCTAGATATGAAATTAGATAGCAGAAAAACAAAAAACCTTGATAAAACAGATAATAAAAAAATTGATATTATTGAAACTGAGAAAGAGAATACGGTTTCAAATGATTCTAAAAATAAACCTTTAAAATTAAATGATGATACTTTGGGCAATATTAAAGAAAATATAAGTAAAAGATTTAGCATGCCTGATCGAAGAAAAGGTTATATTCAAAAAGCATCAATAGGAAATCATAAAGTATATTTGCACACAGGAGAGTATGAAGATGGAAAAATTGGTGAGATCTTTATTGATACAAGCAAAGAAGGTGAATTAGTTAAAGCTTTAATGAACAACTTTGCAATAGCTATTTCATTAGGTTTGCAATATGGAGTTCCTCTTGATGAATTTGTTAATGCTTATGTTGATACTAAGTTTGAACCTTCGGGAAAAGTTTATGGAAATGATAGAATTTTAAGTGCTACATCTATATTAGATTACATATTTAGGGAACTTGCTATTTCATATCTTAATAGAGAAGATTTAGCTCACACTCCATCGATCGGAGGAGCCGAAAAATCAGATGAAAATGTTTCAGAAGATAATCTAGAAAACCAAAATCAATTCTTAAAACTAGTAAAAGATATTACAAGCAAAGGTTTTGTCAGAAGTGACTACAAAAAAAAACTTGTAGATCTTTCAGATATTAGAATAAATCTTAAGGGTAAAAAATAACTAATTCTTTTTTTTGATTGATAAATTTAGTTCTTTTAATTGCTCATCATTAACATTTGATGGAGCATTCATCATTAAATCTTGAGCATTTTGATTCATAGGAAACATCGTGACTTCTCTAATATTCTTTTCATTAGCTAGGAGCATAACTATTCTGTCAATTCCAGGCGCAAGCCCTCCATGGGGTGGGGCTCCATAACTTAAAGCATTTATCATTCCACTAAATTTTTCATTAACATTCATTTTTGAATAACCGGCAATTTCGAATAATTTATACATGATTTCTGGAATATGATTTCTTATTGCTCCAGATGAAAGCTCTATTCCATTACATACAATGTCATACTGGTATGCCTTCATAGATAGAGGATCTGAAAAATCAAGATTTTTAATATCTCCTTGTGGCATTGAAAAAGGATTATGGCTAAATTTTATTTTTTTGGTTACTTCGTCTTTCTCAAACATTGGGTAATCCACTATCCAACAGAAAGAAAAGCAGTCATTATCAATTAGTTTTAATTCCTCGGCAAGTTTTGTTCTGGCTAGATTTAAAATTTTTTCTATATCATTTTTTTTTCCACAAGATAAAAACACTGTATCTCCTACTTCGGCTTTAGTAATTTTCATTATTTCCATTATAGATTCTTGAGAAAAAAATTTTCCTACTGGACCTTTCCCGGTAATTTTCTCATTTTTTTCAATCGTAAAATATGCTAATCCAGATGACCCTTGTTCCTTTGCCCAACTATCTATTCCATCAAAAAAACTTCTTGGTTTATCTTTTGTATTTTTTGTTATTAAACATCTTACCAATGAACCAGACTTAACAAGCTTTTTAAATATATCAAATTTAACATCATCTCTTTGGAAAATTTCAGTCAAATCAGATATTATAAGTGGATTTCTTAAATCTGGTTTGTCTGTTCCATATTTTAACATTGCGTCTGAATAAGTAATTTTTGGAAATTTATTTTGTAGAATTTTCTTATTTGAAAATTTTGTAAAAACTTTTAAAAATAATTTCTCAAATACTTCAAAAACATCTTCCTGTTCTACAAATGACATTTCAACATCTAATTGATAAAATTCACCTGGACTTCTATCAGCTCTTGCGTCTTCATCTCTAAAACATGGCGCTATTTGAAAATATTTATCAAATCCCGAAACCATAATTAATTGTTTAAATTGTTGTGGGGCTTGAGGCAAAGCATAAAATTTTCCTGGATTTAATCTGCTTGGAACCAAGAAGTCTCTTGCTCCTTCGGGACTTGAGGAAGTTAGAATGGGAGTTTGAAATTCTAAGAAACCTAATTTTTCCATTTCTGATCTTATAAATGATATTATTTTTGATCTTAAAATAATATTCTGATGAATTTTTTTTCTTCTTAAATCTAAAAATCTATATTTAAGTCTTATTTCTTCCGCATACTCTTGATCGGAAAATACCGGCATGGGTAATTCTTTAGTCTCTCCTAGTATTTCAAAAGTATTTATTGATACTTCAATTTCCCCCGTTGATATATTAAGATTTATTGTTTCTTTTGTTCTCTCAATAACCACGCCTTCAATTTTTACAACAGTTTCTAAAGGTAATTTTTCTATATCTTTAAAAATAGAATTACTTTTATCAATAACACATTGGGTCAACCCATAATTATCTCTTAAATCTATAAATAATAAATTTCCATGGTCTCTTTTTTTATTTATCCAGCCGGATAAAATTATTTGGCTTCCTTTATGAGTTAAGTTCAACTCATTACAATTATTTGTTCTATATTTTGTCAATTTTACAAAATCTCTTTTATTGTT
>Ga0208410_1001512_pt1 | contig 11974 bp, 7 predicted proteins | sample ETN02SmetaG_3_FD_185787 | JGI IMG/M metagenome (GOLD analysis project Ga0208410, IMG submission 185787) | Marine microbial and viral communities from oxygen minimum zone, Eastern Pacific Ocean - ETNP2014F10-02SV257 (SPAdes) (version 2) | ecosystem: Environmental > Aquatic > Marine > Oceanic ... | reverse complement strand
CCTGATTTAGAATTACTCTTCAGGTGTTGGAGTTGGTTCCGGTTCAGATGGTGTTGGAGTTGGTTCCGGTTCAGATGGTGTTGGAGTTGGTTCCGGTTCAGGAGTTGGTTCAGTAGCCACCCCTACACATATTGTGATAGTTGTTCCTACTTCAACAGATTCGCCGGCTTCCGGTGTCTGTGAAACAACCAAGCCTACATTTGGATCTTCAGGGTCGACGGGGCAGTCTTCTGTAGGGGCAACCATAAATCCACTGCCTGCTAAGGTTGCTGCCGCGGCAGCTGGTGATTGGCCAACAATTGAAGGAATTTCTATTGCAGCTGGACCTGTCGAAACTTGAATTACCACAGATTCATCTAAATCATAATCTGTGCCACTAGGAGGGGTCGTTCCTACAACTCTTCCAGATTCAATTGTTTCGCTTTCGATTTCCTCAATCGATATCATCCACCCTTTACCTTGTAGCTCATCTTGAGCGAAAGCTAGGGTTTGACCAGCAAGATTAGGAATATTATCGCTTATCCGACCATCAGCTACTTGTAATGTGATCACCCCACTTGGTTCAAGACGTGAATTAGCTTCTGGTTCTTGTTCTGCGACAACTCCTATGTCATATTCATTGGTTTTTAACTTTTCTATTTCAATGTTGATAAATCCATCATTATTCAACTTATTGAGTGCTTCCTCTTGAGTTAAACCAACAACGATAGGTAAGGATATTGATTCAGGTCCGACACTGACGATAATATCGATCGTGTCACCAGGTTCTAGTTCTGTTCCTTGCGGTGGATTCTGGCTTAGTACCCGATCTGATGGAACATCATCGCGTACTTCGGTTGTTATTCTTCCAATTATAAATCCCCTTGCTTGAAGGAGCTCAACAGCTTGAGCTCTATCCAGATCTATAACAAGGGGAACAATTACACCGGTTGATGAAACGGGTGTTGTTTGGGCAATCGGAACTTGTTGAGGGTCAGAGTTTGTTGTGTTGTTCACGAAATTAACAAGCATAATGACCAGAGCTACAAGTGCCCCTAATAAACCAATTGTGAGGATCCCCCATAGCCAAATTCTTCTATCTTGGCGATCATATGGTTGATAGTATTCAGGTGGGTACGGGGGTCCTCCTACATGTGGGGCATCAAATGTTTCCATGGAGGCAGCTACAGGGTTTACTAACGTGGTTTCTGGTTGAGGTAAAGTTTCCGTTGTTTCGGGAGCTATTGAGGGATCGAGAGTAAGTCTTCCTGAAAGGAAACGTTGAAGATCTGCTTGAAGATCTGCGGCTGAGGCGTACCTATTATTCGGATCTTTATTCATCAGTTTTGCGGTAATTGCCTGTAATGCTTCTGGAACTCCTGGTCGTTTTTCTGCGATAGGTTCAGGTTGTTCCTGCACATGTTTATAGGCAATAGCAACGGAACTATCTCCCGCAAAAGGTGGAGATCCGGTAAGCATTTCGTACATGACAACCCCTAATGAATAAAGGTCGCTTCGTCCATCAACGGTCAAACCTTGAGCTTGTTCGGGCGAAAAGTATGTTGCAGTACCCATAACAGTTCCGGTTTGAGTCAGATTTGCCTCCGCGTTTCCAGAGATTGCAGTAGCTATTCCAAAATCAGCTACTTTTACTTGCCCATTCTCAGAAATAATAACGTTTCCGGATTTCATATCTCTATGGACAACATCGCCTTTGTGGGCAAATCCAAGGGCGGATGCTATTCCTTCTGCAATTTCAGCGACGCGTGGGGCTGGAAGTGGGCCTTCTTTTCTTATTATCTGTGAAAGGCTGCGGCCTTCAACATATTCCATAACGATGTAGTAGGTACTTTCTTCCCTACCCCAGTCGTACACGCCAACAATATTAGGATGGCTGAGATTTGCCGCTGCTTGCGCTTCGCGTCTGAATCGTTCAACGAAGCTAGGGTCAGCTGCAAATTCTGGGAAAAGAACTTTTACAGCAACAGGACGGCCAAGCAGTTGGTCCTCGGCGAGAAAAACCTCAGCCATCCCGCCACGGGCTAACCGTTTTTTGAGTTCGTACCTGCCACCAAAGACAATTGATCCTTGTTCAGACATAGGTCAAGAGTTTAATAGCGATCGGGGCTGGAATACGTTCACCCTTTGAACGAGTAACAAAAATGTCATCTCTTGCGAATATCTCAATCTATATATCCTTGAATTCTAAGTGTTTCCTCTAGAACGATCTGGGCTATAGGTGCTGCATCAGAACCACCAGTATTTTGGCCTTTCTCTGGAATAGATTCTACGAGTACAGCGATAGCGACAGTTGATGGACCTTCTTTTGGCCCAGCAAATCCGATAACCCAACCATGAGTATCATCAGGGCGACTGGAATCAACTTGTGCTGTTCCTGTTTTCCCACCAATTACAGCTCCAGAGACTTGCATTCTGTTCGCTGTCCCATTTTTTACTATTGTTTCCATGGCGAATTTCAATGACCTTGCAATTTCACTAGGGAGTGTGCTTTTCCAAACTTCTGGTTTGTTAACTTTCGTAGCTTCCGTTGTTTCTGTTTTGTAAGAATCTACGATGTACGGTTTCATGATTAGACCATCATTGGATACTGCGGCAGCTACTAAAGCCATTTGTAAAGGTGTTGCTTTCACATCAAATTGCCCTATCCCAGCTTGGGCTAACCCTGGTGTATTCTCAAGGACCGGAATAGAAAATGAAGTGATTTCTCCAGTAGGGTCACCGAAGTCTGATGGGAAAACAGAAGGAATTGAAAACGGTAGGTCAATGGGTATTGTTTCATTGAATCCAAATCTTTCAGATGTTTCAATCATTCCTATAGCCCCAATTATTTCAGCAGCTAACTCAGCAAATATAGAGTTACAAGAAACTCGTAATCCTTCGAGGATATTTCCCCCACAGATTCCCCCGCCGTAATTCTGTAATGGAAGGTCTGTTAGTGGAGGTAAATACTCGTTCCGGTCATCAAACTCAGGTTGAGTTAGCGTTACTTTATCCGAAAGAAGAGCGGCGGCGGCGGTCACGATCTTAAACGTTGAGCCAGGGAAATAGATTTCTCGATATGTTCGTTCAAGTCTTGGGTCATTCAACACTGGAATTTGTGATAATTCACTCCAAGCATCTTGTACTGCATCCAAATCTGATGAGCTAAGAGAGTTTGGGTTATAGGATGGGTAACTCCACATTGCTAGAATTTCACCAGTCTGAGGGTTTAATACCACAACAGAGCCATTTCGATTTCCTAATGCTTCTTTTGTTTTTTGCTGTATGGAATGGTTAATTGTTGTCTTAATTTCTAAGGGATTTTCTTTGTTGTGGTTGGAAAGTAGATCATCGTATGAGCGTTCCAGCCCTACTGATCCATATAGAAAAGAGAAGTACCCTGTGATATGGGCATACAGATCTTCGTAAGCATAGTGGCGTTCGTATTGCAGTTCGTTTTGGACTTCTTGGGATTCTGCAATAACAAAACCATCAGCAGTTTTTATTAATCCCCTTTCTTGACTGAATTCGCTGACAATTGATCTTGTATTATTAGGATTTGCTTGAAGATCTTCTCTTTGGATGAGGTGTAACCGTGTTAGTTGCGCAAATAGCACTAAGAAACACAGTGACATTAAGATCGTAAGAGCCCGTACGTTCCTATTCATGTTCTTTCCCGTTCAACCTGTTTTTGGTTTCTTTCGTTAGAGATAAGAAGGAGAATTGCGAGGATAATCCAGTTCGACAAAAGAGAACTCCCCCCGTAACTTACAAATGGAAGAGTTACTCCTGTTAACGGCAGAACGCGAATAACTCCAGCGATAATAATGAAAGCTTGAAACCCGAGCAGAGCGGTAAGTCCAACTGTGAGGAGTTTTTCAAATGGTTTTTCTACATTAAGAGCAATACGGAAACCATTATGAATAATAAGGATGAATGCAATTAATATTGAAGTCGTTCCGATTAGCCCAAGTTCTTCTCCGATCGCGGAAAATATAAAGTCGGTTTCTGCAGCTGGGATTCTTTCGGGAGTTCCTAAACCAAGTCCTGTTCCGGTTAATCCACCTTCTGCTAAAGCAAATGAACTTTGTACGATTTGATACCCATCTCCTGTGGGGTCACTAAATGGGTGGAGCCAAATATCTACTCTCTTTTGAACATGAGAGAATTGGCCCCAAGCGAAAATAGATCCACTCAGAAATAAGGTTGATCCGATGAGGAGATATATATTTCTTTGGGTTGCTACCCAAAGTAAAGATAGAAAAAGTATGAAGAAAAGAAGAGAAGAGCCTAGGTCTTTTTCCATCACCATAATGATCAAGGAAATAATCCATGCGAAAACTAATGGTCCGACATGGCGTGGGTCAGGGGTTGAAATTCCCATAATCTTTGAATTGGTGATTGATAAGATTTCTCTTCTTTCGACGAGATAACCTGCGAAAAAAATCGCTAACGATATTTTCGCAAATTCTGCAGGTTGGAAATTTAATGGGCCGATAGAAACCCAGATTCTTGCTCCGTTAATTTCTTGTCCTACCAAAGGGAAAAGGGGCAGAATGAGGAGTAAAAATCCGAGAAGAAGAAACGAATATTTATACCGTTGATATTGTCTTACTGGCGAGCCTTTAGCCAAAATAATGATGAAAGCAAGAATGCTAATGAGTATCCATAATGCTTGTAGTCCAGCTAATTCGTCTTGTAACCGCGCTATGACGACATAGCCTATGCCGTTAAGAGTCCCAGCTACAGGAAGGAGAGTCGGATTTGCATGTGGTGCGAATCTTCTCATCGCTATGTGAGCAGCAACAAAAAGCAAAACAACTATGATAAAGAAAGGGACGATATTCGCCGGTAGCGATGAGTATCTACCTATGCTCGCCAGAACATAAGCTACAACGATAATTGTAGAGCTTACGAATAGAAGACAGGCTTCGACGTTACGTTTATGGGACTTCATTTACCGGTTTCAGCCAGTGGGTTTTGAGGGTTTATCTTTAGACGTGATTTCGTCAATATAGGCTTGTGCTTTCTGGAAGGTATCAAAAGATACGCCGTCGCTAATCTCATCTAGTTCTGTATTATTTAAGTCAAGACCCAACAAAACTGTTCGTTTTTCTATTGTGGGTTCAAACCAGAGAACTCCACCTTTCGTTCCTTTATAAATGACAACCTGTGATTCTGTGATCTTCGTATCGTCATCCAATTCAAATGCTACGAAGAATCCCTCTCTAGCGTAATGTCCGACCAAACTACCAATGGCAATAGCAGCCATTATCAAACCAATAAACAACTTCAGAAGTTGAGAAAGCGATAGATTTCCCTTCCATATGTCAGGTGATGTTATTTTTTCAGGTTTCTTTAGTTCTTGGGTTCCCGAGTCTAAGAACAAATCCCCATAGGTAGTTGGGGTATTAGGAATCTGTATTGGTTTTGATCCGTCTTCTCCCTCTTTGATATCAACGACTACAGCAGTTACGTTGTCTAACCCTTCCGCATTTACTGCAGTTTCTATTAAAGCCTCCGATGCTTTCTGAGGGTCTTCGCTTGTTTGGAGAATTTCGAAAATTGTTTCATTAGATACTTCGTTTGTTAACCCATCAGTGCAAAGAAGGTACCTGTCCCCTTTTCTGGCTGTGATCTCCCAACAGTCAACATCCACATTTATGTTGGTTCCCAAGGAGCGTGTTATCACATTTCTTCTAGGGTGATTTTCAGCTTCAATCTTTGTTATTTTTCCTTCACGATACATTTCCTCCACAAGACTATGGTCCTGTGTTATTTGTTGAAGTTTTCCTTCAGCGAGAACAAATACTCTTGAATCTCCAACATTTACTACGACTAATTTAGGAGGGTCTGAGGGTAATTCCATATATGAAATTGCGCATAAAGTAGTTCCCATCCCAATAAGATTCGGGTTTTCTTGAGCTCTTACGTTTACTGCACGATTAGCAAGGATGACCTGATCTGCTACTTCTTTAACCGTATTGAATCTTTGTTTTTGCAGAAGTTCTTTAATAGCGGTTTCTGACGCTACTTCACCTCCATTGTGACCACCCATTCCATCAGCCACAGCTATAAACGTGTTAGTTGTACCAAAGTAATCTTGATTCTGGGTTCTAATATTTCCAACATGTGTTGATGCACCCCAGATAAAGAACGTTTCCGAGTCTGAAATTTGATGGAAAGATCTTTCCTCATTCATTTAAAATCCATGATATTTTCTCCCACCAGATTATGCCGTTGTAACGGCACACGGGTTACGCTTCGTTTCTTATTTACCAATGTTCTACTAATGGAACATGGTCCCTTAATTTCATCAATTTGGGTCAACTTCTAAATTCTCCCACGTATAAGCGATCAATATGTATCGGATAGGGATTAGGGAGAGAAATTCTTCTATTTACTATTTCCCTTTCCATTCTGGATCTCGCTTTTCTCTGAATGCGGTCCTACCTTCAGAAGCATCTTTTGTCTGATTAGCTACTATTCGCATTGTCTCTCCAAAGCGCACTGATTCTATCCATCCCATGTTTTGGGTTCGGACAGCTACTTCTTTCGTTGCCCGTGAAGCTAATGGAGCTGATTTACATAATTCGCCTGCAAATTCTTTAGCTCTAGACATTAATTGGTCATCATTACATACTTCCCAAACGAGACCCATTTCTTTCGCTCGCTTGGATGATATTGGTTCTCCAAGAAGGAGCAATTCCATAGCATCAGCCCAATTAAGTTTTTGAGGAAGACGAATTGCTCCAACTATTGTTGGAATCCCGATTCGTACTTCGGGGTAACTAAAAGTCGCGGATTCGCTCGCGATAACAAAATCACAGAAAGTTACAGCAGTCAGTCCATAACCGATACAAGGACCGTTTACTGCAGCAATAACTGGTTTGTATATTTCCTGGCCGCTTTCAAAGCTATTGATTGTTGGTTTCTCCCAAAATGTGCCAGCAAAATTTCCTGCACTTCCTTCTCCGTCTTTAAGGTCGGCACCAGCGCAGAAAACCGATCCCTTTCCTGTCACGATAGCCACCCAGGCAGTTTCGTCTTCTAGGAATCTAGTCCATGCTTGATTGAGTTCTTCTCTCATCTGGCCATTGATGGTATTCAGGTTGTCAGGCCTGTTGTATGTGATGGTGACTATATTTTTTTCTTGTTCGTATAAAACGGTTCTTTCACTCATAATTCTATCATTTAGCTAGCCTCAAATCTTAAGGATGTTTTCCCTATTGTTATCGTGTCATAGTCGTGAAGAACATGTTCTGAGATTCGATTTCCATTGACAATTGTCCCATTGGTTGAGCCCAGGTCAGAAATTACAAAATTTGGTCCTATTAACCTAATTTCTGCATGGTTTCGGCTTGCTTCAGGATCATCAATTTGTATGAATGCTTCTTCAGCGCGACCAAGAATTACATTAAATTCTTTAAGTAGGACTCTTTCACCTTCATTGGTCACTACTGCTCCTGGAGGTAACCCATTCTTGTTTTCAGCAAAGTCACTTAGAATCTGAAAGAGTCCATTTCTGTATTCTGAGTTTGATTCTATGCGTATATGCAATGTTCCAAGGAATGAGTAACTTTCTTCAATTGCGTGTTTACGTAATGTCTCACTTAACTCTCGGACAAGGGATTCTCGAACTGTTCCAAGTTGTGAATAATCATCAGGTGACAGTGAAATGGTGTATTGATTAGGTGCAAGGGTTTGGCCGGAGACTCCTAGGGTAATTCCCATATCCATTTCTCTAACGATTCGGCGTCCGAGTTCAACAGGTTTCACTGGGCTTCTAAATAACCTTGTGAATAGTCCTTCTATGAGGGATTCGAGTCTTTGTTCAAATTTTTGTATTGACACATTTTGTATTTTAGTGGTCAAAAGGCTTTATTTTTACTCTTCGGAGAGGATCCCATCATCAATAGCTTGTTGAATAGCTTTAGAAATGATTTCATCCCATGATTGAAGGACGGGGTCAAAACAGACGTTATATCCGGGTGCTTCACCCGCTGTGTAACGTCTCACTGTGCTGACCGTGCTATGGGAAAGATGACTATTCTCTAAAAATGTTTGAGATGCATCGGCAAGAGCGTTAACAACCGCAGTCAAATATTCATTTGTTTTCACAAGAGTTGCTTCTGATGGGTTCGCTATGTAGGCAAGTTCAACGAGCGTAGTTGGTGTTTTAGGACGGGACATCATCCCATAGGTATCTGTACCTTGACTATTGAGAACTCGAATTACACCAGCATCGGCCGCACTGGTCCAAGAGACCCAGGTGAATTGTTTAAGAGAAGTAAAGGTATTTCTATAAACGAGTGACCCTAGATATTCGGATAACGGTGAATCTGTTTGGACAAATGTTTCTACTCCCGGTTCATAAGATTGAGCTCCCGCTGGGGCATTGTGATGGATGGATATCATGGCTGCTGCATTAACGTGGTCTGCGAACTGTCCTCGTGAAGATAGGGGCATATGATAATTTCCTGTTCTTGTTAGTATTGCTTTCACTCCTCGGAGATTTAATTCGTTAACAAGTTCCTCGGCGATCATCAGATTAAGTTTGCGTTCTATGAGTCCGTGATGTGCAGCTCCCACGTCTACCCCTCCATGTCCTGGGTCAATCACTATTTGAATATTTTCAAGTTCATCACCTCCAGACACAACTACAGGATGGCCACATGGGGTTCTGACAATATAATCGTCACCATTTTTTGCTAATAGAGAAACGTTTACGCCGGATGGTGTTTTTAATGCTGTTTGCGGTCTTTGCGGGGAGAGAGTTCCTGAGGTTCCAAGCCTTCCCCAGTAGTCGTTTGACTTATTTTGACTTGGTACGTTTGGACTATCTTGAGTAATTGTCAGGGATTGCTCTTGGCTAATGCCTTCTTTGGTCCCCCATATGAAAGTTACGGCCCCTGTGTCAAAGTGTGTTCCTATTGATTCTGTCATCGAAGAAACGGCTAAGTCAGTGTGTCCGTCGCCATTTAGATCTAGCGCAGCGAGACTATCTGCCCATAGGTCGGCATTTTCTGATACCCCATTAATTCCAGGGCTTGTTTGATTAAGTGTGAACGAATTTCTACCAATTGGTCCTAGAACGCTTCCGTTTAGGACAGTAATTGAACCTGATTTCTGAGCAGGTCCTACAGTTTCGTCTGGTGTTCCAACAACAATGTCTATGTATCCGTCGTTATTAAAATCTGATGCTATGAGCACTGATCCCCATCTATCATATGGAGTGATATTTCCAGGGATATTAAAACTTCCTTTGTGGATGAATTTTGATTTTTGTGTAGTTATTCCTTTGGAGGAACCTTGGAGGATGGTAATAGTTCCGGTTTTATCTTTATCTCCGCTACTTTCATTAGGTGTTCCTATAGCTAAGTCTTCATATCCATCGTTGTTGAAGTCTCCACTTATAAGGTTCGATCCCCATTGGTCGTGGGGTTCATTTCTATCAGGTATTCCTGGTGTGCCTTGATGTAATCGGACTGACTTCTTGCTTTGAAGTCCATTTTGGCTTCCATAGAGTATCGTGACGGCACCGGCCTCTTCGTAATTTCCCCATCGTTCACCAGGTGCTCCAACAGCTAGATCAGAAAAGCCATCACCATTAAAATCTGCACTTGTGAGTGATGAGCCCCACCGGTCTTCTGGTTCCGGGGCATCAGGTATGTAACGGTTCATCTGGTTAAAGGTTTGGACTCTGCTAATAGAGTTTTCTGAATCGTTTCCGTACAGAATCGTTATCTCACCGGCGTTATCCTTACCGTTGATATTTTTTCCTGGCGCTGAAATGACGATGTCTCCAAAACCATCTGCATCAAAATCTCCCGTTTGAAGATTGAATCCCCAGTGGTCTGATTCTTGGGATGTAGTTGAAATCTTTTCTAACCCCTGATGGGCAAATATGACATTGTCTAGTTGGGAATCTATTCCTCCATCTCCTCCAAAGAAGATCCAGATTCCGCCACTATCTTCAATATTCTCAGCATTTTTTAAAGGAGCTCCAATGATTAAGTCTGAATATCCATCTTGGTTAAAGTCTGTATGAGCCGTTGCGAAACCAAACTGGTCTCCTCTTTGGCTTTCGCTGGGGACACCGAGAGTATCTTGGTGAAGAAACGATGAAAGATTGATAGTCCCTGTCTGGTTTCCATAAAGGATTGTGACTGCCCCTGCTCCGGTTGCGTCATTGATTTCCTCTCCCGTTGCAGCGATGACAAGGTCCTGGTATCCATCAGCATTGAAATCTGGGTTTAAATGCGGGTTGAGGTTTGTAATCTTACCTTTTTGGGGTGACGGCGTTTGCGCTGAAGCAGGTATGGTCAATCCCATTAATAGAAATACAACTGTTATAACAGTAATCAGTAAAGTCCGGTTCTTAAATCCCATTGATGAAATCGTACCTTTTCAGGGTCGTTTATAGCCTATTCAAGGGATGGGTCGCTGCAAAGACTTGCTCCTGGGGCTAGCCCAGCAGTAAACGAACGAACCCCACTTGAGAAATCTTCCTCGCCGGAAGGAGGTGTTAAGAAATTTTCTAAAGCATCGCTTATTGCTTCTGCCATATCTGTTTTGTAATCAGCTGTCTTCACCAGATTCGCTTCAGAGGAGTTTGAAATATATGCAAGTTCTATAAGAGTGGTTGGGATTTTGGGACGCGAGAGCATCCCATATGTATCGGTGCCTGATGAATTTAAGACTCTGAGAACTCCTGCATCACTTCTACTTACCCAACTCACACCTGTGTTTTCGCTCAATCTATTGAAAACAGCATCCTGCACATATTCACCAAGGCGAAGGGATGCACTTGAATTGCTTTGAACATAACTTTCCGTCCCAGGTGTCCCAGATGACGATGCTGATGGTGAGTTGTGATGAATAGAAACCATCGCTTCTGCTTGGAGTTGATCAGCGTATGCGCTACGAACTGAGAGCGGAATGTGATAGTTCCCTGATCGAAGATTAAAGGCAGTGATCTCCCTCGACGTTAATTCGTTAATTAACCCGTCTGCGACTTCCTGATTAATTTCCCTCTCTATTATTCCATTTTGCACTGCCCCCGGGTCAACGCTGCCTCCATGGCCTGGATCAACAACTATTTGTATGTCTTCAATTATTTGTCCTGCCGATACCGTGGTTGTGTTCCCGCAAGGCGTTCTGACAATAAAACCATCTGATAGTTCGGAGAGGATCGTGACGTTAACTCCTGTTGGGGTTATGAGACCTTTCGCTGGTCTTATAGTTTCCTCAGAAGATGAAGTTGTTAGTCTTCCCCAGTAATCTCCATTACGGTTCGTCCCTGGAATATTCGGGCTATCTTGATGAAGGCCAACGGCGGAGGATGTTGAAATTCCGTTAGAGGTTCCGTTCAAAATTGTGAGGTACCCAGTATCAAAATCGGAATCAATTGATTCACCAGTACTTGAAATGACAAGTTCTGATTTCCCGTCATTATTGATGTCAAGTGCTAGTAATGCGTCTCCCCAATGGTCGGCTGTTTCAGCTGTGTCTGGAATCCCTGTAGTGTTTTGGTGGTAAAGAATTGAGTTTGTTCCGGAAAGTCCTTCTGAAGACCCGAAAGAAATGGTGACTGACCCAGCTTGTTCAATGGACCCTATACTTTCATTTGGAGTTCCAATAGCTAGATCATCAAAATTGTCGCCGTTGAAGTCGCCACTAGATAGGACTTCTCCCCATCTGTCATATGGTTCATTACCTCCAGCCATCTGAGGACTTCCTTGATGAAGGAGAGTCGACCCTGTAGTTGCGATACCTTGAGTCTCTCCATAAAAAACAGTAATTGCTCCTGATTTTGATTTCGCTCCGATGCTTTCGTTTGGACTGCCGACTACAAGGTCAGCTACCTGATCAGAGTTGAAATCTCCTGATGTTAAAGATTGTGCCCATTTGTCACCTTCTTCGGGGCCTCCGGGAACATTCGGTGTTCCTTGATGGATTAATGTTGAATTCGTTGATGTTAAACCTTCTGAAG